>Ga0207684_10002828_pt1 | contig 17249 bp, 13 predicted proteins | sample KBSK5501metaG_FD_184342 | JGI IMG/M metagenome (GOLD analysis project Ga0207684, IMG submission 184342) | Corn, switchgrass and miscanthus rhizosphere microbial communities from Kellogg Biological Station, Michigan, USA - KBS K5-50-1 metaG... | ecosystem: Host-associated > Plants > Roots >...
AAGATGATGCAGGGCGCGTTTTCCTTGGCCAGCTTGAAGAGGTCGCGCACGCGGCTGGCGCCGACGCCCACGAACATCTCGACGAACTCCGAGCCGCTGACGCTGTAGAAGCTCACCGCCGCCTCACCCGCTACTGCCCGCGAGATCAGCGTCTTACCGGTGCCGGGAGGGCCGACGAGCAGCACGCCCTTGGGGATGCGCGCACCCATGCGCTCGAACTTCTCCGGCTGTTTCAAGAACTGCACGATCTCCTGTAGCTCTTCCTTCGCCTCCTCGACGCCCGCCACGTCCTTGAAGAGCACGCTGGGCCGCGTCTCGTTGAAGCGCACCGCGCGTGTGCGGCCGAACGAGACGGCCTGGCCACTGCCGGTGCCGCCAGAGCGGCGTAGCAACACGAAGAAGAGGAAGCCTAGAAAGCCAAACAGCGCGACATCCATCAGTATCTGCACCCAGCTCGGCGCGCCATCGCTCGGCGTCTGGACGCTCACCGCCACGCCGCGGTCGCGCAGATACTGCGTCAAGGGCTGGCCGGATTCTTTGCTCGCGCTATAGCGCTGGCCGTCGGCGGCCGTCACCGTCACGTCGTTGCCTGCGATCGTCGCCGAGCGCAGCTGGTGCGCGTCGGCCAGCTGTAGCACCTGACTGATGTTGGTGGCGTGGACGGGGTGCGCATCTGGTGCCCGCTGGTTCAGGCTAATGCCCGCCACGAGCAGGAGCGCTCCCAACACACACGTCACCACGACTATTGCGAGCAACTGTGGGCGCTGTGACAAAAAGCCAAACCTCGGCGGCTTGGGAGCTTTGGGGGAGCGGGGAGCAGGTAGCATGGGCAGATAGGATCCTCTCTGTTCAATCGCCGGAGACTGCTAAGGTGTATGCCCTCGTTGGCGCGGCTGAGGGTGATGGGTCAATGGACGGTACAGGACGCTAAGAGCGAGTCGCTTCGCAGGTCGCCGAGGTCGCCGAGAACGCCGTCGGGTGAGAAAATAGTGAGCAGCGCGAGAAGCTGTCTGTTCGCCGATTGGCATAAAGGTCTCTCTGGTAGTTGCCGGTTCGCATCATCTCACTTCCTGCGTGTCAGGGTACTCTGCGCTCTCCGCGGTGCGGTCCTCCGCGTCGTCTGCTAGTGCGATCATGTGGTCACTCTGCCTGGGCAGGTCACTCGCGTTGCCTGGATTATATGTGCCCGCGCGCGCCAGGTCTAGCAGCCGAGAAGCTCTTCCATGGGCAACGGGCCCCCGCGACTCCTCCACGCAGCGCCAGCGGACGCTGCGCGCCGCGCTGGCGGGATGGCCTTGTCAAGCGGACCCGCCACAAGCAGCCATTATGTCGCGCTGTGGTCGTGTGAGGTGCGTGCCAGGAGGTAATTTGGCCTATATTCACCGGCACACACATCCCCAAAAGTACTCAGAAAGTGCACGTGGATTTCGGCGCGCCGTTCACGGCGGCGCGGGCGAGATGCTCGTCGAGCTCGTGGGCGTTCCGCCGCTGCAGCGGCGGACGCTTGGCGGCCGCGACATGCGTACGGCCGCGGCCCGCTCTGATCGCGATCACCAGCGTCGAGGTTCTGCGCCGCATTCCCACGGGCGGCTCGGCCCATTGACATTGCCTGCGCGCGCGTGCTAGCTTAGCGCTATGAGAAGCCAATCATCCTGGATGATCCACCGCAATCGGAATCGCAAAACGAGCCACCTCGCCGCGTCAGCCCGGCACGTACGCTGACGCGGCAGACAATGGTGCCACCCGACGCGATGCCCTGTGCTGACTGGTGATGCCAGCGCACAGCTCCTATGACGCGCGCCTGCGGGAACACCTCCTCCCTCTCCTCGTATTCAGCCACCCTCCGCATCTGTAGCCGGGCTATCGCCGTTTCCATGCTGCGATCCGGGCTTCTGTGCGCCCCAACGAGGGATCGGCTCTGCGCGGCATGTGAGACGCCGGCATGCTCGTTTGCCCAGGTGCACCATGGTCACCTGCATTGCTCCAAGGGAAGATCACATGTCCACTACGCCTGATACCTCGACGAGGGAGCCTCAGCTGCTTGCGTCCGGCCAGTCGCGCTCACTCTGGCGCAATCGTGACTACCTGCTCCTCTGGGGCGGGCAGGCGCTTTCTGATATCGGTGGCGCCGTCTCAGAACTCGCCTATCCGCTGCTCGTGCTGGCCGTCACCCATTCCCCGGCGCAGGCTGGCTTCGTCGCGGCCCTGCGCGCGCTGCCGTCCACGCTGTTCAGCCTGCTCGCGGGCGTGCTGGTGGATCGCTGGGACCGCCGCTGGGTCATGCTCGTGTGCGACATTGGGCGCGCCCTGAGCCTGGCCAGCATCCCTGTCGCGTACGCGCTGGGCCACCTGACGATCTGGCAGCTCTACATTACTGCCTTCCTCGAAGGCTCGCTGATGGTCGTGTTCAGGCTGGCCAAGTCGGCGGCGGTCGCGCAGGTGGTCACGCGGGCGCAGCTCACGAGCGCTATCGCCCAAGAGGAGCTGGTCGAAGGCACAACGTCGCTTGCTGGCCCGTCTCTCTCCGGCCTCTTCTACACGCTGGGCACGATGCTGCCATTCATCGCCGATGCCATTTCCTATGCCGTCTCCATCGTCACTATGCTGCTGATTCGCACCCCGTTTCAGGCCGAGCGCACGGCCAGACGGCAACGCTTCTGGGCAGAGATCGGTGTGGGAGTACGCTGGGTCTGGCAGCAACCCTTCGTTCTCACCATGACGCTGCTGATGGGCGCGGGGGCGTTCACCTTATCGGCCGATTCGCTCATCATCATTGTGCTGGCGCAACGACAACACGCCTCCGCGGTGGTGATTGGCCTGATCATTGCTGCCTTTGGTGTCGGCGCAATTCTGGGCTCGCTCCTGGTGCCCCGCCTGCGGCATCGGCTGACGGTTGGGCAGTCCATTCTGTTGACGCGCTGGTATTTCGTGCTGAGCTGGCCCTTGTTTGCCCTGGCGCCCGTTCCTCTGGTGCTGGGCGCGGTGCAATTCGGCAGCGGCGTCGTAGAGCCAATCGAGGATGTCCCCTACTTCAGTCATCGCCTGGAGCTGATTCCCGACGAGCTCAGGGGCAGAGTGCTGAGCGCCTGTCGCCTGTTTCCTGGCTTGATGCGTCCGCTGGGACTGGCGGTGCTCGGCATTCTGATTCAACGTCTCGGCATCTTCCCGGCCATCTGGCTAGAATGGGTGTGGCTGCTGGTGAGCACAGGGATCGTGACGGTGATCCCACAGGTGCGCCGCGAGCGTGCTGGCGGGCCGCGCTGAGGCCCGGCTAAACGTGCGCTGAGACATCACGACGAGGCGCGAGCTCATCACCGCGGCGCTCCTGATGGGTTGCCGACTCTCGTCAGCTCTCTCCCCTCAGCTCGCCTGCCGCATCGAGCTCGGCGGCCTCCGGGACGAGAGTCAGCGGGTGTGTCGCTCCCGGGGTGGCATTCTCGTGCGCCGCGGGCGGATTGTATTGCGGCAGCCGCAGCTCGGCACGGATGCGCTTGATGCCCTGGTACACGATCACCGGCTCTATGCCAAGCTCGCTCGCAATATGTTTGTGCACGCCGACGGCAGGCACCGGCAGATGCGGCTCATACGCCCGGCGAATCCGCTCCAGATCCTCAGCGCTGCCGGTGTATGCCTGCAGCTCCCACCAGCTGGGCATCTGCTCGCGCTGGCGATACTCCAGCACTGCACGCTTCACCAACGTCTTCGGGACGCTCAGCTCCGTCGCGATGCGCGTGCGGATGCCGTCGTATTCCACTGGCCGTGCCAGCTCCAGATAGCGCGCCTCGATATGCCCGCGTAGCTCGTCGGTCAGCTCGACACTTGGCTGTGGCTGGCGTGGCGACTTTGGCTCGCGCGGCTTGTGCTCCTGCGCTGCCTTTTCGCCATGTGGCGCGTGCGTGCGGTCCTCGCGCTTGCCGTCGGAAGATTGCGCCACCGGTTTTGCTGGCGGCGAGACAGCATCCGCGCCGGCGCGCGCGCGCTGCCCTTCGTGGGCGTCGTGAGCGTTCTGGCGGCCCGCATCTGCGGTGCGCTCGGTTCGGGCAGCAGAACCGAAAACCCCAGTGACAGGCGGCGACACGGCGTTGGCAGAGGCAGTGGCCGGTGCTCCCGGCACCAGTATGCTCGCCCCCGGCCCGAAGATTTTCGGCGTCACACGCGTCACTGGGGCCACGGCAGGCCTGGCAGCGGTAGAGCTGGCTGCCCGCTCTTGCCGCGCCCGCGCCTCACATTTCGCGCACAACGTCTGCTTCGTGCTAGCCGACCGAAAGCTTGTGCCACAGCGCGCGCAGCGAATCTTCATTTTGCCGCTCATTGCCTGCGCTCCTCATTACTATCCAACATGCGTAGCCGCATCGCATGTACCCTGAAGTATAGGCCCAGCCTCACGCGCAGTCAACGCGCAGCATGCCGGCGGCGATGGTGTGGGACACACTAGCCGAATCGCGTGCGGCATGCTAGTATAGGCGACACTTTGGCGCGCACCCAGCGGCGCGCGTTGCAGCCACCCGAGAGGAGCACGCGATTGCAGCAGCTCGTTAGCCACACGTTTGCCATCCTGGGCGACATCTGGCCGCCGCTCGTCTATCTCATCGTGGCGGTGTGGGTCGGCGTCGAGAGCGCGGGCATCGGGTTGCCGATCGAGCCGATGATGCTTTTCGCTGGCTCGCTGGCAACCCAGGGCAAGATCAGTGTCGTGCTGACCGTGTTGATTACCAGTCTCGGCTGTCTCGCCTTCGCGGGCCTGGCCTATGTGATTGGGCGCCGCGAGGGCACCACGGCAATCACGCGCTTCGGCCGCTTTATCGGCCTCAATCAGACGCGCGCCGACCATCTCGAGCTCTGGCTGCGGCACCGCGGCGCCCTGGGCATCTTCATCGCGCGGGTGACCCCGGTGGTGCGCACGTTCGGCTCGTATGTCATGGGTGCGGCGCAGATTTCGCCCAGGACATTCACGCTGGGCACCATTGTCGGCTCGCTCGTTTACTGCGGCGGCTGGATCGTCGCCGGCTTTCTGCTCGGGGAGAACTACCAAGCGCCACTGGCGTTTTTGCAGGATCATTTCAGCGGCGGCACCGTGCTCATCCTGGCGGCGATCGCGGCGGCGGTCATCGTGCTGCACAACCTCTCGGGCCGCCTGGGGCTGCATCGCATCGCCCTCCATTTCCTCCGCCATGGGACACTTACGCGGGCCACCCAGGTCACGACACGCTAGGCCGCGCGACTACTGCTCCCTCTCTTCGAGCGCCTCGGCAGCCTCTTCAGTAGGTTCCGTGGGCGCCGTGGTCATGCCGTTGGGGGCGGCGCCGACCAGGCTCGCGCGCACGCCGCGCACCGCGGGAAGTTGCCGCAAGGCGACCAGCACGCGCAGCAGATTGTCGCGGCCCGGCGCACGGCACTGCGCCTCCACCACCTCTCCGTCGCGCAGGGCGCGTGTCTCGATGCTCTGCAGGACGATCCCCTCGCGCTCGCACGCGGCGACCAGCGCGCGAATGACGTCGCCCGTCGCGCTCGCGGGCTCCACGCGCACCCGCACCTGCCGCGTCATTTGCCGCGGAAACAGCCTCCGCTCGACCGGCCGCACCACGGTCAGCAACAGCAAGGTAAGGACGGTGACCAACGTGGCCTCCGCGAGCAGCCCCGCGCCGCAGGCCATGCCAACGCCCGCCACGAGCCAGATCGTCGCCGCCGTAGTCAGCCCGCGAACGAATTGGCGGCGCAACAGGATCGTGCCCGCACCCAGGAACCCGATGCCAGTCACGATTTGGGCGGCGATGCGCGTGGGATCGAGCCGCACGTTGGGAGAGACGCCGAGGAGGCTTTCGAAGCCATAGGCCGAGACCACCGTCATCAAGGCGGCGCCGAGCGAGACCAGCGCCAGTGTCTTCAGTCCCGCCGCGTGCTCGCGGTGCTCGCGTTCCAGCCCCAGCAGCGCTCCTAGCACCAGAGCGGCGCCCAGACGTAGCGCGACGGTGGGAAACGATATCACGGCCTGCCCCCGATGCTGTCGCCGGCCGCATCACGCGCGACCTGCTATGCCTACCTGCAACTGGCATACCGCGTGATCTCACGGTCCACAGCAGAGGCTTCACCACAGAGGACACAAAGTCAGATGAGGACAAGAGAACTGGAATGGAGCTTGAGTGGTAGGTGACCTGCTCAGCGGGAGCGCTGCTACTCGTCACTTCTCGCCTGCCTTTCTCCCCCCCAATCTATGCGCTCTGTCTACTCTGTCTACTCTGTCTACTCTGTCTACTCTGTCTACTCTATGTCCTCTGTGGTGTAATGCTTCTGCGTCGCTGGAGCGACCTACTCGACGTTGCTAAATCTGCCGCTGGCTGATACGCTCGCAATAGCGCCGGAGGCGCCTGTTGCGGCGCGCGGGGGAGAGCACGATGCGCGAGCCACCTTCCAGCCAGCGGCATCGGGCCGCGCGCAACACCGCGAGTGACCAGGACGACGGCTTTCTGCTCGAGAGTGGCCCGCTCTTGTGGGATCAGCGCCTCTCGGTAGGGCAGAAGCTGCGGCGCGGCGCGGTTGCCTTCAGCATGGTTGGCCTCGTCGCCTTCCTGGTGTTTGGCGGCCCCGCGGCTCTCGCAGACCTCCTTATGCGGGCACGGGCGGCGCCCGTCCGCGTGTCGACCCCGCCACCCTCTCTGGCTGGTTATATGCAAGCCGGCGTGAACGTGCGCTTGCCACCAGAAAGCCGCCAGTTCTCGCAACTCTCGGTCAGCCCCGCGAACGATCCCGCCGGCACTGCCTACGCCTGTTGGATCACCCGCGACCCGTACGCACCCGATGCCCGCGGCTTGTTGCATGTCGCGCGTGTCCAGCTGGGCAGCGGGGCGTGGATGATCAGCACGCCGCCCGAGCGACAGGCCGCTGCGTGCGGTGTCGTCGCAGATAGCGTGGACGCCGCTCGCCTTCTCCTGTACTTCATGCCGGGTGGGCGTTCCATAGACAACTGCGATCTGCCCATCGCGTACGAGAGCGCCGATGCCGGCAAGTCATGGAGCCAGCTACACTGGCCGCGCCCCGGCGCGCAGATGTGCGCGCTAGGCCTCTACCTCGTCGCCGGCGACCTCTATGCCTGGGGGGACGCGCCGCTGCTGCCGGCGCTCCTTCTGCCGCCCGAGAGCGCCGGCCAGCTGATCTGGTCGCGCGACGCCGGCGCGTCGTGGCACGTGGCGGATAGCGGTCTGCGCAGCGCGGGCGACCTCGGTGTCGTCGCCTTCCGTCCCGGCGGACACGTGCTGGTGCAGACGACTTCGTCCACTGGTCGTGGTGAGCTCTTCGAGAGCGCCGACCACGGCGGCCACTGGCGCTCGCTGGGGATGCTGCCAGGGCTCCGGCCCATGGTCTACGCCTCAAGCGATCCTGCGGTGACGACGCACGGCGGCTGGGGGCCGCTCTATCTGGTCGGACTGAGTCAGGGGCAGGCCGCGCCCGGCACGATGCAATATCTTGCCACGGCCTATCCAGGTGAGCGCTGGGTCGCCTTTACGCCGCCTACCGACGCTTCGGCCCACAGCGGCTCCGCGCCGGTGTCGCTCCTCGGCGCCAACGTCGGCCCGTCCGATACGCTCCTTGCCTCCAGCTACGCGCCGCAAACGAACGTCACGCAGCGGAGCTCACAGCGCTACATCTGGATCTGGAGCCCGTCGCGGGGAAGCTGGTCGCGGGCACACTTCTTGTTGCCAACGGGCGCCGTCATCCAGGGTTTCTCCTGGTACCGTGGCAGCCTACGTATCTGGGTCTTGCTGCTCGGGCAAACCTCCCCACAGCAAGGCGGCGAGCTCGAAACGTTTCTGGTGCCCCCGAACGTTTCGTAGGCGGGGCGCGGTATGATAGACTGGCGAAGTCGCGGGAGCCGTGCTGTTCCCGCGCGCTGTGCGCGACCTCAACACGCGCACTGCACGAGAGACGATCACACACGCGGGAATGTGCGAGGCGCGACACCATGACGGCAGTGGAGACGGTGGGAACGAACGGCGTGCGCGAGGCACGGCATGCGGACGTGCTGGTGGTCGGTGGCGGCCCGGCGGGCCTGAGTGCGGCGGAGGCGGCGGCACGGACCGGCGCGCGTGTCATTTTGCTGGAGCGCCAGAAGGAGATCGGCTATCCCGTCCACACGAGTGGCGGCAGCTGGATCCAGGACATGCGGGCGCTCGGCATCCCGTCCGAGCTCTTCTACCCGATCCGGCGCGTCACCTTTCTCTCGCCGCACCGTCAGGCCCAATTCGAGTATGCCGAGCCGGTCTGCTGCGTACTCGACGTGCGCGGCGTCTATCAGCACCTTGCGGGGCGCGCGGTCGCCGCGGGCGCCGAGCTGCATCCGAACTCGCCGGTCGAGCGGCCGCTGGTCGAAGATGGGCGCGTCGTCGGCGTCGTCGCCAAGGACCACCGCAATCGCATCGGCGAGTGGCGTGCTCCCGTGGTCATCGACGCTAGCGGATTCTCTTGCACGCTCTCGACGCGCGCCGAGCTGCACACCGGTTATCGCCGCTATGGCTACGGCGCGGAGTACGATCTCTTCGCCCCGCACTACGATCCAGATCACCTGTACTTGATCATGGGCAGCCAGGTGGCGCCGGCAGGGTATGCCTGGGCGTTCCCGCGCGGCAAGGGTCGCGTGCGCCTCGGCGTGGGAGTCATCCGCCCGGATGTCGATGCCGACGCTCGCGACTATCTGGACAATTTCGTCGAGCGTCTGCCGTCGCTGGCGCCCGCCTTCGCTGGGGCCAGCCCCGTCGAGTATCATACCGGGCTGTTCCCATCGGAAGGCGTGGTGGAGCGCTTCGTCGGCGAGGGTCTGATCGCGACGGGAGACGCCGCCGGCCACGGCTCGACGCTGGTCGGCGAGGGCATTCGCTTCGCGATCTACAGCGGCCAGATGGCGGGTACGGTGGCCGCCGACGCCGTACGCGCGGGCGACCCCTCGGCGCGCTTCCTCGCGCGCTACGACCGCGAGTGGCGGGCACGTTTCGGCCGCGAGATGGAGATTTCGTATCTCGTCAATCAACGCATCGCGGCCTGGGGCGACGAGCGCTGGGACGAGAGCATGGGGTGGCTGAATCGCCTGACGGCGGCACAAGCGGCGGACCTGCTACGCGGCGACTACAGCGTCGGCTTGTTCCTCGGCGTGCTCAGGCGTAATCCCGGCCTGCTACGCACCGGCGCCCGCAAGTTCTTTGATCTGGCCTTCCAACGACTCGGCCGCGCCGCCGGCGTGAACGAGGCCGAGGTGGCAGACGCCCCGGCGTAGGACTCGCTCGCGCCACTGTCCGTCACAGTGGCGGAAAAGCAGCCAGCTGCTATCGCTTGACGTCGCCTCACGCCGCACAGTACACTGTGCGAGATGGCGGCGGCTGCGTACGCTGCCACAAGATGATGCAAAGAAACCTGGCGCAGACCGGGACCAGTAGACGAGAGCCGTTCCCAGACAGCGAGCCGGGAAGGTGCGAGCCGGCGCGAATGCCTCGTCGAACCGACCCGCGAGCAGCGGACGAAGCCCCTTTCAGGGGAGATAAGCCCGCCGGCGGTCCCCCGTTACCACGGGACGCCACGTCGCCGCTTGCCGGCCGCGTGGGAACGAGATGGGCGCCACATGCGGCGTCCGAATCGAGGTGGTACCGCGGGAAAGAGCGCCCGCCCTCGGAGTGGAAGACTCCTTGGGCGGGTTTTTTGTGGGGCGCAAGCGCGCACGACGCGCAAGAGATGGAGGCGCGACATGGCGGATGAGACCAAATTCGTAGAAGAACTGGGCGACCGAGATGACTTCTCGCAGTGGTACCTGGACCTCGTGTACAAGACCGGCCTCGCGGACGAGTCGCCGGTGCGCGGCAGCATGATTATCAAACCCTACGGCTACGCGCTGTGGGAAAACATGCAACAGGCGATGGACACGCGCATCAAAGCCACCGGTCACGAAAACATGTACTTCCCCCTGTTCATACCCTATAGCTTTCTCGAGCGCGAGGCGGAGCATGTGGAGGGGTTCGCGCCCGAGGTCGCTGTCGTGACACACGCTGGCGGCGAAGAGCTCGCGGAGCCGCTCGTCGTGCGCCCCACGTCCGAGACGATCATAGGGCACGCCTACGCGCGCTGGGTCAAGAGCTACCGAGATCTGCCCGTGCTCTACAACCAGTGGTGTAACGTCGTGCGCTGGGAGAAGCGCACGCGGCCCTTCCTGCGCACCACGGAGTTTCTCTGGCAGGAAGGCCACACGGTACACCGCACCGAGGACGAAGCGGAGGCCGAGACGCTGCTGATCCTGAACGACGTCTATCAGGACTTCCTCGTGAAAGAGCTAGCGATGCCAGGCATCCCCGGCCTCAAGACCGAGAGCCAGAAGTTTCCCGGCGCGCTGCGCACGTATGCCATCGAGTCCATGATGGGCGACGGCAAGGCGCTGCAAGCGGCGACCTCGCACAACCTTGGGCAGAACTTCGCGCGCAGCTTCGACATCCGTTTCCAGGATGCCGATGGCGAGGTGAAGGTAGCCTGGACGACCAGCTGGGGCTCCAGCACACGTATGGTGGGCGGCATCATCATGACCCACGGCGATGCCTCCGGTCTGCGCATGCCCCCCCGTGTCGCGCCCATCCAGGCCGTCATCGTGCCCATCTTCCGCACGGAGGAAGAGCGGGCGGTGGTGGCGGCGCTAGTCGCCGAGGTCGAGCGCGCGCTCGGGGCGGCGGGCGTGCGCGTGCGAGCCGACTGGCGAGAGGAGCGCCCCGGCTTCAAGTTCAACGACTGGGAGCTGCGTGGCGTGCCCGTGCGCGTCGAGATCGGCCCCCGCGATGCCCAGAACCAGCAGGTAATCCTCGTGCCGCGCACGGACCGCAAGGCCAAGGAGACGGTCGCCGTGGCAGGCGTGGCCCAACGTATGCACGCGCTGTTGGAGGAGATACAGCGCACGCTCTACGACCAGGCGCTGGCGTTCCGCAAGAGCCGGACGTATACCGTCACAAACTATGGCGAGTTTCGTGAGATCATGGCGGACCGCGAGCGGCTCGGCTTCGTCGAGGCGTGGTGGTGTGGCGACGGCGAGTGCGAGGAGCAGATCAAGGCGGAGACGCAGGCGACGATCCGTTGCCTGCCTCTGGAGCAGCCCGGCGGGACGGGTGTCTGCTTCCATTGTGGGCGGCCCGCCGGCCAATGGGCCATCTTCGCCAAAGCGTATTAGCGAGGCGCGGGCGCTCTTGACATTGCGGCAAGTCGGCGTTCGCTCACGCGATCCAGCGCCCAATGGTGCGACGCGCTTGTGGCTGTGAGGAGGCGCCAGCGTGCTATAATGCCGCTGGCGCTGTTCCCAGTCACGCTTCGATGCACTGCCGAGGGCACGGTGCCGTGTCTCTGGCTGGTGCCAGAGGAGGAGACGCATGAACATCGTCATCCTGGGCTGCGGTCGCGTAGGAGCGGCACTTGCCCAGCTGCTGGTCGGTGAAGGCCACCAGGTGAAGATCATCGATCAAGATAGCGAGTCGTTCAATCGGCTCGGCACGGATTTTCCTGAAGGGCACACGGTGCTCGGCAACGGCACTGATGAAGACGTGCTGCGGCGCGCAGGCATCAGCCGAGCCGACGCCTTCGTCGCCGTCACCAACGGCGACAACCGCAACATTCTCGCCGCACAGATCGCTCGCGACATTTTTCGCGTGCCGAAGGTGCTGTGCCGCATCTACGATCCGATTCGACAAGAAACCTACAACGCCATGGGCCTGGAGAGCATTTCCCCGACCATCGTCGGCGCCAAGCTCTTTCGCGACGCCGTAGTAAACCCCATCACCCGCACCACCTCGCCGACACACTCGATCGCTCAGGGCACCAGCGTGCCGGTCCAGCGCATGGGCGGGGCGCGCGAGCGCGACCGCGCTGGCAAGCGCTAACCGAAGGACGGCTATGTACATCTTGATAGGTGGCGGTGGTCAAGTTGGCTACTACCTCACCAAAGGACTGCTGCAGCAAGGGCACGAGGTGCTGCTGCTGGAAAAAGACGGGCGGCGGGTGGAACAGCTGCGCGAGGAGTTGGGCACGTCCGTCACGCGGGGCGACGCCTGTGAGGCGCGTGTGATGACCGAGGTCGGCGGCGACCGCGCAGACCTGGTGATCGCCGTCACGGGCGACGACGAAGACAACCTGGTCATCTGTCAGATGGCGAAGGCGCGCTTCAAGGTGCCGAAAACCATCGCGCGTGTCAACAATCCGCGCAACGACGACCTGTTCGTCCGCCTCGGCATCGATGTGACGGTCAGCCCGACACGCACCATCCTCCACATGATCGAGGCCGAGATTCCGCATCATACGATCGTGCCGCTGATGACACTGACGCGCGCTGGGCTGAGCCTGGTGGAGCTTACGGTGCCGCCGGACTCTCCGGCCGCCGGTAACTCGTTACAGGCGCTCAACTTGCCGCCGTCGGTGAATATCGCCCTCGTCGTGCGCGGCGACCAGAACATCACTCCCACCGGCGACACGGTCATCGAGCCGGAGGACCGCATCTTCGCTCTGGTGACGCAGGAGGGCGAGGCGGCGCTGCGCGAGGCCGTCATCACGGACGAAGTCTGAGGTCTGACGCGCGTTAGAGCAGCCCGAGCCGCGTGAATGCGGTGTCGATGTGGGCCAGGTACGCCTGCGGTTCGGCCAGCGCGTCTAGCTGGTCCGGGGCAAGGTGCGCGGTCACCTCGGGGTCGGCTTTGAGCATCGCGAGCAGCCCTGTTCCCTCATCCTCGTCATGCCAGACCTTCTGCGCATTGCGCTGAACCAGCTTGTATGCGGATTGCCGGTCGAGCCCGGTGTCTACCAGCGCCAGCAAGATGCGTGAGGAGTAGATCAGCCCGCGCGTCAGCTGCAGGTTGGCGCGCATGCGGGCTTCGTCAACCTCCAGACCGGCCATGATCTCGTTGAAGAGCCACAGCATGTAGTGCAGGAGGCTGGTAGCATCGGGCAGCAGCATGCGCTCGGCCGAGGAGTGGCTGATGTCGCGCTCGTGCCAGAGCGCAACATCCTCCATAGCGGGCACCGCGTAGCCGCGCAGCATGCGCGCCAGCCCGCACACGCGCTCGGCTTTCTCGGGGTTGCGCTTGTGCGGCATCGCCGACGATCCCTGCTGGCTGGCGCCAAACGGCTCGAAGGCTTCGCCGAGCTCGGTCCGTTGCAGGTGGCGCAGCTCGGTGGCCATTTTATCGAGCGAGGAGCCAATGAGCGCCAGCGTCGTGACGAAATGGGCGTGTCGGTCGCGCTGGATGATTTGTGTGGAGATCGGCGCTGCGCGCAGCCCCAGCTGCGCGCAGACGTACTCCTCGATCTGGGGCGGAATGGTGGCGTGAGTGCCCACTGCGCCGGAGATCGCACCGACCGCGATGTCTTCTCGTGCCGCGTCCAGCCGCGCGGCGCCACGGCGTAGCTCGTCCACCCACATCGCCAGCTTGAAGCCGAAGGTGGTCGGCTCGGCATGGATACCATGTGTCCGGCCCGCCATCAGTGTATGACGATAGCGCAGCGCAGCGGCAGTGACGGTGGCGAGCAGCGTGTCGAGCGCCTCACGGATGAGCGTGCCGGCCTCAACCAGCTGGACGGCCAGCGCGGTATCGAGCATGTCGGACGACGTCATGCCTAGGTGCAGAAAGCGCCCCTCGGGCCCCAACCGCTCCTGTACGGAGCGCAGGAACGAGATGACGTCGTGATGGGTCTCGCGCTCCAGGACGTGCGCGCGCGCGCTGTCATAGGTCGCCGCGCGAATCTTTTCGAGGTCCGTGGCCGAAATGGCGCCCTCACGCGCCCAGCCCTCACAGACCAGAATCTCGACGCGCAGCCACGTGTCGAGCTTGTGCTCCTCGGACCAGACGCGCGCTATCTCCGGCCGCGTGTATCGCTCGATCATCTGCTCGTGTTTCTCGTTTCCCAGACGTGCACGCACAAAGGCGCTTCAGCGGGGCGGGTGCCCGCCGCGCAGGGATGTGGAATGCCTCAGCGTGACGGATGCGCATGCGCTACGCCCCACTCAATCGTACCGCATTTAGCCGCTAGGTCGCGCGCCCTACGCCAATGACGTGGCCGCAGGGCACATTGCCTCTACAGGCCGGCGTCGTGCCTGCCTGGCCCGTCGAGGAAGCCACCCGAAATGGCGGGCTAGGCGGAGGCGCGCGTGCGTCCGGTGGGCGCGCCGGACGTGACAGGCTCGCCCCACAGCGAAGTCTGAGCCGCGGCAGCGGCAGGCGACGCAGCTTTGGATCTGCTCGCCCGTGTGCGCGTTGCCGCCAACTTCACCGGCGACGGCGTCAATGGCGGTGACTTGGCACAGCTGGCGGCCGCTGCGGGCGCCGTTTTCGTTTTCGTGGCGGCTTTGGCTCCTTGCCGCTCGCGAACGGGCCTCGTGGGCGCAGCCGGCGCCTTCGAACGCACCGCTGCGGCCGGTGGCGCTGCCTTTGCCGATCTGCCACCGGTGGATGCGGCGGCCGCGGGAGCTGTCCTGGCAGCTTTGCGGGTCCTGGCAGGCGCGGGCGCGGGCGCCGGCGCAGCTATTGCTGCTGCGCGGCTGGTCTTCTTCGGCACTGCGGCCGCGGGCGCGTGGGTTGCTCGCGTGTGTGGCGTCGCGACCCCGGTCGCAGGTGCCGCAGGTCGCGCCGGAGTGACCGCCGCGCCGTTCGTGTTGGATGCTTTGTGTGCCCTGGCGACCTCGCCTTGTGATGCGCGTTTCACCGTTTTCTTGGCCGCTGCCACTTCCCCCTTGGAGGCCGCCATGCGTGCATCCGTCGCGACGTGTGAAGCTGACGCAGTCGCCACCTTCTTTTTGTGCGCCCCCGTGCTAGCAGGCGCGACCGTCGGCGCCACCTTTGGCACAGCCTTCGCCCTGCGCGTGGCGGCGGTAGCCGGCTGTACCGTAGCAGCAGATGTCGTGGGCTTCGGTTTGCGCACAGGCCGTGCCGTTGGCGCGCCGTCCACCTTGCCGGCTGGCGCTGTGGACGAATGCAGCTCGGGTACCGCCGGTGCCGCAATTGCCGCCGGCGCGGCAACACGCTCAGGCGCTGCTGCCGGCGTGCTGCGCGTCGCTCGCCGCGCCTTGGACGTGCGCTCGTCGGGTGCAGGCTGTGACGGCGTGCGTTTGGCGGGTTTGTCGTGGGCCGCCAGGGGCGTGGTGGCACGTTGCGTACGCTGTGCGGCGGACGGGCGGCGTGGCATCACCGCGCTGCGCCCTTCCTCGTCGTCCGCGTGCCAGCCACGAACGCGCTTGACCGGCTCGCCCTCCTCGATGCCGACGAAGAAATAGTTCGGGCGCAGCGTGGCAGTGGGCACCAGTCGCAGCCCAATCGACAACGCAGCCTGTGCGTCCTTCCGCTTGCGTCGCGGCTGCTCCGCGGCGGGCGCGGGGGCCTGCGCCGGGTTGAGCTGGCATGTGGTCGGCTCCAGGCCGACGCGCTCGCGATAGCGCTGGGCCGCCTCTGCAATCTTCACGGCAACCGGGCGACGGCTGTCGTCATCATACCAGAGTAAACCTGTCTCAATCATATCTATCCTGCCGTTCCGGTCCCGAGTGAAACGCTGTCGGCTCCTCGCCGTGTCGCAGTGCTAAGAACGTGCCAGGCGTGTCATGGGTATACCGCCGGTACCACTGGCTCGCCGGCGGAATGGCAGCACCTGCCCGGCGGTGGGTCCGCTGCGGAGTCACGTGATAGTTAGAAATTCCGTTCAATTCAGTGTAATGCGGAAATGGCCTGGCGTCAAGCGCAGGCCGAGATGTCGCGCGCCGTGGAGCGGTCGGGGAGAAGTCGTCGCCGACAGGAGTGATTCCCCCTCGCGCCGGCGCAGGCGAGGCGGGACCGCCGCCCGATGCTGCCGTCCTTTTTCGGCATGGCTGAGGGAACGAAACCTTCAGTCATTCATACTGCCGCACCGAGTCGACAATCTGACCGAACTGCTCAATACTCTCAGGTGTCAGTGGGTCGAGCATGACGATCACATGGCTCACGCTCTCTTGGGCGAAGCTCGCAAGACGGCGGGCGACGACTTCCGGCGGTCCCGAAATCGCGTTCGTCTGCCCGCCCTGCTCCCCGGCTGCGAAGAGGTTCACCAGCGTGCCCAGTGTCAACTCGACGGTTGTGGCGTCGCGCCCGACGGTGGCACACGCCTGCTTGAACTCCTCGTAGCTGGCTCTCACCATGCTCGGTTCTACGTGCCAGGCCGAGTTCCAGGCATCGGCGTAGCGGGCCGCCAGCTGCAGCATGCGTGGGCGGCGGCCGGCGATCATGAGCGGCGGACCATGGCGCGACGGCCCGCGCGGACGCAGCACACAATCGTGGACCTGATAATACTGCCCCTGGAAATCGACCTGCCCATCACGCAGCAGCGGCGCGATGATCTGCAGCGCCTCCTCGAAGCGGCTGGCAAGATGATCGAAGGGATAGCCAAACGCCTCGTACTCCGGCCGATACCAGCCAGCGCCCAGACCCAGGATCAGGCGTCCCTCGCTGATCGCGTCGAGGGTCGTGGCGATCTTTGCCACCAGCGCCGGGGGACGAAAAGAGGTCGAGACCACGATGGTACCAAGGGTAATGCGTTTGGTCACCGCAGCCAAGGCACTGAGCATCGTGAACGCCTCCCAGAACACTTCCCCGCGCGAAGAAGCGCGAAAGAGCAAGTGATCGGGCAGCCAGATCGAATCCAGGCCAGCTCGTTCCGCCGTCTGCGCCAGCTCCGCGATGGCGTGGAACGTCAGCGTCGTGCCCTGCGGCCCGCCCTCTGTCGTCCGTAACACGATCCCAACATTCATCCCGCTTGCCGAAGCGCCTTGCGTCACCGGGATTGCCTTTCTGTTGGAGGAGGACAGACCAGCAGGTAGCCAGCGTGCTTTCGTAGATCAGCGGTTCCTTCCCGTCTCCCTTGCCTCCCTTTCGAACCCTTCCGATACCACCGCTCGTGGCGTATTCCAGCGTATCGTCGACAGTACCCGCCTCTCGCCGCTTTTCGCCCCCCGCAGCAGCAGCTGAGGGCCGGCCAATATTCGAGCTCTACTCTGTTGACCACGTGCAGAGTCTTGATCCCTGTCGGGCGTCCGTTCGCTTTCCTTCCAAGACCATGTCGTTTCTTGCCGCGCCTGAACGAGCACGGCAACAATGTCGCTGAGCGAACGATCGGTACTTTGTTAAAGGATGTGATAGCCTAGGGGAAAACGCGCAAGGACTGAAGGAGGTGGCCGATGGCCGCGCGTCCCCCACACGATTCCGCCGCCGGTTGCGCGGTGCCGCTGCCGC
>Ga0207684_10002832_pt1 | contig 17239 bp, 16 predicted proteins | sample KBSK5501metaG_FD_184342 | JGI IMG/M metagenome (GOLD analysis project Ga0207684, IMG submission 184342) | Corn, switchgrass and miscanthus rhizosphere microbial communities from Kellogg Biological Station, Michigan, USA - KBS K5-50-1 metaG... | ecosystem: Host-associated > Plants > Roots >...
CATCCGGAAGTACGTGAGCAGACCGCGGTCGCGCGGACCGTAGAGCACGCCGGGCCGCAGGACGATCCCGGCGCCCTTCCATCGCTCGCCGACCGCCCGCTCCCCTTCGAGCTTCGAGATCCCGTAGTCCGACACGGGCCGCGCCGGATCTCCTTCCACCACGGGTCGGCCGCCGCCGGCGGGGCCCGCCGCCGCCTGGCTCGAGACGTAAACAAAGACGGCGTCTGGACACGCCTTCTCCGCGGCGGCGAGCAACCGTTCCGTCCCGAGCACGTTGACGTCGCGATAGTCGGCGAGCGACCTGGCTTTGACGAGGCCCGCGGCGTGGACGACGGCCGAACAGCCCTGGAGCGCGGGGACGAGGTCGCCCATCGTGGAAGCCGAGAGGTCGCCGGGAACCAGCTCGACTCCGAGCTCGTCCAAACCGGTCCGCCGCGCCGGGCCGCCGCGGGCGAGAGCGCGCACGGTCCAGCCGGAGGCCCGGAGAGCCTTCGCGACATGCCAGCCGACGAAGCCGGTGCCGCCGGTGACGAAGGCCGCCGGCATGGCGGGTCAGGCGGACCGGACCGGCGCGGAGGCCCAGGCGGCGACTCGCCCGACTCCCTCCTCGATCGACGCGAGCGGCGCGGCGAACGAGAACCGGACGCAGTCGTCTTCGCCGAACGCATCGCCCGGCACGGCCGCGACGCCTGTCTCCGAGAGAAGCCGGTCGCAGAACTCCGCCGAGCCCGCCACCTGCTTCGCGTCGTAGAGCGCCGATACGTCCGCGAAAGCGTAGAAAGCGCCCTCCGGCAGGAGGCACCGGACGCCGGGAATCGCCACGAGCCCGGACACCATCGTTTCGCGCCGCCGACCGTACTCGGCCAGCATCCGGGCGACGGCTTCGTCCGTCTGCGCCGGATCGGACAGCGCGGCGAGCGCCGCGCGCTGCGAGATCGACGACGCGTTCGACGTCGAGTGGCTCTGGTAGGAAGCCATCGCGGAGACGAGCTCGCGGCTCGCAATTGCCCAGCCCAGGCGCCATCCGGTCATCGCCCACGTCTTCGACGCCGCTCCGGTCAGGACAATCCGGTCGGGATGCTCTTCCCAGAGCGAGGCCGCGGTCACGTGCGGCCGGCCATCGTAGAGAAAGCGATCGTAGGTCTCGTCGAAGATGAGACAGGCGTCGCGCGCCTCGCACCACTCGACGATGCTCTCGAGCTCGTCCCTCTCGACGACCGCGCCCGTCGGGTTGTTCGGTGAGTTCAGGACGACCCCCCGGGTGCGGTCCGTCGCGCGCTCCGAGAGGTCGGAGGCGATCGGCTTCCAGTGGGTTTCGAGCTCCGTCGGAACGTAGAGCGGCGCGGCCCCGGAAAGGCGGACCATCTCGGGGAACGAGACCCAGTATGGGCAGAAGAGCGCGACCTCGTCCTCCGCCTCGAAGAGCACCTGGCAGGCGTTGAAGACGGCCTGCTTCGCGCCCGCCGTGACGAGGACGTTCTCGCGCGACAGGGCGATGCCGTGCTCGCGCCGGTACTTCTCGGCGATCGCGTCGCGCAGGGCGGGCTCGCCGGCGACGTCCGTGTATCGGGTACAGCCCGACTCGATCGCCGCGATGCCGGCCGCCGCGACGAACCCGGGCGTCGGGAAATCCGGCTCTCCCAGGCCGAGATCGACGACGTCGACGCCCGTCGCCAGGAGAGCCTTCGCCTTGCGGGCCACCGCCGTCGTCGAGGACGGCGTCAGGGCCGCGGCACGGCGCGAAAGACGGGGAGGCCTCACGGGCTCTTCTCGAGAGCGGTCTTTCGCCGCGTCCAGACCCGCCAGAAGCAGGCGAAGGCGGGAATCCTCTTCTTGCCGAGGGCGACCAGCAAGAGCTCGACCACGATCCACGCTCCGTACACCCAGAGCATCTCGCCGCGGAGCGAGGGCACCACGAACTGCACCAGCCAGAGCACGAAGAGACCGACCGCCTCGTACGCCTGGAGGCTCATCGAGGCGAGGAAGATCCAGCCCAGGAACGCCTGCAGGATCGTCAGCAGGATCTCCAACCTTTGGAACTCGTCGAACGGCAGCGCACTCGGTTCTCCACGGCTCCAACTGTAGATGACGGCGAGGAGCGCCGAAAGCACCCCCCACTGGTTGATGTTCGAAGACACCATGTTCATGAGCGCGACCGGCGCGCGTGTCACCCGCCTCGCCCACGCGAACGCGGAGGTCTTCTCCGGGAACTCGGAGAGAAACGGAGCGACCCACTGGATGAAGACGAACTGGGAGATCCCGAAAGTCGCGGCGAGCGCCATCATCGACGCCAGGAAGGGCTCGGCGACGAAGAAGATGATCGCGCCGCCCGCTGCGAGCAGCCCCCCGACGGCCGCCCACTTTCGCCACCCGCGCTGCGCGAGCGCCCAGCGGGAGACCTTGGGGACCTCTTCGTCCTCCTCGAGCGTGTCCTCCCGGGCCGGAAGCTTCAGCAGGATCCAGAGATAGACGACGTACGTCAGCGTCAGGAAGGCCGCGTCCCAGAGCGACAGGCTCTTCTTCGCCCAGACGACGACGAAGTAGGCGAGCGGGGGGAGGAGGCCGACGACCTCGACCGCGTGATCGTCCTGCAGCTGGATCTCCAGGAGCTTCCGGCCGTGCTTCCGGCGGGAGTAGAACGCCGCGACCGCGTAGATCATGGGCCAGCCGAGCCCGGTTAAGAGGCGCAGGCTTCCGGTGAAGTTCGCGATCGCGAGGTGGACCATCCCCGGGTCTTTTCCCGCCTTCCAGGCGATGACCGCCTCGACCGCGAATTCCGGCAGCGTCTGAATGAGCGCGAGAGCGGCGAGAGCCAGCCCCTGCGACATCAGGAATTCCGCGGCCTCCGCGCCCCACGCCACCACGAAGGCGGCGAAGATCATGAGCGGAAAAGTCCAGGCGGCGGAGACGGGCGATGCGGCGGTTGCGGCCGATCCGTGCGCGACGACAGCCGCGAGGCGCTCGCGCACCGACCTCATCGCGCCCGGTTATAGCATGCGGTCGTGGCGGCCATCGAGTCTCCCTCGAACCCGTTGATCCGCCAGATCGGCCGATCGCTCGAGGAGCGCACACACCTTCTGCTCGAGGGCGAGAAAGCGATTCTCGACGCAGTCGCCGCGGGCGCGTCGCTCGATCACGTCCTGCACGACGACAGCGTGCGTCCCGGCCGGCTCGCGCTCCTGACGTCCACGCGGCCGCGGCTGGTCTCCCGCGCCGTGATCGAGAGGCTCGCGGAGTCCCGCACCCCGCAGCACCTGCTCGCGGTCGCGCGGCGGCGCGATATCCCGTCGGCCGAGATCCTCGAGCGGCCCGGACCGGTCGTCTTCGTCTTCGGAATTCAGGACCCGGGGAACCTGGGCGCGATCGTTCGCGTCGCCGAAGCCTCCGGAGCCGCGGGCGTGGTGGGCGCCGTTGGGTCCGCCGACTTCTTCCATCCGCGCGCGGTGCGCGGCAGCGCGGGAAGCGTTTTGCGCGTGTCGGTCTCCGGGAAGGTGTCGTTCGAGCCGTTCGCGGCGTCCGCGCGCGAGGCGGGCCGCGTTATCTGCGGCGCGGTCTCCGAAGGCGGCGAGAATCCCTTCGAAAAGCCGATCCCGGAGCGGTCGGTCCTCGTGATCGGCGCGGAAGGAACCGGCCTCCCGGCGGGCGCCTACCGGTATCTCGACCGGCGGCTCACGATCCCGATGCGGCCGCCGGTCGATTCGCTGAACGCCGCGGTTGCGGCGGCGCTCCTCCTGTATTCGCGCTGGATGTCCAAAGAGAGCGACGGCTAGAGCAGGGAGAGATCCTTCGCTTCGCTCAGGGCCGCTCCGCGGTCACTTCTTCGGCGCCGCCATCGACATCGAGCCTTCCCAGGTATTGCGTGCGAAGTTTCCGGCCACGCCCAGGTCGGTGTTTTTCCACGTACCCTGTCCGCTCGCGCCCTTCCACTTTCCAGAGCCCGACGCGAGCTTCCAGCCACCGCTGTTCTGACTGCCATCCCAGGTGAAGAACGCGACGTCACCATCACGGTCGACGACAGTGCACGACCCCATGCACATTCCGTTGCCGGCGTCGACGACGCAAGCGCCGTCGCAGTCCCCGGATGCGCCGTTCAAGGGGTGTTTCGGGTCGGCGGTCATGAAGACCTGGCGGTTTCCGAGCGTCATGTAGGTCTTGCCGCTGGTGAGCTTCGTCGTGACGCTCTCCTTGGGGACCACGACATTCGCTCCACTGACCGCCTGGGCGGAAGCGGAAGATGCGAGGAAAACGGCACCGACGACCAGTATCGAGAAGACGACGAGCTTCTTCATGATCTCCCTCCTTCGTTCGAGCCGCTCGAGGAGAACACGGATCTTGAACGAAGCCTATACCCGGATCGGCCGGTCGGATGCGCTACGCGTAGTGCGCGATCCGGCTCCATCGGACGACCCACGAGCGGCCGGACCTCTCCAGAAGCACGGTGACCGAGGCACCGTGCGGCGACGGTCCGACCCACGCGCGGATGATCGCGCGCCGGCCGTCCTTCGAGTAACCCGGGAGCCACGGCTCGACCCAGCCACGCGCCTGCGGGAAACGCTCCGAAAACGGAGGGCGCCGCTCGATCGCGGGCGGCTCTCCGGTGGTCAGGTCGGCAACCGTGATCCTCGAGTCGAGATTCGATCCACCGAAGGACACGACGACCGAGCTCCCTTGCGACGTCGCGTTCCGGCGCAGGAGGTCCTTCTCGAGATCGTCCGGAATCGTCAAGGCAGACCCGACGTCGCTTCTCATCTGATACGACTCGATCATGCCGGTCCCCGTCGCGGAGCGCGAGGAGAGGACGATCGATCGGCCGTCGCGCGCCGCTCCCGGCATCACGAACCCGGGATCGGCGACGAGGTGCAACAGAGCCGCCTGCAGCACTCGCTGGTCCCGAGCGTCGGGAGGTGCCCCGGAGCCTGCACCGGGGTATCCGAGAGCGGTCACGGCGAAGAGTGCTCCGACCAGCGAAAACGAGCGGCGATGTTTCATGGGCAGATCATTCGGTCTTCAGTCGAAACGCGCTTTCAAGCGGTTGCAGGGCCGCTCGAGAAAGCGCCACGACAGGGCGGCGAGACCGATCGTCGTCGGCACCGCGAGCGCGGGAACGGGCACGAAAGATCGGATTCGAAGTTTCGCGAACAGGACGTCCAAGAGCGGCACCGCGAAATTGTGAATCAGGTAGACGCCGTAGCTGATCTTTCCGAGGTAAAGCAGCGGTCGCGATTCGAGAAGCCGGCCCGCGAAGCCGCCAAATCCCCGGGCCGCCCGCCCGATCAGCCACACGAAGAAGACGGAGAGCACGGTCGTTCCCAGGACCTCGTTGATCCCGGCCCACGCACCCTTCGTCCCCCACTTCTGGAGCGCGATCCATCCGAGGAGACCGCAGGCCGCGGCGGCTCCGAGAAACGGACCGCGACTCTCGAAGCGCGTCCCCTGCCGGGTCCGCCAGGCCAGCAAGGCTCCCAGCCCCAGTGCGTCCAGGCTCCCCGGAGTCATGACCCACGAGACGATCTGCGGCCAGCGAAGAGCCAGACACACGAGGCGGAAGAGCGGTCCGGACAGGATCGCCGCAACGATCCAGAGGATACGGCGGCGCGATGCGGCGAGGACGATGATCAGCGACCAACCCAGGTAGAACTGCTCTTCCACGGCCAGCGACCAGAGGTGGCTGACCGGGCCGTCCCAGCCTCCGTGACGGACGAAGTAGGTGTTCGATAGGTAGCCGAGGTGCCAGAGAAGAGTCTCGCGGACCGGAGCGATGCCGATCGCCGCGGCCACCGCGAGAACCGCGTAGTAGGCAGGCACGAGGCGCAGCGCGCGACGCGCGTAGAAGTGGCCCAGAGCCTGCGCGCGCGTGTGGGTTCCTTCCTCGACCCGAGAGCGCGCGGAGGCGAGTAGTTTCGTGATCAGGAAACCGGAGAGGACGAAGAAGAGCCTGACTCCGGCTTCGCCCCAGTAGATTCCGAGAAACCAGCGCGGTTCCGGTAGATAGTGGCTGTAGAGGACGGCGAGCACGGCGATCGCGCGAAGCGCATCGAGCTGCGGCATGTAGCCGAGCGGGGTCGGCCGCTCCGGATGAAACCGGCGAATCGGCGTCAGCTCCGGGCGTCCGGGGAAGGTTGCAGCGATCGAGGTCCCCGGGGATCCGGCTTCTTCGGACCCCTCGGTGGCACCGGTCGCGGAGGCGTCACGCGAACGGGCGCGCGGCCTCCCCGGGCGCCGCGCGGCGCGACGATCTTCTTCTGGCGGTTGTCGGTCGAGCGTCTCGTCATTCTCGCCCCCTCTCTTCTTCCGAGAACACCTCCGCCTGGAAGGACCAGAGCTTCGCCTCCGGCTGTCGCCACGTTTCGGGCGGGAGACCGGCCTTCCGCGAGAGCTCGCCGAGAAAAGTCGTGCGGTCGAATTCCCATTCGGTCGCGACCTGCGGGAGAAGCAGGCCTCGGCGGCCCCCGAATTCGAGAATCAGACCATCGCGCCCGATCACGATCTCCTCCGGATCCTCCAGGGGACGCGGAGCAGTCAGGACCGAGATCTCGATCGTGCACTCGGACAGCTCTTGCGCCGTCAGAGCGGGAAACCGGGGATCCTCGAGCGCGGCTCGCAGGGCGAAGCGCGGTACGGTCCGCGCGAGGTCGCCTTCCGGCGCGAGCGTTCCAATGCAACCCCGCAACCGGTCCCGCATCCGAAGCGTGACGAAGACCGCGCGCGGATCGCCGAACGTCTCCGCGCGGTCGGAGGACAGTCGCGGCGGCGGCTCCCCCCGGAAGTGGGCTTCCAGTGTGCCGCGCGCCAGAGCGAGAAGAGCCCGCCGGGTCTCTTCCGAGAGCGGCGCGGCGGCGGCCGTCACGGCTTCGATGCCATCCGGAGTTCATCCAGGAACTCGGTCAGCACCCTCTCGAGCTCTTCGAGCTTGCCCTCGAGAAAGTGGTCGGCTCCGGAGACCTCGACGATTCGGGCGGAGTCGCCCGCCCACTTGCGCAGCATTTCCGGAGGGCAGTAGACGTCTTCCGAGCCGACGACGAAGAGCGCCGGGACCTTCGGGACCGGGAGGGAATCCGGCGGCTCCGAGGCGAACGGGACCCCGACGCCGATGAAGGCGGTCACCCGCGGATCTCCGGGGATCGCCCGCAATCCCGCGGCCGACCCGAAAGAGAACCCGCCCGCGGCGATCGGGACTCCTCCGCGGCGCTCCGCCTCGTCGAGCGCGGCGCGGAAATCGTCGACCTCGCCGCGGCCCGAATCGAATCGGCCGTCGGAGAGTCCGGCGCCGCGAAAGTTGAACCTCAAGACGCCGTAACCCGCCCGCGCCAGGCAGCGGGCCGCCCGGAAGACGACCTTGTTGTGAAGCGTGCCGCCGTGGAGCGGATGCGGATGCGCGAAGACAGCGGAGCCGGCGCGGGGACCTTCCGGTTCTTTCCACAATCCTTCGAGATTTCCGGCCGGTCCGCGAAAGAGATAAGCGCGCAGATGGCCGCTCACGCCCTCTGCCCTCGTTGGCGAACGGCCCGTCTCATCGTATTCTTCGGGCCGACCCCCGCGAGCGCGCAGCGCACCGCCCGGCGGATCCGAGAGCATGGGAGACGGCCACATGAGCAAAATCGTACACGTCGTCGGGACAGGCACGATCGGAGAGCCGCTGATCGGCTTCTTCGCCGACTTCAAACGCCACCTCGGTATCGACGAGATCACGTTCCACAAGCGGACTCCCATGACGACGGAGCGCGCCAAGGTCAACCATCTGCTGAAGCGCGGCGCGCAGCTCGCCGTCGACTCGGACACGACCGCCGACTTCGAGGCGCTCGGCCACAAGGTCTCGTTCGAGTCCGTCGAGGCGCTCGAGCGGGCAACGGTCGTCATCGACTGCACTCCCGCCGGGAACGAGAACAAGAAGGTCTACGAGAAGATCTCCGGCCCGAAAGGATTCCTCGCCCAGGGCAGCGAGTTCGGCTTCGGGAAACCGTACGCGATCGGCATCAACGAAGAGGCGCTCGTTGCCGGCGAAGACCGCTTCATCCAGATCGTCTCGTGCAACACCCACAACATCGCGACGCTCATCAAGACGCTCGGATCGGAGGACGGCGAGCTGCTCCTCGAGGCCGGTCGCTTCGTCTGCATGCGGAGGGCGAACGACGTCTCCCAGGATTCGAGCTTCGTTCCCGCCCCGACCGCCGGAAAGCACGACGATCCGGACTTCGGGACTCACCATGCCCGCGACGCCTTCCACCTCTTCGAGACGATCGGCTGGAGGCCGCGGATCTTCTCCTCGGCGATGAAGTTGAACACCCAGTACATGCACTCTCTCTGGTTCGACATGGACCTCTCGGGACCCTTCACCCTCGAGAAGGCTCTTCAGAAACTGAAGTGCAACACCCGCATCGCCATGACCGAGAAGCGCTCCGCCAACCAGATCTTCTCCTTCGGCCGGGACCACGGTTATTACGGCCGGATCTTCTCGCAGACGGTCGTCGCGAAACCGACGGTGACGGTCCACGGCGATCGCGAGGTGATCGGCTTCTGCTTCACCCCGCAGGACGGCAACTCGCTCGCGTCGTCGATCGCCGCGGCGCTCTGGATCATCGATCCGGACTTCGATCGTCAGGAACGGCTGTCGGTGCTCGATCGCTTCTTCTTCCGGGAGATCTGAGCCGCGGACGCGAGAGATTCTTCAGTCTCCGCTACGCCGAAACGATGTAACCCCCGCTCTTCGCGTCCTTCTTCATCGTGAGGAGACCTTTCCTCTGCGCGTCCTCCAGGAGCTCGGAGAACGACTTGTATCCGTAGTACGTCTCGTTGAAGTAAGGCTGCTTGCGCTGCATCGTCTGCTTGATCATCGAGCCCCAGATCACGTCGTAGTTCTCTCGCTGAAGGGCCTGGATCGAGTCGAGCATCAGCCGGAAGACGTCCTGCTGCTTCTTCGGAAGGTTTTCGATCGACGGCAGGGCGCGGGTCTCGCGCACGAGGTCTTCGTAGAAGATGAACTCGTCGCAGTTCGAGATCAAGAGATCGGAGGTCGAGTTCTTCACTCCGAGACCGATGACGTTCTTGTCGTTTTCCTTCAGCTTCGACACGAGAGGAGAAAAGTCGGAGTCGCCCGAGAGGATCACGAACGTCGTGATGTGGCCTTTCGAAGCCACGAGATCCATCGCGTCGACGACCATGCGGATGTCCGCCGAGTTCTTGCCCGTATATCCCCGCTGCGGGATGTCGATCAGCTCGATCGCTGCCTCGTGAAACTCACGCTTGTACTCCGGGAAGCGGGTCCAGTCCGCGTACGCCTTCTTGAAGACGATCCGTCCCTTCTCGATCAGCCGCTGCAGGACGAGGTTGATGTCGAACTTCTTGTACTGCGCGTCCCGGACGCCGAGTGCGATGTTCTCGAAGTCGATGAAGAGCGAGAGACGCTGCTCGACGGAGGATCTCGTCGGGAGGAGGGGGCCGGCGCCGACCACCGCCGAGGACGGGGCGGAAGACGCCGGCGCGGCCGGAACCGTCGCGGCGGCCGGAACCACGGTCGGCTCGATCGGTGGCCGCGAGTCGTCCGCTTTTCCGCGAGTCTTTCGCCGCCGCACGCCTCCCCGGCGCCGCCTCGGCTTCTTCTCCCCCTCCCCCGCCTCCGCGGCCGGGAACGGAACGGGCTCGTCGCTCATCGCTCTCTCTCCGGAAGATATTCGAACGACGACGTCGTCAAGAGGAAGCTCGTCAGGACGCGCGCGACCGACAGATCCTCCACGTCCACGACGTCCACTTCTCCCACGTTGATTCGTCTGCCCTTTTTCACGATCCGGGCGCGTGCCCGCACGTCGCTCTTCGCCCGCCGAAGGAAATGGATCGTCATGTCGGCGGTCGCGAAGCCCATCTTCCCGTCGAAGTTCGTCGACAGGGCGAAGGCGACCGCGGTGTCCGCGAGTGTCGCGAGCACGCCGCCGTGGATCGTCGCGGACCCATTGGTCAGCTCGGGCCGGTAGCGCAGCCCGAGCACGCAGAAGTCGAGATCCAGCTCGTCTAAGGTCGGTTGGAGCCACTGGAGAGCCGGCGACGCCGCGAGGCGCGTCCGGAGCCTGTCGAGGAGGTCGGGAGCGAGCGCGGGAACCGGCCCGAGTCCGGCGAGACGACTCATAAACGCCTCATTCTACTCGAAGAACAGAGGATCGGCCGGCTTACTCGGGTGGCGCCTCCGGCTCTTCCTCGGAGGAGTAATACGGCAGCTCCTCGGCCCGCTTGGTCGAGTTGTCGAACTCCCGGGGAACTTCGACGATCGTCCGCGTCACGTTGGGGTCGCAGATCTCGTTCTCGCACTCGTAGGTGTAGACGTTTTTCTCCGGGAGCTTCCGAAAGCCGACGATCGTCTGGTACGCGTCACAGTTGCCGCACTTGACCGACATCATGAACACGTCGATCACGTGCAGGTCCGGCCGATCCTCCGGCGTGCTCACCCCCGGATGATACGACGGCAGGAACGGCTTCCCGCGATCGAAAGGTCAGAGAGCGTAGGGATCAGAAGTCACCGGGTGAAGGGACGACCCAATGCCGCCGGGCCGCGCTCGCCGGTTTTCATTCGCAGCGCGTCCAAGACCGGCAAGACGAAGACCTTGCCGTCGCCGGAGTGTCCCGTGTGACCGGCGGAGTAAATTGCATCCAGGACGCTGTCCACTTCTTCATCATGGCAGACGATTTCCAGGCGCACTTTCTTCGTGAGCTCCACGCCGGGATATTCGTGATGTTCCGGGTGCGCCGTGTCGTGTTCCTGGCCGAAGCCGCGGGCGTCGGACACGGTCATGCCGTGGACGTGCTTTCCGACCAGAGCCTCGATGATCCGGTGCAGTAAGTCAGGGGGAAGAAAGGCGAGGAGGTACTTCATGGGAGAGGAGGTCGGCATAGTCAATACTCAGCTTTCTCTGATTCGAAGCTCGGGTAGACGACGGGCAGAAGCAATAGGGTGAGCAAGGTAGCCGTGACCAGGCCGCCAATGATGACCACGGCAAAGGGACGTGCGGTTTCGGCGCCGACGCCCTTAGAGAGGGCGGCGGGCAGGAGGCCGAGCGCAGCCATCATCGCAGTCATCAACACGGGCCGCAGGCGAGAGACCGAGCCTTCGACCACCGCTTCACGCGGGGGCTTACCGAGGCGGCGCAATTCACGCACGCGCTCGACTAAGAGCACGCCGCTTTGGATGGACACGCCGAAAAGGGCAATGAATCCCACCATCGAGGACACGGACAAATCCAGGCCGACGATTCGCAACGCGAGCAGGCCGCCGACGGCGGCAAAGGGGACATTCAGCAGAATCAGCGTGGCAAACTTCCCGGAGTCAAAGGCAGTGAACAGCAGCAGATAAATCGCGACGATCGTCACGGGAACGATCACGGCAAGACGGTGCGCCGCGCGCTGCTGATTTTCGAACGCCCCCGTCCAGACCATGCGGTAACCGGGGGGTAGCTTGACGGCGGCGTAGGCTTTTTCCTCTGCTTCGCGAACCAGCGAGCCGAGGTCGCGCCCGCGCACGGAAAGCTTGATGGCGATGCGGCGCTCATTGCCCTCGCGCATGATTCGCGCCAGGCCGGAGCGGACCGCGGCATTCGTGAGAGCGCCGAGAGTCAGCCGCTCGCCGTTGGCGCCGAAGACGGGGATGTTGCGGATAGACTCCAGATCGGACACGGCCTTCGGCGCAATCTTCACGACCAGGTCGAACGTGCGCTCACCTTCCAGGACCTGGGTCGCGACGGAGCCTCCCAGGGCGGTTTCGATGACCGACTGGATGTCGGAGACGCTCACGCCATAGCGGGCAATGGCCGCGCGGTCAACGTTGATCTGGATCTGGGGCTGGCCGGTGAACTGGTCGGTGCCCACGTCCTTGGCGCCCGGCACCGTGCTGACAGCCTCGGCGATTTTGTCCGCGAATTCCTGCAGTTTCACTGGGTCCTCGCCATAGAGCTTGATGGCCAGCTCGCTCTTGATGCCGGAGACCGCCTCGTTGACGTTGTCTTCGATGTATTGGCTGAACTGGGAATCGAGGCCGGGAATCTCCGAGAGGTTCTTATCCATTGCCTCGGCGAGACCCTCGCGATTCGAGGCGGTCTTCCATTCGGACCGTGGTTTCAGGTTGACGTTGAACTCGCCGACGTCGAACCCGTTGATGTCGGTGCCGTCATCGGGGCGGCCGAGCTGGCTCAGGACGTTGATGGTCTCCGGGAACGCGGCGAGCCGGTGGCGCACGTCGTTCACGATTCTGGCGGCCTCGGAGGGCGAAATCGACTTGGGCATGAAGATGCGGACCCACAGCGCGCCTTCATCGAGCTTGGGCAGGAACTCCGAGCCGATGGAGCTGTACGCAATCCCGCCGCTCAACAGGAGCACACCGGCGAATCCGAAGATCACCTTGCGGTGGTCCAGAGTGAACTCGAGCACCCCGCGGTAAGCCCGAACGAGTTTGCGGACGATCCAGGACTCCTCGCCCTGGGCACCGCGCTTGAGTGCGAAGCTGAGCAACGCGGGGACGACCAACACGGCGAAGATCGTCCCGGTCACCAGGGCGTAGGTCAACGTCAGAGCCATCGGCCGAAAGATGCGGCCTTCGACGCGCTGTAAGGTATAGACGGGGATGAAGGCGGTCAGCAAGATCGCTTTCGAGAAGAGGATGGGGCGGCCCATCGCCCGCACCGCTTCGACAATCGCACCGGGCAGGGACAGGATCTTGTCTCTCTTTTCCTTCAGGAGGCGAATCAGGTTTTCTGCAATCACCACGGCGGAATCGACGATGATGCCGAAGTCGATGGCGCCCATGGAGATGAGGTTGGCCGGGATGCCGCGCAGATCCAGCACGAGGTAGGCGCCGAGCAAGGAGACCGGCACAGCGAGCGCGACGACCAGGGCGGTGCGGTAATTGTCGAGTCCGAGAAACAGCACCAGCACCAGCACCACCAGGCCGATGCCCTCGAGCATGTTCTTGCGCACCGTGTGCAAGGTGCGGTGGATCAGCTCGGTCCGATCGTAATGCGGCACCATTCGTATATCGACCGGCAGATAATGGTTGTTGATCTCTTCGACCTTCGCATGGATGCCGTCCAATACTGTGCGCGGGTTTTCCCCTCGTCGCATGATGACGATGCCCTGCACAGCGTCCGGGTCTTCATCGAGCGCGCCGTCCGACCGTTTGAACAACATGCCCACCTGGCCCAGGCGAACGGCGTTGCCAATGGTGACGATGCCAATGTCTTTGATGCGGATGGGAGTTCCGCCACGGCTGTCCACGGCAATCGCCCCAATGTCCTCAGCGTCGCGCACGAAGCCCAAACCGCGAACGACGTACATTTCCGAGCCGTGTTCCACGTAAGAGCCGCCGGCGTTCCGGTTGCCATTGGACAGGGCGTCGAAGACCTGCTTGAGGGAGAGATTATAGGATTTGAGCTTGACGGGATCGACCTGCACCTGGTACTGCTTGGTCGGCCCGCCGAAGCCCACGACATCGACCACGCCGGGGACCGTGCGCAGCTTGCGCTCGACGACCCAGTCCTCCAGGGCCTTCAGCTCGACGGCGGAATAGTTCCTCGGCGCTTTGAGAGTGTACCGATAGATTTCACCAATAGGGGTCGCATTGGGGGAGAGACTGGCTTGTGCGCCTGTGGGTAGGGTGACGTTGGACAGGTATTGCGAGACCTGGTTGCGCACGTAGTCCGGTTCGGCGCCATCCTCGAAGACGAGCGTGACTTGCGACAAGCCGAACAGGCTGATCGAGCGCAATGCGACGAGCTTGGGCACGCTGTTCATCACGTTTTCAATCGGGATGGTGACCAGCCGCTCGACCTCCTCGGCAGCGTGCCCGGGGAACAGGGTAATCACCTGAACCGACATGTTTGACACGTCGGGAAAGGCTTCGACTGGCAGACGCTGAAAAGCATTGATTCCGGCGAGGATAAACAGGAGAAGCACCGCGATGACGATTGCCCGGTGGCGCAGTGTGTAAGAAGTGATGCGACCGATCATGACTTCGGAGCGTTGTCGATCAATGACTGCAGCAGCAGGCAGCCTTCGGTGACCAGCCGCTGGCCTCCCTTGAGGCCCTCGAGAATTGCGACCTTGCCTTCGCGCTCGGAGCCGATCCGGACCGGTTTTCGCTGGTAACAGCCGTCGCCCGTTTCGAGGAATACGTAGTATTGGTTACCGCGCAGGAAGACCGCTTTTGAGGGCACCTGCAGGCTGTTCGGTGCGGCATCAGGGATTTCGACGGCAACGTACATCTCGGCCTTCAGCTGCTCGCGAGCGTTGTCGACAGTGCCCCGCGCCCGGACGGTGCGTGTCGTCGGGTCGAGCGACCCGCTGATCAGATCCAGGCGTCCCTCGAAGACCTTATCGGGAAGGGCCTTGGAGCGGATCGCCAATTCCATCCCTTTGTGTAACAAAGGTAGTTGCACCTCCGTCACGTCCAGCCAAACCCAGAGCTTTTTGGGGTTCGTCACGATGAACAGAGGCGCGGTGAATTGCGGCGCGTTGGCCAGCATCTGATCGGGCCGGACCTCTTGGCCGGGCGTCACGTTTCTTTCCACCAACATCCCGTCCAACGGGCTCCGCAGCAAGAAACCATGAGCCATCGAGGGACCGTAGATCGCCAACCGTCCCTCCGCTCGGTCCTTCTCTGCCTGCGCGCTGGCGAAATCGGATTCGGCGCCCTCGAAGTCCTTGCGCGGGGCAGCGCCATGCTCAAAGAGGTCGCGCACGCGGGCGAGATTGCGCTCGGCGCGGCGGAAATCACTCTCGGCCTTGCGGGCATCCGCCTGGGCCTGGCCGAAGTCGGCGGACTGGATCTCGGCCAGAACGGCCGTCTTGGCAACCGGTTCATTGACGTTGACGGAGAGCTTGCGGACGATGCCGGCGAAGGGCGTGAAGATGCGGACGGTCCTGTCTTCATCCCAGACCAGCCGTCCGGTCAGCGGCACCACCGCCGGCTGGGTCGCGCCAATGGGTTCGACGGCCAACGCAGCGCGCTGCGGCGAGTTGATGGGCATGGCGATCGTGTCGTCGGTGACTTTCGGCTGCGGCACTTCCGCTCGCTTCCTTTCTGAGTTACAGCCGGCGAGAAGTGCCCACAAGACGAGCAGAGCCGTAAACAGAAGCCGTGACGAGATGCGAAACGCCCTGCAAGATTCGGACTTCGGATGGCGGAGCAAAAAGAGCTTCATCTTTTCACCTCCGAGGGTCGAGTCTCCAGGGTGGCGGCCTGGAGTACGGCGATGGCGATGACCGCGTCGCTGGCGGCTTGTATCGCGGCCAGGCGCACGTCGTTGTCGTCGCGTTCGGCCACGAGCATATCCAGCAGAGAAGCGCCACCCTTCTCGTAGGCATAGGCCTTGGTCTTACGAACTTGCTCCGACCGGGGCCGGATACTGTCGCGGAAACTCTGCCAGCGTTTGACCGCGTCGCCATAGGCGAGCAGGGCCGTGGCGACGTCCGCAGAGGCTTGGGCTTTTGTCTTTTCCAAAGCGAGCCGGGCCTGCTCGCGCGCGGCATTGGCCGCGAGAATGTTGCCCCGGTTCTGGTTCCACAGCGGAAACGGAATGCTCACGCCGAAGCCCACGGTGTTGGGTCTGTCGGGTGGCTGGTGTTCATACTCGGCCAAGACGGTAGGGTCCGGAATACGGTTGGCCTTCTGGAGGCGCAGATCCGCTTCGGCTTTGCGCAGCGCCGCATCGGCGGCGACGACATCCGGGCGCCAGGCACCGGTGGAATTGGGATTCAGCTCTGCCCCCGAGTCGACCAATGCTTCCAGGCGCTCCGTGAGGACGACGTCACCCTTCGGGAGCGGCACCCCGAGGAGAACCTCGAGGGCCACGCGCGCCCGCGCGGCGGACGATTCGGCTGCCCGTGCATCCAACTCGAAGCGTTCGGTGGTGATCTCAATCTGGCTCTTATCCGAGCTGGAGATTTCGCCGGATTTGAGGCGCATTTCGGCAATTCTCGTTTCCTCCCGCAGAATACCGGCCGATTCCCGGAGCACGCGTGCGCTCTCTTCCGCCAGCGCTGCCGAGGCGTAGGCCCTGGTGACGCCGAGGTCCAGCGTGCGCTTGGCGTCGAAGAACTCCGCTTTGGCCTCTTCGAACGCCGCTTGGGCTGACGCCTTGCGGCTGCGGCGTTTACCGCCAATTTCAAAGAGCTGGTTGACAGTGAAGATCGCGTCGTAACTTCGATCCCACAAGCCATTGCCGGCGCCGGTCGAGCTCAAACGGTTGTCGACGTTGATTGCGCTGGATGAGACGGACAGCGTCGGATTGGGAAACTCGTGGGCCACGATCTTCTGGGCGGTGGCGGCATCGACCCCGGCCGCAGCCGCGAGGAGATCCCAGTTTTTTCCCAGGGCGATGCGCTTGGCCTCCGCGAGCGACAATTGCTGGATCTCACCGTTGGCAGAGGCGGCATTGCCCGCATCCGCTGGCGAGGTGGTCGTCGTCTGAGCGCGTGCCGACGGACACCCGGCCAGCGACAGGGCGATCAGGATCGCGTTTCCCTTCCACATCAAATCGAATGACCCTCGGTGTCGGTCGGTCCGGACGCCCGGACTTCCGCGCCGGCCACCATAGCGATGGGTGCGAACTTCTGTCTATTAGGCGAAGCCTCGTTCCCGTGTAGGGAAATGCCGTACAGCGTATGTGTGAGGACCGCGCAGTTCCGGGTGCGATTCGGGGGCCCCAGTTCCGGGAAGGTGCCGCGCGGCGCGAGACACCCGGATCAGGTCTTGTGTGTGCTCTCGTGCCAGAGCACCGCTTCCCGAAGGAGTTCGGTCGCGCTGGCCAGGTCGAGTTTCTCCTTGATCCGCGCGCAGTAGGCCTGCACCGTTTTCACGCCGACGCCCAGTGTTTCTGCAGTCTGCCGCGTTCCGCGCCCTTGCCCGAGCAATTCGAAGACCTCCAGTTCCCGGTCGCTCAATTGTTCGGCCGGGGAATGGCTCGCGAGCGACTTGCCTTCGACGAAGGCGGCTGCCATGGCCGCCGCTATGTTGTCGCTGATGTAAAGCCGGCCCTCCAGAACCTGGCGAATGGCAGCAATCACCCTCCGGGTCGTCTCCCGCTTCATGATGTACCCTCTGGCGCCTGCTCGCAGCGCGCGCGCGGCGTAATGGGATTCCTCGTGCATCGAAAGGACGAGCACCGCGACACTCGGACAAGACTGCTTGAGATGTTTGATGAGTTCGATGCCGGAGGAATCCTTCAAGGAGATGTCCACGATTGCGACATCGGGTTTGAGCGCGACA
>Ga0207684_10002833_pt1 | contig 17226 bp, 22 predicted proteins | sample KBSK5501metaG_FD_184342 | JGI IMG/M metagenome (GOLD analysis project Ga0207684, IMG submission 184342) | Corn, switchgrass and miscanthus rhizosphere microbial communities from Kellogg Biological Station, Michigan, USA - KBS K5-50-1 metaG... | ecosystem: Host-associated > Plants > Roots >...
GACATGAAGCTGCGCGACGCCCTGTGGGGCGTTGCCGTTCTTGTCGTCGCGGTAGTCGGGTTCGGTATTGGCGTTTACACCGACCAGGCGTTCCCCGACGTCATTCCATATGTCGCCCATCACTCGAGTGGGCGGGTGGATACGACGGAGCTGCAGCAGGCGATCCGGCTGATCCAATCCCAATATGTGGACGGCAACGTTGACACGACCAAGCTGTCGCGTGGGACGGTGCAGGGTCTCATCGCCGCCCTGGGCGACCCGTTTACGGCCTACTACGATCCCGATGCCTACAAGCGCCTGCAGCAGGTCTATACGGGCCACTACTCGGGGATCGGCATCTATCTGACCTTCAGCACTGCATATCCGGTGATCACGGGCACAGTGCCGGGCTCGCCGGCGGCCGCAGCCGGACTGCTCGCCGGCGACCAGATAGTGAAGGTGGGTGACAAGGACATGAAAGGCACGAGCGCCGACCAGGCGTCGAGCCTGATCCAGGGTCCGGACGGCTCCAAGGTCACGCTGACGCTTCAACGGGGCACGCAGATGTTCTCGGTCACCATCACCCGCGCGGAGATCCAGGTGCCCTCCGTGCGCTCGACCCAGATCGCCGATCACATCTTGTACGTGCGCATCTATCAGTTCAGCACGACGACCACTACCGAGCTGCAGGCGGCGCTGAAAGCCGGCCTCGCCGGCTCGAAAGGTATGGTGCTGGACTTACGCGAGGATCCGGGAGGGTTCATCTCGGAGGCGGATCATGTCATCAGCGAGTTCGTCGCGAGCGGGGAGACCTTTGAGCTTCGCGACCGCAATGGCACGGTTGAGCGGCATACGGTGAGTGGGGAGCACCTGGCGGCCGGCGTGCCGCTGGTGGCGCTGGTGGACGCCAACAGCGCGTCGGCGGCTGAGATCGTGGCGGGGTCGTTGCAGGTGCACCAGCGGGCCAAGCTGGTGGGCACGGTGACGTTCGGGAAGGGGTCGGTGCAGCAGGATTTCCCCCTGAGCGACGGGGCCGACATTCACCTGACGGTCAAGAGGTGGTACCTGCCGAACGGGCAGACTATCGACAAGAAGGGCTTGATTCCTGACGTGGCGGTCACGCTGGCCAACGCGAGCGACCAGTTCAACGTGCAGGACCCATCTCAGGGGTACGCGAAGGACACGCAGTTGAATGCGGCGCTGAGCGTGCTTGCCGCTGGGTAGACTGAGCATCCGCTACGGGCGGTTAGCTCAATTGGCAGAGCGCCTCGCTTACACCGAGGAGGCCGTTGGTTCGAATCCATCACCGCCCACTCAGACAGACACTTTCTAAAGCACTGTGTCAATCAGTCGCGTGACTTGCGCGTGCCGATCCGGACGCAGTGTGTAACCCGAAAGTCCTGGGGAGCCCAATTCCACAAGACTCCGGACTTCCTGGTGGCTGTCAGCAATGCCGTTCCTGACGCGGGGATCGCCTTCGCATTAGTGGGCACGCCGGAGGCTCCTGCCCAGCACACAGAGGCAGGTCCGCCTCCGAAGTAGGATTTGACCGTGGGCCAACGAGGGCGCGCACGGATCCTGCTCATCGCAGATCGACCGAGCGTTCGGCGACAGGTAGCTCGACGGCTCGTCGAGGCTGGGCAAGTGCAGGTCGTATCGACGATTGCTGAGGCGATTTCAATCGTGGTTCTCGATCGCCCTACATGCGTGGTGTTTGACAGCCACCTTGCCGGTAGCCAAGGAACGCATGCGGTCAGCGTTCTGCTGCGGATCCTTGAAACATATCGTCTGCCAGCGGTTGACTTCGCCGTCCACGGTGCAGCCGATGGTGATGGACTGACGGGGGCAGGGCAGCCCGCACCCCTAAGGCCAAGGCCACAACTGCCGTATTTGCGGGCGGAGGCGGAACTGCCCAACGAATCAGTCGGCTGACCCAGCGTTTCTCCAAGAGCCGGATACGCGGGACATCCTCGCCTTGTCAGGGCACGGACCAAACTGGTCCCTTTTGACCTCCTGAGGGAGGTGGCACGATAAGCAGCCTCGCCGTGAGACTCATCCGTCGCCTTAATCGCGGCCACTTGATTACCGCTGCATGGTTTGCTGGAGCGGCTCTCATTGAATGGGCGAATCCCTTGCCACTAGCGCTGGAACTTGGCGCGATAGCTGCAATTGCTGGATTGATTGTCGTAATTCTTTCCGTCACCGCCAGCGTCGTCTTACTTCTCAATCAGCACCTTTCGGAACGGTATCCGCGCGTCCTTTTACTGGAAGTCCGCAAGCTTGGACCGTGGACGCGTCCGCTGCTTGGGCAGGCGCTTGCAGTCGTGTTCATCATCACAGCTGGGATCTTCGAACCAGCCCGCTCGACAGGGCTCGCCGCGCTTGTCCTTCTCGTGATGGTATTGGTTCAGATTGGCGAGAACTTCAACCGTCTCCTAGACCTTTTCGATGCGTCAAAGCTCACAACCCTGATCGGCGACGAGTGGGTAAAGCAGTTTGACCGCCGAGGGGCAACGGCTGCTAATTTGGAATCTGCCAGCGATCCACTCCTCAGCCTGGCTGAGTCTGGCGCAATCGCAAATGATCCGACGGTCGTCAGAGCAGCCTTAGAGTCCCTAGCAACTCTGGTTGGCATCTACGTTCAGCGAAACCTGACAGGCACATGGGGCGATAGCGCACTACAGCAGACCCTCAACCGTATTAGCGATCTTCCAGCGCGGACAGCCGGCCTCGCGGTTACTGTGTTGCCGTCGGTGGCCGATGGAATCGGCACAATCGGACTTGCCACAGCTGGGCGGTCAAGTCCGTTCGCGAGCGACTCTGATGACGTCACTCCAAGACTAATGAGGATGTTGCGCGACATCGCTGTAGCGACTGCCAACCACCCCAATTAAGTCGCACCGTGGCAGGCTGCCGCGGCGATGTTTGCGATCGCCCGTTCATGCGTTGTACACAAGAAGCTCGCGACAGCCTCATACGCCATCAGTCTCGGTCGCACTCTCATGGAAACGGCTCCGCCCGGAGGAGAGCACGTAACAGGGCCGACTCTGTACGGGTTGCTCGAGACGGCCCTAGCGTACACCGACGCCGACGATCCGATCATCGCACAGGGTTACGTTGGCGACATCCTCGACCTGTTTGTTTCAATTGGAGAAGCGGCTCCAAGAGTTTCACTGCGTCAACTTGTCCTGCCGCTAGCGCAGGTCAGTCTCACGACCCTTTACTTGAGCCTTTTAGAGGCTGGAGACGCGAGCCAGCAGTCTCGCCGCCACGAGCGGGTTGATGCTAATTGGGACCGCCTTGCAGATCGCACGTTGGGTCTCTGCTTGGACATGTCCAGGATGGGCAACCAAGAGGTCATCGTCAGACACGACGCGGTGGATTGCGCCGTCCTAGCCCTTATTGGCGAGTTGTCGAGACCCGCAAGCCTTTTGCGACATCTGGAGGGGTTCAGCTATTTGTGGAAGGCAGTTGCCGCCACATTCCAGCAAACGCTTGATTCAAGTCTACACTTTTGGGAGACATTCACGGAGTTGCTCCTTTCCACCTACGTCAAATCCCGCGAGTCCGACGCCGATCGAGTCGCAGAGCAACTTCGAACACTGCTGATCCAGTGGCTCGAGGCGATGTCGGACATCGACCAAAGGCAGCGCCACTCGGTCGGCGCGTCAGCTCGCATCCTGGGTGCCAGCGCAATCGGACGTGCCGATGACGCCATGGCGAAGGCGGCAGCTCGGGCAGTCGGAGAATCGCCCACTTTCTCGGGCAGCAAAGCGATTCATATACCCGAGGAAGATCTGTTCACGTCCGGACACTTTGGCGCCAAGCTCTTCATTACCCCGGTGAGACGCGGTGTAGCCTCCATCGCGCTCGGGGTGGAACACGACAAACCCGAGAACCGTCGACGGTTTCTCGAATTGGTTGCTTCCGTGAACCTCGAACCTAGAGGCGACGAGAGCGGGGACGATGCCTAACGCGGACGACTGTGCATGCGCTACGCGACCATCGGCTCGGGGTCTATGCGGTCTCGGCGGCGGGCCCGGTAGTGAACCCATTAGGTCGACTTTGCCTAAATCGGGTCTCCGGATCATCCGTGCACCCTGCGATTGAGACCGATACCGATTACCACCAGGCCGAACCGGGAATTAGTTTCGCCAATAGTGGCCAGACGTTGGGTCGTAACGATTTAAGTTGGCCGGTCCAATCAGAGCTGTTGACGTCGCGTTTGGCAGGCTCACGTGGATCACGCTATGCCAATAGCGCCAAAACCTGCAGTGCCACGAGCGCTGACAGCGCTCCTGAGAAGCGTCCCGCACTAACGAGATCGGCAGCGGATAACTCAACCGCCTAGTTCAACCAGCTAACGTTTCTCGCGGGGATTCGAGCTAAATGTTCGGGCACTAGATGGAACCCTCCAAATCTAACGATGGCGCGGCCCTCGTGGTGGCGCTCGCGTTCGTCTCTTTCGGATTGGCACTTGCGATTCTCGTGAAGGTAGAGGCGCCGGCGATTGGTGACGCATTTCTAATCGCGGTCCTGGTGATGCCGCTCCTGTCTTATTTGATTCTGTCTGAACGGCTGGTGGAGTTCCACGGCCCGGCAGGCATTGGAGGAAAGCTTCGCGAGGCGGGCAAGACTCCGGTCATGCCGCTGGTGCGGATTGCTGTTCGTGAGCTCATGGTTGTCCCAAAGGGAAACAGCGCCGAGTTGTCAGACGCTCTGCGGCAGGTTTCTGAAGCTTCAGACCTACCCATCGTTCTTACGCTGCGGCTCGGCCAGCAAGACTACACATTCTGGATGTTCGACCAATACATATCTCAGCTCAATCGGTACCGCGGATTCGCATTTGTCATTGTGGTAGACGAAGCCGACCGGGTCGTGGCTTATCTCCCAGCCGAACTCCTTCAGCTACCAACGATCCGCAATGAAGGTCTCTTAGCACAACTGCTGTTCAATATCGGGCAACACAATGTCTCGTATGTCCGGCATTTCACTGGGATGGTGACAGATAGCGTGCGTGAGGAGTCGACGATCTTTGACGCGCTGAAGGCAATGGATCGTCATAAGCTACGCCGAGCTCTCGTGGTAACTACAGATCAACTTCTGGCTGGTATCGTGGATCGAGAGGATCTTGTTGTTCAACTCCTCATGGCTGTCGTCGCGTAGAAGCGGGCGATCTGACCTAGCCTGGAAGAGTTGTGAGACGACCGGGTTGGGTCTCTGCCCAGACTTCGCTAAACATTGGCCGGAAGTAGCTCACTGACAAGACCCATCGCCTCGACCGCAATCTTGGCTTCACGATCCGAGACCCGCGCTGGAAATGGCCGCCCGTGGCCAGTTCCCTCTTCGTTTCGTAAGCGATTTATTGCGGTCGCCAGTAGGTAGATGCACTCGACCATCCGGACACGCGCATTTGGCGATAGCTCCTTCTATACGAGGTTAAGCGCCTTGCCCGTCGGTACCGGTAGGTCGCATGCGTAGAAAGCTGGGTAGAGGGTGCCAGGGAAGTCCATCGACTTCTGGTAGTGGCCTGTCTTGAGCACCAAGACATGGCGAGCAACAGCTTCGCCTCGTACTTCTCTCGGCCCCAAGGGTTCGCGTTGATGGCGCACTCCGAAGTTGTGGTTGGGCCTAACGGGTGGAACGGTTGGGCTGCACACGTTTCTGAACACAACTTCCCGTTGGGAACCCAATTCCGGCCGCTCTCGGCGAGGTTTCCAAGGAACTCTCCTGAGATGCAGTCCTACCTTGCCGTCTACCCGCTCGATTCGCCGGCCAAAATCACGGACTACTGGTCGAACCTCGTCCGACACGTACCGCAGTCCGACCGAGGCTCGTACAACACTTGGCTGACCGAAGCCGCAATTGAAACCGTGCGTCGCGCGGACTATCCAGATCTACCTTCGAGGTTGGAGTCGATCTTCGCCTTTCGGTGTGGCGCAGAAGCCATCCGTTTCGCCTGTCATTTCCGCACTGGACAGATGGCCTACATCTATGAGTTCCAGCCCCCTAACGGCACCGTCATGGTGGACATGAAGATTTGGGATGCGGGAAAGTGGGACTACACCCAGCCGGCGGCCACGTTTGAAATGTTTGTCGCGATGGGTTACGCCTACTGGCAGAGTGCCACGAACGACTTGACGGCGCGGGGCCTTGCCCGACCAGAGCTACTCGTGCCGCCGCCGGTCACAGTGATCGAGCCAGCCATCCGTTTCGAACGCGAGAGATAGTCTCGGTAGCTACGCTTGCCAGGACGTGGAGGCCGTCCTGCTGGAGTTCCTCGGAGGTCGTCTGGTGGACTGGTTACCCGGCTGGCTGGTGCGGCGCTTCATACCCTCAGCTCGGTGGTGCGCCAGGTTAAGCTCCTGCCGCGGGCTAAGACACCGGTCAAATTCAGCCTGAATGAGCCCACTCCTACTGTCTTCGCATCTTTCCAGGTCGACAGCGGCATCGACCTGACATTCGACCGCGTCGTCACCGAGGTGTGGACGGGCCAGCGTGTAGCTTGCGGCGTGATGGCCAACCGAACTCGCATTCCGAAGCATTCCACCGCAGGGCAGATCCCGTCGCTTCGGGTCGCTTTAACACCTGCGGCCATCGAGCAGATTCATAAGCCTCTCCAGCAACACCAGCCCCCGCTGCAGCTCACGTACAACCTCTACGGAAGGGAGTTCTTTGACTGGAAGCTCGGCTCGTTCGGAATCCAACTCGTGGGCCATGAGGGTGAGCTTGAGGCCTAGGTCTACACTCTGGCGATGACTGACTCGAGTGACTCCGATCTGCTGACCCCTGAGCTGCGGGAATTGGCGGTCATGTCCACGGCTGCGATGGCAAGGCGCTTTGGCATCTCAGAGACCACAGCCTCGCGGAGGCGGGCGCTGTTACTTGCACCAACATATGAAGAGACCAAAGATCGCCGTGCTCACGCGAGCCGACAACGTCACGAAGCCCACCTGGCCGTCCGACGGGCCGTAAGGCGGGGGTGCAAAGGTTCGACCCGCTGCCTGTGAGCGCTGCGGCGCGGGGCCACCTTATCGCCGCCTTGAAGGTTTCGTCGGACTCGAATTTGCGCCCCGCGTGAAAGCAATCTGGACACTCCAGGCCCACCATCCAGACATCAGCAAGGACCTCGACGTCGAGTGGCTATGTCTGAGCTGTCACGGCAAGGCCGACAACCCGCCTCGCAATCCGGCGCTCATGGAGCGCTTCGAGAAATACACCGCCACGCTCCCGCCCGAGCGGAGCGAGAACTGGGGGCTCCTGCTTCGGAAGTCGTTCGCCGGGGACAAGCTGGACGGGTTCCTAACCTCCAGCGGCTTCTAGCGACATGGGGCCGATGGGCTTCGAGAAGCTGGCCATCACCGACCAGGAACAGGCTGACTTACAGGAGGTCATGGCCCACGCTGGTATGTCGATGCGACAGTCAGTCGTCGGCGAGGAGGTCACACGAGAGCGCATGGCCAGGCACTACCTGAGCTTGGAGGAAGTGCTGGCCCGCATCTTCCAGGCCCGCGGGCTCGATCGCGCGGCCTACGACACCGCGGTGGGGCCGGACGAGACGGGCCAGATCATCCTCTGGACCAAGCCCAAGGAACGCGAGACTTGAAAGCGGCGTGGACCTAACGACCCTTCTTGTCGGCGTTGCCAGCCTCGTTTTGGGCTGGGGCCTCAAGACGTGGACTGAATCCTGGACGTGGCGCCGTCAGCAGGTTCTGGACGCCTATATGGAACTGCTCGACACAGCCGACCGGTGCGGGCCAGATATCGGTCGCGTGTGGAACACCGGCCAGAAGACGGCGATGCGCGACCAGGTATGGGTCGATCGCGCCCTAACGGCGCAGGTGCGTTTGGAGGATGTAGACCGCGCAAGCGGGAAGATGTTTCTCGTCGCGAATTCACCCGCAGCCGCGGAGGCTGCCATCGAGCTGTACATTGCGCTGTTGCGCATGTATCGGCGCGCGATAGCAAGACCGCCTCGTTCATGGGACGACTTCCACGCAGCCTCGATCGAAATGGTCAAGGCCTACCACGACGTTGTGGATCACGGTCGCAAGGAAATGGCACTGCGAAACTGGCGCGATCGCTTGCCTGGTCAGGTGTCGCGGTTTGAACTCACTGATCGCAAGCTCCAGGAGCTGGACAAGCTCGATCCGCTGCCAAAGGCCGACGAGGGGACCGCCGAAGTGCGACCACCTACACCAAGCTGGCTCCGTCGTTGAAGAAGGCGACCGCATGGCTGACGGCCGCACCGTAAGGCGAAGGGCTCTCTAGTCCTGGCCAGCTAGGCGATCCCTGACCTGGACGCCGATGCTCTGACCTGCGTGACCGACAGGCCCATGGCCGCTTCGGTTGCGTCCCGCTGCCATGGGTTCGGCTTTATGCCTTGGACTGATCCCAGCGCCCAGGTCTGGCCCAGCCAGGTGAAGGCGAGAGCCTGCGAGTTGGTCGGCGCGATCGGCTCGCCCTCGGGTCCGTGGATACCGTTCCCTCTTGCGGCCATCGCGCCAGCACGCCCTGTCTGGTGCTGACTTCGACCTGGACGCCCCATGGCGTCACGACCGCGACGCTCGTGATCGACTGCTCGAAGGCGCCCCTCTCGCCATGCGGCGCGGTGTTGCGGGTAGTCGTGCGCCAGCTCCTGCGCCAGGGTCTTGCCGTGCGCCAGCATCAGCTCTTGGAGCTCGTCCTGCCGCACCTTCGTGATGCAGTCGGTCAGGGCCTTCAAGTCGGGGACGGTGACGCGAATCATGGGCGCAGGCGGCCCTCGCAGCTTGCCTTGGCGGAGCGCATCCACCACGCGACCGACCCTCGATGCTCGCGATAAGAATGGTCCGTCGTGAGCTGACCCGCGTCATGGCCGGCCGGGACAACACCGTTAATGAAACCGACTCGGGGTAAGTAGTAGAGTCGAGCCCTGGGCACTGAGATGCTTGCGAGACCCCGAAATTGGTGGTTGCGGCCGGCGCTCTTCGGAGTTGCATTTGTGGTCCTCGCTGTGTACGGGTGGGCCATGGCCCGCAGGACCATTGACCCTCGCTTCAGTCTCGTGCCCTTCTTGCCGGTGTACGCCTGGAGCGTCGTGGCTGTGTTCTGGTTCCTTCGGAATCAACCGATTCCGGGCTCAATACCTCGTTGGCTAAAGATCGGTACACGGATCACGATAGCAACGATGATCGTGCTTGCTTTAGCGGTGCTTGCGATCGGAACGCACGGCTGAGCACGCTTCGTGAAGGAGCCCATTAGCGATCCACGCGAATGAGCTGACACCGATCTAGACTCCGGCGGAAGGAAGGCCTCCAGAGCTGGCTTGCCTGCTCCACTCCGGAGGCCTGGTAACGAACCGCCCCGAGCGTATCACGCACGCCATCGATCGACTGTCCCAGATGTGGCCGCGGCCAGTGGCGTCTGCACGGCTGTCGCCGGCGACGGTTACGAGATCGCGATGGCCAAAGGCTCATCCACCAACAAAGGTGGCGATGCCGGCTCTGCGACAAGGTCATCACCGATTTCGACGATTCGGTAGTCCCACGCTTCCTCTATTCGCGCGCTGTCATCGCCGCCGCCCTTGGTCATCGTCTCGCCGGTCAGACCTTGGAACGAGCGGCTGCCCTTTGCACAGCCGATGGACAGGTAGATCCATCACTTCTCAAGCGCTGGCAGCGCCGCTTTGATCTCGTCGAGCGCGGCTTGGTCGTTAAACGACCACCCGGCGCGCCCTGTTCGGGCGGAGCCGAGGAGGGAGATTCTGCTGGCACCGGTCGGGAGCTGGAGTCCAGACCTTCTACGAGAGGACGATTGGGCGCGCAGTCCACCTTCACAGCCTTAACTGAAAACTGGGGCGGCACGGCTCCCGCTGGCAGCCACCTCTACGTCGGCATCGATGCGGGTCGCCGCCATCACGTCGTCGCCGCCATCGTCCAGGAGCGAATGGAGAACGGCAGCTGGGAGCGAGCGGGAGCGCATCGCATTCCCACCAACGGCCAGGGCTTCCGAGAGCTGATCGCCTGGTTGCAGGCTTCTGGTCGTGCGCCATCCCAAGTCCGAATCGGCTGCGAGCCCACTGGCGGCTGGTACGCGGAGACGGTGGCGGCCTGGTTGGTGCGCCACGGCTACGAGGTTTCGTGGCTGCAGAACTGGGCTGTCCACGAGCGTCGACAGCTGGCGATTGGCAAGCAGACCAAGACGGACGCTCTGGATGCTCGCCTCATCGCCCGGCTGCTCTACGAGCGCGAGTTCCACGACCAGGACAAAGGCTTCCTCAGCGGCGGCCCGCGGAGCACCGACGCGCTCCGACTGCTGGTTCGGAATCGAGTTCGACTAATCGAGCAGCGGACTCGGCATCGGCTGCAGCTGACCGCCATCGAGGATGTGCTCTTCCCCGAGCTGAAGGACTTCTTCCGGAGCAGCATCTCGAGCTCGGCGGTGCGCCGCTTGCTTGAGTCGTTCCCAACTCCGCAGACCATCGTCGCCGCTGCGCCTGAGGCGATCTATGAAGTGCTGGTGAGGCGGGGCAGAGCCAGGATCCATGCGGCACGGATCGGTGAGCTTCAGCAACTCGCCGCGGAAAGCGCCGGCCTGGTCGGAGGCATTGAGCCCATCCTCCACGCCCAGGGCTGGATACTCCGCCAGCTGCGCGGGGTCGCCGACCAGATCGAAGACATTGAAAGGTCGACAGTGAAAGCCCTCGAGGCCTGGCCTGTCGCGCAGCGGGCCGTGCTCGATAGCTTCCCTTGCATGAGCGTGATGCGGCAAGCTGTCCTGCTCTCCGCCATCGGCGACGTGGCCGAGTTCCGCAACGACGGACAGCTCCGAAAGCTGCTGGGTTGGTATCCGGAGGCTCGAGAGTCGGGGACGACCTTGTCCAAGCACCAGCTCGGCAACAGTGGCAATCGCCTTGGCCGACGCGAGGTCTGGTTCTGGGCTATGCAGCTGATCGCGCCGCGACAGCAGGCCACTCCCTTTGCCGCCTATTACAAGCGTCTGCGGCAGCGCGGCATGCCCGGACACGCCGCGGTTGGTCACCTAGCCGGAAAGTTGATCTCCGTCCCTTTCTTCTGTCTTCGCAGCGGCCAGCCGTACAACCCGCTGCAGCACGCGCGTGCCCTTGGCTTCAGCGACGCTAGATAACGGGGTGAGGCTCAGACCTCAGATAAGAATGTGGCGCGCTGTAGCCTTTCCACATCGACCGAACGTAAGCCGCGAACGGACCATCAGGGCGGACGTCCGACCCTTAACTGAAACGTCGGCGAGCGTCACAGCACCAGGGCACCTTCTCGATTGTTTGCTGCCGCCTGCACGCGGTCCTGCTCATTACTGATCAGCCCTATCGACAGCATCCTGAACTCAGATCAGGGAGCGAGCTGAACCCAACGAAAAGCGGGGATTGGCCGCTGGTTTGGCGGCCGTCTCAGACCCGAGCTCCCCGCTTTGAGGGTCAGCCGCGGCATCCAGGAAAGGTGCAAACGCCTTCCCCGCTTGGCGTTCCGTAGCTTTGCAGTGATGCACGTTTGGCCCGATCGGCAAAAGCACGGCTCCACGTCAGCGTTGGGTTGGGGCGTGCCGGCCATCTCAGACCGCCGGCTCCCCGCTTTTGAGGGTCAGCCGAGGCATCCAGGAAAGGTGCAAACGCCTTCCCCGTTTCGCATTCTGCAGCTTTGCAGCGATGCACCTTTAGCCCGATCGGCCAGAAGCAGGGCTCCACGTCAGCGTTGGGCTGGGCGCTCAGCGCTGTACGCTGCCGTCATGCCTACTTGGCTAACCCTGCCCGAGGCGGCTAAATACTTGGGAGTGACCTTAACGACAATTGAGGGCTTCTGCGAAGAAGGCGAGCTGCGTTATGAGGAGGAGGAGGCGACCGGCGAGCTGCGGGTAAAGCGAGAGGACCTTGATGCTCTGAAGCCCGTATCACCTGTCCGCGCTCGGGTCCTGGTTCGGGATCTGACGCGCGACGAGGAGGAAAGGCTGCTCGCCGCTGTCCAGCGCGCAGAACCAGCACGCGGCTGGAAGCTGAGGACTAATTCGCCGCTCCACATGGTCGTGGAACGTCCACCAGTGATGGCCGCTCAAGCGGCTGGCCCGCCGCGCGCCGCTAGCGAACGCCGCATCCGAGATTGGGTAGTCGACGCCGCAACTAAAGCTGGTATCCGGCTAAGTCCGGATGCCGTCACTGTGAGCGTCGAACCGACTCAGTAGCCGGCCAGGGACCCGGGACTTCCGGAAAGCGTGACACCTCGGCCCTTAACGCGCGTCAACGTGATTTCGGCCAGACGCCCCGCCTGACGTGAGGTGGCGCCGATGGCCGATCGTCAGCCCTACTGCCCCGACTGTGGGTCGCCGCGAATTGTCCCGGTCGCGTGGTCGCCCCGGGAGGAGTGGAGCCGCCTGTGATGCCGGACCACGCCTGCGCCGACTGCGGGCGCCTGATACGCCCCAGCCAAGGTCCGGCAGAAGTGGCAGGAGGCGCAGTACGTGCATTGGCTGCAAGAGCGAGCTGCCCGAGGCCTGTCATGGCTGTGCGATAACGTTTTCGGAGCAAACGGGCCCGGTTGAATTCGAAGCTTTGGTAGCCTCCACTGGACTCGAACCACGGTTCTGCAGTCAGTGTGAATGCTGGGCGTCTTACGCAGTGCCTGTAGGCATGGAACGGACTACTCGCCTGCGGTGTAAGTGCTGTGATGGCCATGGTTGCTTCGAAGGCGAAGTCTCTGAGATTTGTGAGTGCCATCCTGATCTTGGCTGCCATTGCTCTGGCCTCGTGCGGTCGATTGGCATCTACGCCAGGGCTAATAAGCCCATCGGTGGCGCCTGCCCTTCAGAGCTCGCAAGCCGCGTGCCCGATCACCCGCGCTCCGCAGCCGCCGTTCATCCCCCCGCCGCCTTACTCGATTACCGCACCTAGCAGCCAGATCTGGTTCGGATGGCCTGCGTTATGGACGGCGATTACTAGTAGCGGTACCTGGCCGGGGCTTCCTGACGAAAGTGGCTCCTACGTCCAAAAAGTCTTCTGGTGGCGCGACGGTTATGACTGGCGCAGCGAACCCACGCCGCAACTGTCGATCACAGGGGTCCGAATCGATGGGCCGGCCAAGCCCCTGGAGGCGTCGCCTGCAACCAATGCCTTCGGCACTGATATCGGTTCCTCAATGCTCGTGCTGATCCACATCCCTACATCAGGCTGCTGGACCATCACGGGCCAATACAAAGACGCAAGCCTCAGCTTCGTGGTTTGGGTTCCGGCCTAAAACGAGCAACACTTGCCTAGAGGATCAGCCGCAGGCTGTCTGCCAAAAGCGTCTCCGTTCCATCACCGCCCACTCTGACAGACACTTTGTAAAGCAGTGTCAATCAGTCGCGTGACCTGCGCATGCCGATCCGGACGCGGTCTGTAGCCATTCACACGACCCCCGCTGATGTGAACGTCAGAGAACAGCGTCGCCCGGAATGGCGTTGGGCTGAGCGAAACTAGCTATATCCAGCTCGGCCCCACAGCCCACGTGTCAGCCGAAGCGCCTGCCGACCTGCGGGGTTTCGACCGCATTGAATATCGACCTCTCGAGGAGCTCGCTTCGCAACTGGATAAGCTGTTGGCTGGCTAGGTCTGGGTCCCAAATAAGTCAGTCGGGGAGAGTCAGGAAGGCTAGTGCGGAGACTAAGCGAATAGCCGCAGGCTGTCCGTCAACGGTGTCGGCGATCCCGCCTCAGCTACCGACGTATAGACCCAATGCGTCAACTGCCAGGTGAAGCGGCGTCTGCGAGTTCTTTGACGGATTTGAAGTACCGAGAATGCGTGGCTCGCAGAGCCGACTCGGTGACTGCCTCCAGTAGAGCGACTTCCCGCTCGCGGCCGGCCAGGGCGTTCGCCTTCTCGAGTCGAAGCCTCTGCTTCATTGCAGCGTCGCGCTCGTGCTCTGAGTATTGCGTCAGAGACACGATCATGCCGGTCTTCGGTTCATATTCCAGCAGGAAGATGGTCATCTAGGACAGTATAGAAATTACTCTCTGAATCTGATCTTCAAGCTGTTGGTCGGCCTCGTCCATCTGTGCCTCGATTTCGGTTACTTGAGCCGACAACGTCGTTGTTTCCCCAGGCAATATGACGTCGGCCGATTGGGATCGCATCTTCAGTTGCGCAATCCGCGGTCGAAGAGCCTCAGCCACGGCGATCGTTTCAGAGATGGAAATCAGCAAGTCGCGGACTTCATCGGGTCCGCCTCCATATTTGACTTCAATCCCAAACCTGTCAGCCAGCTTCTCTGAGAGTTGAGCCCAAAGGTCTTGCAGTCGACTTCGAACCTGTATCTCCACGGCAAGCCCGCCAACGTACGCGATTACATGCACCGCTCGGTAGCCGTGTGATGGTGTTAGCCGACGGTCGATCATCTTGAAGCTTTCCCATGGAGCGCCGAGTATGGCCTTAACAGCTTCATCTTGGGCGGCAACGTCTGTTACGACGATGCGACAACCAGCGATGTCTTGCATCCGGGGGAGCGCCGTCTTCTCGCGGCGCAACTTGCCGACTATTGAGTGGACCGTCTTTAGACGGGCTGTTGGTGTTAGTCCGAGCTCTTGAAGTCTGACGGTTGCGGCCAAACGGGCTCCGTCATAACTCCGCTCGAATTCGTCGAGCCGTTCCAAATCGTCCGACGTCGGCGGCCCATCGCTCGACCGGAGTCGTTCACCTAGTCTCTCGAGCTGACTGCGCGTGAGCGGCATGGAACGATGCTAGCGATCTGAGTCTGCATCTGGCCAGAGCCCGCTCGCGCGGGCTTCACGACGCCAAGGTCTGGAACCGGGACAATTGGGTGCCCAAGGCCAAGATCTGCGACGCAGAAGCGCTGTGGGTCAGTCAAGAGAAACTCATTCCAACCCGTTGCTGCAACGGCTTACCCGGCATTAAGCTGCGAAAGCAAGGTAGGGTCAGATCGCCCCAGTCGGGGTCTCGTCGGATAGCTGGGGTGAGCCGACCCTGCTAGCTGATGAGGCACAATGAGTCTGCAAGCGGTGACGTGAATCCATTACCGTCCACCACCACGTTTTCCGCTATTCAGGCATAGTCAGATCCCCCACGCGGCTATACGTGGGGCGCACGGCACATTTGGAGCCCATTTCAGCCTCCGCCAGCAGCCGACCGGCACACTAAGACGGGCTAGTTCCCCGACACTTGTCGCGACCATGTCGGCACACGACTCGATCATGCTGGGGCGCGCACTTCGGATTGGGCTATACGCAGTCTTTGGCTGGCTTGGCCTTTACGGCATTGCGATCCCACTCTTTGGCTATTTGAGCTACATCGGCGCGCTGCTCTTTCCTCTTGTGGGTGTGATCGAAGTTGCAGGGGTGGTGCTGGCTCTGACAAAGCGGGGGCGCTGGGCGTGGGCCTACCTTCTGGGAAACGTCGGCGTCTTGACGGGGACCTTGGTGCTCTTAATGGCGGTCTTCGGCGGACTGTCCGTGCACCGGCAGCCCGATACCGACGTAACTCGTCCCCTTTACCTAGCGTTCACTTTGCTGGGGCTTGTGCTCGGTGTCGTGGCGGGCGCTCGAATGCGGCGTCCGGCGCCGTAGGTGGTCCGGCCGGGTGGTTGGTACGTCCCGATGTTCGAACGCTTCGACGCCGCGGGCGGCAAGTAGGGCCTCGACGTCGCCGGATAAAAGCTGGTCCGCGGCTTTCGAACTTCGCAGGGTCGCGTCCAGGTGAGCCAGAGTCAGGCCGCGCAGGAACGTGTGCGCCTGCTCTCCTGATGACAGCTCAGCGATCGGTCGCATCGCCGCCGGGATCCACGCCGCCTCGCCTGGAAACGTCGCGGCGCGCACCGCCTCGTGGGCGTCCTCGACCTTGTCGATGAAATGCTGGTGGTCGGCACGCCGCAGGATGAACATCCGCTTCGACGACGGCGTCCGGTCGAACAGCTCGTAGACGCCGGCAACTGGTATCGGCACGTCATTCTCAGCGGCAAGGTATAGCGTCGGCACGTCGCGTCGCCACGCGAACGTGAGCTTGACGTGAAGGATGCCTGGCTTCGGGTTTGAGCTTCCGCCCGGCGCTAGCGCCACCACTGCTCCCACGCGCGCTTCGACTTCGGGCACCGCCAGCACCGTCCACCCACCGAAGCTGTGGCCGACCAGTCCGATCCGCGCAGGGTCGAGCTCGATATCGACCGCACCGCCAAGCAGATGGTCGAGAAGGAAGCGAACGTCCGGCACGCGGCTTGTGATGATGTCATCGATCCGGGCTGCCCGCTCGGATGGTGTTTCGCCGGCGCGGCGAGTCAGGTCCGGCGCGACGACCTCTGAGTGATCCATCGCGGCGACGACATGTCCATGGCTGGCCAGATGGGTGCAGAGGTAGGTGGCCGTCCGTCGATGGCCGCCGCTGTAATGCGAGAAGACGATCAGCGGTTTCGCCTGATCGACCGCAGGACACCAGACTTCAACTGGAAACCGCCGATCGCGCGCCGCATCGGTCGCCTCGATTGTCCACACGGCGACCTCATCGTGCCCCGCAGCGAACGGATCGAATTCCGGCTCGCCCATCGACCTAAGCTAGCAGCGCTCTCCTCGGGGATATAGTTCCGTGGTGAATTCGAGCGCCACGCTGGTGGGCTGCGGCATCGATTTCGGGACAAGCAACAGCGCCATCGCGGTCGCTTACGCAGATCGCGTGGATGTGGTCCCACTCGGACCATCGCCATCGGCCAAGACCCTGCCCTCGTTTGTCTACCTCCATCGCGGTGGGAAACGCGCGGCTGGTGACGAGGCGGTGAGGACGTTTCTCATGTCCGGGCATGAGAAGACCGACTGCTGGAAATGCCCTTTGGCCCCTTACGGCTGGGACACCGACTGCCGTCAGTACCGCAAAGGCGGTGGCTGCAACGACGCCCGTTTGCTGTCCGGAGTGAAGCATGAGCTCGCAAAGCTCGGCTTTGCCGGGACCAACTCATGGGCGACGGACTTCACGGTCGGCTCGCTGGTTGCGGTCGTGATGCGACGGCTGAAGCATGAGGCCGACAAATCAGTCGGCGAGGCCGCGCGGCGAGTGGTGGTCGGCCATCCAGTTGTGTTTGCGGGCGCGGACCCGAACGATCGCGTCGCCTCGGACGCGGAGGCATTCAGGCGCCTGGAGCGTGCGGCACTCGAGGCCGGCTTCGACGAGGTGGCCTTTCTTCCGGAGCCAACCGCCGCGGTCATCGGAGAACCATCGCACCACGGAGTCGAGATCGCGGTCGACTTCGGCGGCGGAACCTTCGA
>Ga0207684_10002835_pt1 | contig 17218 bp, 17 predicted proteins | sample KBSK5501metaG_FD_184342 | JGI IMG/M metagenome (GOLD analysis project Ga0207684, IMG submission 184342) | Corn, switchgrass and miscanthus rhizosphere microbial communities from Kellogg Biological Station, Michigan, USA - KBS K5-50-1 metaG... | ecosystem: Host-associated > Plants > Roots >...
GCCCGGCGTCGTTCCGCCAGGGAGGACAGCGCCAAGAACGCGGTCCCGGAGATGTAGTAGCCGGTGAGCAGAGCGACACAGGCAAGGCGGGCCGCGGGCACTGCGATGGCCAGGCCGAGGATGATCCCGGCGTAGACGCTGAAGTCGGCGACGATGTCGAGGAACCCGCCGGCCTCGCAGGACCGGCGCCCGGCCCGGGCGGTGGGCCCATCCAGGCCGTCGAGCAGCCGGTTGGCCAGCCACAGCCCAAGCGCCACCGGCCAGGCGCGCAGCGCGGTGGCTGCGCACGCCCCGGCCCCGGCGGCCCACCCGGCACCGGTCAAAGCGGCCGGCGGCACCCCGGCGCGGGCCAGCCGCCGCCCAGCCGCATCCAGCGCCGGGGCGGTCAGCGTGCGCAGCCGGGAGTCCAGCACTTACCGCCTCCTCACCGGGCCGGGGTCCTCCCCGCCTGCCGTGTGGTCCCGGCAGGCGGCCCGCGGGACGGCACAGCCGGGACCGGCAGCAGCGCGCGCAGGGCGCGGTTTTCGGCCGGGTCGAGGACGCTGTGCTGGACGCAGGCGGGGACCAGGGTGCCGTTTTCGGGGTGGGCCATCGCGTAGTGGCAGGCGGCCAGCCGTTCCTGGGTGGCGCGAATGCGGGGGTCGTCACTGGTGTGGCCGGCCTGCATCAGCTCCCAGGCGGGCGTGACGTCGGCGGCGTCCATGAACTGGTGCATCACGTAGCTCACCGAGCGGATGCGGCAGCTGAGCAGCCGCCGCGGCCCCACCCGGCGGGCGGTCCGGGCCGCCCACCCGGCAGCGAGCGCGATGATCCGCGGGTGTGCCGCCGCGACCAGGGCGAGCCGCACCGTCAGCAGTGCGGGCGGCGTGCCGGTGAAATTGACCGGCCCGAGGTAGCGGAAGAACGCCTCGCGGACCGCGAGGTCGCGTCGGTCGCCGCCGTCGAGGTACGGGTACCAGCGGTCACCGGCCCAGAATCCGTAGGCGGCCCGGTTGCAGCGGACATCGCCGTGCTCGAACACGTGATGGTCCAGTGTGGTGCCAGCCCCGCGTTCGATCTCCGCCCATACCTGGTCTCCGGTGATGTCGCGGTAGTCCTCGCGCCAGCGGCGGTCGTCGCCCACGAACGCGGCCGGCTGGAAGGAGAACATCCCGTACCCCATGGCCCGGCAGTCCCGCACCACGGCAGCGATCTGGCCCAGGTTGGCGGGGGTGACCGTCATGTTGTGCGCCAGGAAGGAGCGGACCTTGTGCTCGCGGCGCAGCCGGGCGAACATCGTCGCGAATCTGGCCCGGTACGGGTTCAGGGCGGTCTCGTCGCGTGGGCGGGGGATGCCGCGGCGGCCGAACATCAGCGAGTCGAAGTGGGCGGCGAACGAGACCCGGCGCAGCCGGCGCCGCCCACCCGGGCCGAGCACGAGCCGCTCCAGGTAGCCGTAATCGAAGTCGCCATGCGACATGCTCATCGGCTCCCGCCCATGCGCCCGCATGATCTGCAACGCGGCGGCGTGGTCGTCCGGGGACAGCAGGGTCACCTCGCCGCCGATCAGCTGGGCGTGCGCCCGCGGCCCCCGGGCCCGGCGCAGCAGCGCCATCTGCGCCCGCACCTGGGCCAAGGTGTGGCGGCCGTCCACCCGGACCCGGTTGGCATCCCGGGAGTGGTAGCACGGCGTGCAGGCCAGATTGCACCTTGGGAACACGCCGCGAGTGCCCTCACAGCCGACCGCGTGCCGGCCCAGCACCTGCCCGGGGGTGCGGGCGGTCTCCGGCAGCCCGGCCCACCGGCGCGCCAGCGCGGCGGCGAACTCCGGGTCCACCGGCCGCAGCGCCCGCACCACCGCGCGGACCCAGGCCATAGCACCCACCTGCAGCTTCCTTTCCAGTTCCAGGCCCGGCATGCGAGCGCCGTTGCGTTCGCCCGCTGCGGTGCGCACGCTCGTGCGGCACCATTGGACCGCACCCTCTGGGGCCACCGGCCGCACCCTGTCACCTTTCTGACACTTCTGGCCGGATCACCGGTAGGGCCTGCCGTCAGTGCCGGGCAGCCATTCCCCGGGAAAGCCTCCGCGGAGCGCTGAGCAGCATCGAGCGGATACTCAGCGCGCAGACGCCTGGCACCGCGGGAATTGTCAGTGTGCTGACAGGGCCGCCGGGTGCCGTGGCAGCGTGGAGGAACATGACCGGTATGACCTACCTGCCGTCCCTGCCCAAGAACGCGGTGCTGCTGGATGTGTTCCGCGCCTACCCGCACACTTCCCGGCCGCTGCTGGACTACCACCAGGCGCTGCTGCGCGGCCCGTCCCCGCTGACGGTGGCCGAGCGGGAACTGATCGCGGCCTATGTGTCCGGGCTGAACGCCTGCCGGTACTGCCACGGCGTGCATCAGGCCACCGCGCAGGCGTTCGGGATCGGCGAGGGCCTCCTGGCGGCGCTGCTCGCCGACGTCACCACCGCCCCGGTAGCCGGGCGCATGAAGCCGCTTCTTCAGTACGTGGGCAAGCTGACCCTGTCACCGGCGAAGATCACCCCGGCTGATGCCGAGGCGGTGCTGGCGGCGGGCTGGGAGGAGCAGGCGCTGCACGACGCCGTGGCGGTGTGCGGGCTGTTCAACATGATGAACCGGCTGGTCGAGGGGCTGGGCATCACGGCGGGTGAGGGTTATTTCATCATCGCGGCCCAGCGGCTCGCCGGCGCCGGATATGCGGGCCTGAAGGATCTGCTCTTACCCAGGGCCGCCGCCCCGGCGGAGGTGTCAGCTTGCTGACACCTGCCTGCCGGCCCGGTGCGCTGCGACGTTGAACAACAGCACTACCGTGAGCTGAGGAGAACAGCTATGACGCGTGCGGTCTGGAACGGGGTGGTGCTGGCCGAAACCAGCCGCCCGGTGCTGCTGGAAGGCAACGTGTACTTCCCGCCGGAAGACATCCAGCAGAAGTACCTGGTCAAAACGAGGGCGTGGTCGGTGTGCCCGTGGAAGGGACTGGCCCGTTACTACACGGTGCGGGCCGGCGGGCAGGTGAACAAGAACGCCGCCTGGTACTACCCGCACCCCAGCCCGCTCGCCCGCAAGATCAAAAACCATGTGGCGTTCTGGAACGGGGTCCAGGTCGACTCCGGGACCGTGCCCGGGGACCGGGCGGCCGGGACACGGCCGCAGCCATCCGGGGCGGGCACGTCGCCGGATGCGGCGGGCTAACCGGTGCCTGACGGCTATGACCTGGTAGTGATCGGCGGCGGCGCGGCCGGGCTCGGCGCCGCCCGCGCAGCAGCGGCCACCGGGGCGCGCACGCTGCTGGTCTCCGAGGGTGAGATCGGCGGGGAGTGCACGTTCACCGGGTGCGTGCCATCTAAGACGCTGATCCAAGCCGCCGCCCGCTGCGCCGCGTTCCCCGGCGCGATGACCGCCGTGCGGCAGGCCGTCGCAACCATCGCCGCCACCGAGACCGCCGAGGCGCTCGCCGCCGAAGGCATCGAGGTGGTGCGCGGCCGGGCCGCCTTCACCTCCCCCCGCGAGCTCAGCGTGGCCGGGCGCGTGCTCCGGGCGCGGCGGTTCGTCATCGCCACCGGATCCCAGCCGGCCATCCCGCCGGTGCCCGGCCTGGCCGAGGCCCGGTACCTGACCAACGAGACCGTCTTCGATCTCACCGAACTGCCCGCACGCCTGACGGTGCTCGGCGGCGGCGCGGTGGGCTGCGAACTGGCACAGGCGTTCGCCCGGCTCGGCAGCCAGGTCACGGTCATCGAGGCGGCAGCCCGGTTGCTGCCCGCCGCTGACCCGGCCGCCTCACAGGTTATCGAGGAAGTGTTCCGGGCCGGTGGGATTAGCCTGCGCACCGTGGTAGCGGCCGCCAGCGTTCAGCAAAAAGACAACGGCATGGCGCTGGTACTGGCGTCGGGGGAAAAGCTGGGAGCGGACCGGCTGCTGGTGGCCACCGGACGCCGCCCAGTCACCGGGCAGCTCGGCCTGGAAGCGGCCGGAGTCCGCCTCGACGACCGCGGCCACATCGCCACCGACCGGCACCTGGCCACCACCGCGCGCGGGATCTACGCCGCCGGGGACGTGACCGGGCGGATGCCGTTCACCCACGCCGCGTTCGCGATGGGCCGCCTCGCAGCCCGCAACGCGCTGCGGCGCCCCTGGTCACCACCCGGCGCATTTGATACCTCGGCGATCCCGTGGGTGGTGTTCACCGACCCGGAGGTCGCCCAGGTCGGACTCACCGAGGCGCAGGCGGCCCCTCACCGGGGCGCCCGGGTGGCATACCTTCCGATGCGCGAGGCCGACCGGGCGGTCACCGCCGGGCGCACCGAAGGCTTCATCAAGATCATCGCAGGCCCGCGGCGGGTCCTGGGCAACACCGGGGGCGGACGGGTGGTCGGGGCCACCGTCGTGGCCGCCCGCGCCGGGGAGATGATCCACGAGCTCGCGCTGGCCATGCGCACCGGCATGTTCACCGGCCGGCTTGCCCAGACCGTCCATGCCTACCCCACCTGGTCGCTGGCCATCCAGCAGGCCGCCGCCCAGTTCTTCGGCCAGTTCGGCGGCCGCACCGCCCGCAATGCAAGGTCTTAAATTAGTGGCCGGGCTCGGCGGGCGATGACGGGGAGCCGCCCTCGCGTGCGGCCTCGGCGGGCAGGAACCAGGCGCGCCGTCGGCGCTCGGCGACCCGCCATCCCCACAGGGACGCCGCCACGGCCAGCAGCACCTCCTCGGCGGGCACGCTGCCACGTCCCAGCAGGGTCGGGCCGCGCAGCCAGTGCGCGGCCGCCGCGATACCCAGGGCGGCCATGGCGATTCCGAACCCGCCGGACACCGCCGCTAGCGCCGGGCCACGGCGGGCGGGACGGCGCAGCCAGGCCCGCAACAGCACTGGCCCTGCGGCGGCGGCCAGCGGCGGCCCGAAATGATAGGTCACCGATGGATGCCACCACGACAACCCGAGCCAGGCGAGTGCGAACGCCGCGCTAGCAGCCGCACCTGTCCTATGCGCTCGCAGCGGGCCGCCAGGCCACGCGTCCGGCACAGCACCCACCTGATCGAGTGGTCCCTTCACCATGCTGTGACGCTACTTCCGTGCCGGGCCCGCCCAGCCGGAGAGGCTGGTACTGGCGCTTTACCGGCTGGCGATATCGTCGAGCGCGGCTTCGATGGCGCGGTGGAACGTGAGGTAGCCCGTTCAGGGCGAAGACGCAGATGTGGGCCGCGGGACGCCTGGGCCAAGCGGGAACGTGATCAGCCGTTGCCCCAGGCGTGACCGCAGCCGGTGGGCCGGGTCCCGGCGGAAGGCCTGGGCCAGCCAGGTACCGGGCTGGCGGACGGCCGCCAGGATCACTTCGTCATAATGGTGAACGCGGATTTCGGTGCGCACTGCGGTGACCAGGTCGTCGTCGCTGATGAAGCCACTCGACTGGCAGCCGATCACCCGCAGATGGCGCACGGCGAGGTGCATGCGATGCTCGGCTGCCGCGAGGATGTCGTGATCGGGCTGGGGCGCTACCGGGAATTTGGTGATGTTAGAGCTGGTGCCAAGCAGAAGCTCCAGCGCGGGCACCCGTGCCAGGCGGCGGTCGGCCAGCGACAGCACCTCCACCGCGCATGGCTGCCCTTGCTGCCGGGCGAGCAGATAGCTGACCGGCTCCAGGCCGAGCTGCTCATCGACGGCCAGCAGGTCCATGTCCAGGACCAGCAGGAAGTGCCGCATCCCGTCTCGACTCCCATACAGGCTGGGTGCGCGCGCTGCCCGCCAGGTTATGGCCAGCAATCTGCGCCGGAACCAGCTCGGGCCAGCCTGTCTGCATACCAGCACTGGTGCTCAGCGCCATGTTCATTGCACAACTGGGCCTCGCCGGCCTGGTGCCCGGTGTCAGGTTCCTGACACTACTGGCCGGGCTGGCTCCTGCTGCCAGCTGCGGATGCAGGCGGCAGTGGTATCGCAAGCCTGGGCGGCGCTGGACGGGTCGATGCGGGCCGTCAGCCAGATGCCGAACGTGGCAGCGGTAAGAACCTGTGCCCGTCCGGATACCAGGCCGGCTCGTACTGGCCTGTCATCGCGCTGGCGAAGGCCGCGCCGAGGCGGTCGCGGAACGCCTGGGCCAGGGGGCCCAGGAGCGTCCCGCGGCCCTCATCCTCAGCGATTGTGTTGATCATGAGGCAGCCCCGGCTGGCCTGGCCGCCGGTGCGGAAGAAGGCGGCGAGCCCGGCGAAGAAGCCCTCGATGTCACCAGGGCCGGCGCCGGAGCGTTCCATCGGCGCGAGCCGCGGGCCGATGAAGCTGCGCGGATACCACTGCAGGGCCAGGCCGAAGATCGCCTGCTTGGTGCCGAACGCGCCATACAGGCTGGAGCGGTTTAGGCCGGTAGCCCGCTCAAGGCCGGCGATCGCCGTGTCCCGGTAGCCTTTGGCCCAAAACACCGCCGCGGCTGCCGCCACGGCGTCCTCGGCGCTGAAGCTGCGGGGCCGTGCCATCTGCCATCCCTTGACGCCGCGAACTGACCGGCCCAGCATAGGGAACCAGTTCTGAAACCCTTAGTCCAGAACAGTTTCCCCTAGGGCGGTGCCGTCATGGCCATCCCCACCGAACCGATCGGCAGCATCCCGCGGCCGGCGCAGCTGATCGGCGCCGGCCAGGACCTGGCCGCAAGCCGGATCACCGCGCAGGCCTACGAAGAACTGGCCGAGGCGGCGGTGCGCGAGACCATCGCGGAGCTGGAGGCGACCGGGTCCCCGGTGATCACGGACGGCGAGCAGGGCAAGCCGAGCTTCGCGACCTACCCGCTCGCCGGGCTGGCGGCGCTGGCCAGCGACGGGGTCGTGATCGGCTTCGCCGACGGGCACACCCGGCAGCTGCCCCGGCTGACCGCTGGGCCGTTCCGGTACGCGCGCCACGCCGATGGCTATCTCCGGCTGGCGCGCCGTTACGCCCGCGTCCCGGTCAAGCAGCCGGTGATCGCCGCGTCCGCGCTGAGCCTGATCTACCCGCCGGACGGCATCGACGGGTACCCGCGGGAGGCGTTCCTGGCCGATCTGGTCCGCGAGGCGGCCGCCGACATCCGCGGCGCCCTGGACGGCGGCGCGCACAGCGTGCAGATCGACTTCACCGAGGGCAGGCTCGCCGTCAAGCTCGACCCCTCCGGGCAGCTGCTTGCCTCGTTCATCGATCTGAACAACCAGGTGCTGGCCCAGTTCTCCGCCGAGGAGCGGCAGCGGATCGGCGTGCACACCTGCCCGGGCGGTGACCAGGACTCCACGCACAGCGCCGACGTCGACTACGCCGCGCTGCTGCCCGGCCTGTTCAGCCTGGACGCCGGCACCTTCTACATCCAGCTGGCCAGCGAGCCCGACCGCCCCGGGGTCCTGCGCGCCATCGCCGAACACGCCAGGCCGGCGCAGCGCATCTTCGTGGGCGTCATCGACCCGATCGACCCACGAATAGAGACCGCCGAACAAGTCAGGGACAGGGTGCTGGAAGCCGCCATCCACATCGAACCGGGTCGGCTCGGCACCTGCGATGACTGCGGCTTCGCCCCGTTCGGCGACGACACCTCCACCAGCCGCCAGACCGCGTTTGCCAAGATCCGCGCCCGCGTGGCGGGCACCCAGCTCGCCGCCACCAAGCTCGGGCTGTAACGGCACCCGGCGCTGGCGGGCAGGCCACATCTGAACCGATCAGCACCCCGCCTCCCTGGGTGCCGGGGGTGGCTGACCGGACAACGGCGCGCTCGCAAAGAAGAGCACTGTCGTGGCGGAGGGGGCGAGCCTGGCGCGCTGGGCGACCGTCAGCTGCCAGTCACGGCCCAGGGCGGCGAATTACTCACTGACCGATCCGCCGCCCGCCACTTCGGCTGCGTCCGGCGCTAGGCGCGTAGGGCGCGGGTTCCCGGGCCGGTTCTTCGCACGGTTCGGGTGAGCGGCGCCTGCACACAGCTGTTTGCGGATCACGGCCGGTCGCATATCCGGATCCTGCTTCGACGGCTGCCCGCAAACGGGACCAGTGGGCAGTAACGTTAGTGAGACGGCGCCGGCGCAGCCGACCTGCCGCAACTCTGTGCGACGATCAGCACCCTCACATGAGAACCAGCGTGTTGCTGGGCCAAGCGGATCTGCCGCAGGTAGGCGACCGCTCCGCACGCGCCCGTAGCCGAGGGCCAGCGGGCCGCAGACCCTCCTGTTGGTACGGGCGGCCCGCGAAGCGGCGCTGGGGCGGCTGCCGGCGACTTTGAGCGCCAGGCCGCTGCGGCGTGGTGTGACCTAATGTGAGCGATGACCACGCCGGCCAGCACCGCCGCCGCGGCAACTCCAGCGACCGCCCACACCCACTGCGGTGGCCGGGGCCAGCCACCGAACTCGGTCACACCGTCTGATGGCATCACGCGACCCTCGCCTCATCGTAGGCTGTTCCGCCAGCCCACTTGCTGCGCCTCACCCCTCGGAGCCTGCCGCCATCCCGGTCGCGGGGCCCACCGGGCGTCCGCGATGAACGAGCCTGCACCCGCGACCCAAGAGGATGCGGCCGGCCAGGCCGTGGCTCGTCCCGCCCGCTGCTTCCTCTCCTGGGCCGGGCACGCGCTCCTTGGCCCGCACCCCGCGCCAGAACGCGACTTGCCCGGCGATCCTGCTGGGCTGCGGGTAGTACCAGGCCGCGTCCTGGTTGACTGTGCCGTCCACGCTGACGTGGTAGTAGCGGGCCTGGCCCTTCCACGGGCAGGTGCTGGTAGTGGGGCTGGCGGTGAAATACTCCCGGTGCAGCGACCCAGGCGGGAAGTAGTGGTTGCCCTCCACCTTGATCGTGCGCTCGCTTTCGGCCAGCAGGGCCCCGTTCCACACGGCCCTGAACATGATCCCCTCCACGGGTGAGCCCTCTCGCGCTGATGGCAGCACCCAGCCGGCCGCAACCGTGGCGGACTGTCAGGCAGCTGACAAGATGGGTTCGTGAGTTTCCGGCGATTTCCCGCCGCCGCGGCGCAACGGGCCGCCCGGCTGCTGCCCGGGCCCGCGGGTATCAGTGAGGCGCAGATCCGGCAGGCCGCCTGGGTGGCCCGGTGCGTGGGCCGCGGGCAGGCGGCGCCGCTGCGGCCCGGCGATGTGGCCGCGCTTGCCTCCACGCTGGCGGTGCGCGCCTTCCCGCCGGGCGGGGTGCTGTTCCGCGCGGGTGAGCAGACACCGGGGGTGTGGATCGCCCGGGACGGCCGGATCGAGCTGTCGGTCGGCTCCGGCCGCCGCCGAGCCGTCGTGCAACTGCTGCGGCCCGGCGACGTGGATGGTGACATCCAGCTGCTGCTGGAGATGCCGCTGCCCTACACCGGCCGGGCCCTGTCCGAGACGACCTGCCTGTTCCTGGCGCGGGAGGACTTCGAAGAGCTGCTGGCCTCTCACCCAGCGATCGCCCGCCGCTGGCTGTCCAGCGTGGCCCAGCGGCTGGCGGCCAGCCAAGCCCGTATCCTGGCGCTGCTGGGCGGTTCGCTGACCGCCCAGGCCGCCGGCCTGCTGGCGGAAGAGTCGGTGGATGGGCGGGTGGAACTGCCGCAGCGGACCCTGGCCGCCATGCTGGGCGTGGCGCGGCCTTCCCTCAACAAGGTGCTCAAGGAGCTGGAACGCGACGGGGCGATCCGGATCAGCTACAGCACCATCGAGGTCCTGGACCGTTCCAGCCTCGCCGCCCGCGCCTGAGCCGGTTCGTACCGGGGGAGTGCTTGCACCAACCGCAGCCGGGAGGGCGGCGGGCGAGCCCACCTGAAATCCGGCCGTACCCCAGGAATGAAACGCCAGGTGCCGGGTTTCCTTCGTGCCCCGCGCGGTGCCCGCCGGATGGCCCTTCTCCGCCTCGGCAAGCACCGTGCGGACGACCAGGCCGTGGGTGGCCGAATCGCCGGGAGCACCAAGCGTAAGGCCGAAGGGGTGCGCGACAAAGCACGCCAGGGATGGGCGCACCAGCGCGGTGATCGCCGGGACCTGCGTGATCGAGATCGTTGCGATCCCCGCGTCGTCAAGCCCTCGCTGGAGCAGTCCGACCGACTGCTGGCAGACCGGTCAAGCCGGAACCAGCACGGCGACCGCCTGGGCGGCGTCGCCGCCGCAGCTGCCCTCGGAAAACTGCGGGTGCCACGACAACACGAACGGAACCTTCTGCCCCGGGCCGACGGTGAGCTCGGCGATCGTGCGGAAGTTCTCCCCCGGGTTTGGGCCGGGGTGGCCAGGCAGACCGAGTCCGGCCCAGCGAGGCCGTGCAGGTGATCGCCGGCCCGTTGCATCCACGGCACCACCCAGCCGTAGTCGAAGCGGAGCACCAGGTCCATACGCATTCGGACCCGGCCGGAGACCCCCTCGACCACCCGGGTCACGCTGGCATGATCGGAGCGCCGCGGCATGCAGTCCGCCAGCCGGACCACACCCTCGGTGGTGTGGAACTCGGTCTCCAGCACCAGGGTCTCGCCCCGGTAGTGGCGGCCAACGCGGCCGGCACTGCCCGCGGGGGCGATCCGCCAGAACCCGTGCTCCTCGTTCCCGAGCAGGGCGGCGAAGCAGGCGCCGGAGTCGAACCGAGGCAGGCACAGCCAGTCGATCGACCCGTTCCGGCCGACCAGAGCGGCTGTATGCCCGTCGCCGATCACCGCGTAGTCCTCGACCGGCAACCCGCCCGCCGGCCGCGCCGGAGCGGGCGAGCCCGCGTCTACCGGCTTCAATGTCATCACCTTCCCCAGGGGTCAGGCCGGCCGGCCGCCGGGTCGTGCCACCCGCCGTGGTCGGCCGTCATCGTCTCTGCCTCGGCTGGGCCCCAGGAGCCGCGCGGGTAGCTGTGGACCGGGCCGGGCTGGTGGAGGAGGGGCTGGATGATCCGCCAGGCGTGCTCGACGCCGTCTTGGCGGGCGAACCGGGCCGGGTTGCCGTCGAGGGCGTCGCCGAGCAGCCGCTGGTAGGCCTGCTGGCGGGCGCCGAAGACCCGCTCGAAGTCAACCTGGAGCTCGACCGGGTGGCTGACCAGCTGCTCCCCGGGCTCTTTCGCCTGCACGCAGACCGTGACCCCGTCGTCGGGGCCGAGGCGGAAGCGCAGGAAGTTGGGGCGGGGCTGGCAGCCGTCCGGGGAGAACAGCAGCCGCGGCGGGGCGTGCAGCTCGACCACGGCCTCCAGCGCGGTGGCCGCCAGGCCCTTGCCGGCCCGGACGAAGAACGGCACCCCGGCCCACCGCCACGAGTCGATCTCCAGCCGGAGCGCGGCGAAGGTCTCCACCGCCGAGCCCGGCGCCACCCCCGGCTCGCCGTGGTAGCCCTCGTACTGGCCGCGGACCAGGCGGGCCGGGTCGGCCGGGCGCATGGCCTTGAGGACCTTCACCTTCTCATCGCGCAGCGAGTCCGGCTCGGCGTCCACGGGGGGCTCCATCGCCAGCAGCGCCACCACCTGCAGCAGGTGGTTCTGGATCACGTCGCGGATGGCGCCCACCCCGTCATAGAAGCTGCCCCGGCCCTCCACTCCGAAGGTCTCGGCCATGGTGACCTGCACGCTGGCGACGTAACGCCGGTTCCAGATGGGCTCCAGGAAGGCGTTGGCGAAGCGGAACACCAGGAGGTTCTCCACCGCCTCCTTGCCCAGGTAGTGGTCGATGCGGAAGATGGACCGCTCACCGAACACCTGATGCAGCACCCGGTTGAGCTCACGGGCTGAGGCCAGGTCCCGGCCGAACGGCTTCTCCACCACCACCCGGGCCCCCTGGCTGAGCCCGGCCTGAGCGAGGCCCTGCACCACCACCGGAAACAGCCCAGGCGGGACGGCCAGGTAGTACACCGGCCGCGCGGCGCCCACCTCCGCCAGCCGCCGGGCCAAGGCTGCGAAGGTGGCCGGATGCCGGTAATCGCCGCTCACCATCGCCAAGCCACCGGCCAGCTCCTTCAGCGCCGGGCCGTCCACCTGGCCCTCCGCGGCCTGCACCGCCTCGGTGGCGTAGGCGCGCAGCCGGGTGTCGTCCCAGCCCGAGACGGCCACGCCGACCACCGGCACGCCCAGCTGCTTGGCCGCCGCCAGGTGGTACAGGGCCGGGAACAGCTTCTTGCGGGCCAGGTCACCGGTCGCCCCGAACAGCACGAGCGCATCGGCCCGCATCACGGCATCCCCGGCTTCTCGGCGGGGCCGCTGAACATTGTGCGCATCGCGGCAAAATTCCCTTCTCCGGCCCGGTACCGGAGCCGGTGGTGATGAGCGCACCGGAATGCGATCGTGCCCGGTGACGCGCTGATCAGGGGCCGTTGGCAAGGTCGCGCAGGGCGTCTTCGATGCCGCGGTGGAAGGTGGGGTAGGCGTAGATCATGGCCCGCAGGGCGGCGACCGGGACCTGCCCGTGCACCGCGACCGCCAGGGCGCCTAGCACCTCGCCGCCCACCGGCCCGGCCGAGGTGGCACCCACCAGCACGCCGCGTTCGGTGTCCTCGATGAGCTTGATGAACCCGTCGTTGCCCGCCTTGTGAATCCAGCCCCGCGCCGACGACGGCACCTGCGTGATGCCGGTCCGCACCGTCAGGCCCTGCTCGCGGGCCTGCGCCTCGGTGAGCCCCACCGAGCCGATCTCGGGGTCGGTGAAGGTGACCCGCGGCATCGCCCGGTACTCAGCCCACGGCCCGTCCTGGCCGAGGATGTCGGCGACGGCGATGGCGGCCTGGTACATGGCCACGTGGGTGAACGCGCCCTTGCCGGTGACATCGCCGATCGCCCACAGCCCGCCGGCGGCCCGCATCCGCTCGTCCGTCGCGATGCTCTTGGCCCTCGCGTCCAGGCCGTAGGCGGTCACGCCCAGCGCCGCGATGGTGGCGTGGCGGCCGGTGGCCACCAGCAGCCGCTGCGCGGCGAGCGTCTCACCGCCGGCCAGGGTCACGGTGAACTGCCCGCCGTCATGACCGGCATGCTCGGCCCGGGCGCCGGCCCGCACCGCGATGCCCTCCCGGCTGAAAACCCCTGCCAGGAGGTCGCCCGCCTCGGGCTCCTCGGCCGGCAGCAGCCGGGGCAGCGCCTCCACCACAGTCACCGCAGCGCCGAACCGGGCGAACACCTGCGCCAGCTCCGCGCCGATCGCGCCGCTGCCCAGCACGATCAGCGACTGCGGGACTTCCTCGGTCTCGATGGCCTCCCGGTTGGTCCAGTACGGCGTCCCGGCCAGCCCCCGGATCGGCGGCACCGACGGCTCGGTACCGGTGGCGATCACGATGCCGCGCCGGGCCCGCAGCACCCGCGGGCCGTCGGCGGCCTCCACGGTGACCTCTCCGCGGCCGGTGATCCGGCCCCGGCCGCGGACGAAATGCCCGCCCTTACTGACGAACCGGTCCACGGCGACCTTGTCGTTCCAGGAGTCGGTAGCCTCGTCCCGGATCCGGGACGCGACCGGCGCCCAGTCCGGGGCCACGGCCGCGGCGCCGGCCATGCCGGGGATCCGCCGGGCCTCGGCCAGCAGGTTCGCGGCACGGATCATCATCTTCGACGGCACGCACCCCCAGTACGGGCACTCCCCACCGACCAGCCTGGCCTCCACCCCGGTCACGTGCAGCCCGGCCTGCGCCAGCTTCCCGGCGGCATCCTCGCCACCGGGTCCCATCCCGATCACCACAACGTCGGTCTCTTCGATGTTCATGGGCTTCTCCTCACCTGTCTGCCCCGGCCGGATCGCTCATCCGGAACCTGGTTGCAACAACGCGCGAGATGACGCGACGAGCAGGGGAGTGTCAGCCAGCTGACCAACCCGGCCGCGACGCACTGAGGCCGGCGGATTCCGGTCCGCGCGCGGGCACTGGTCAGGGACCGCGCAGATCCGGGCCGGGTAATCGATGCGGCCGGCCAGCGCAGGGACGCCCCGGCCGCCGATCACGATCATGGGGCGTTCTGGCGGCCGGTGCCGCTCGTTCGCCCCGCGGGCCGGGGCGATCCCCTCGCGCCTCGCGCGTGCTGAGGGCCGCGCGAGCCACGGCGTATCCATGCCGACATGGTGTGCCCCGCTAGGCGTGCCCGCCGGGGCTCAACGTCCCGCCCCCGTGGGACCTCTGGCCCTAATCATCGTGTGGCCCGTAGCCGACGGTTGAGAGGTCGCCTTGCCCGGCGCGGCGCGTCAGCGGGGGAAGGAGCCACCGTGTCTCAGATCACCGAGAGCCGGCCGGCCAGCCGCGCAGTACCTCAGCGCCGAGTGCGCCGGGGAGAGCTCGGTGATCGCCAGGCCCCAGAATCCGGTGATCCGGCCCCGGCTGTCGGTGAACACGGCGGGCCAGCCGTCGAGCGTGGCGGCCACCTCGGACTCGGGAAGGCCGGCGGCCGCGGCCATATCCGCCACCGCGACCGGGCGGCCGGCGGCGAGCAGCCGGTACAAGGCGATGGCCAGTCGCTGCCCGGCCGAGTCCAGGTCGCGCAGGGCAGTGGCGATCTCCCCGGCCAGCTCGTCAAGGGTCTTGTGCTCCGTAAGCATTGCTGTTCCTCCTCGCGGGGTCAGGCTGGATCGGTGAGCAGGGTGCCGAACCGGCCGGGTCAGTCGCCCGTCGTCGTGCTGGCTTCTTCGGGGATTCCGCGGGCGCGCAGCGGGGCGGCGACCTCGGGGCTGGGCGGTTCGGGTTGTCGGGGGACACGGCGATCCCGCCGGTGGAGGTGCCGGCGTCGGGAAGGGCGGCGACGTTGGCGGGCCAGTCCGGGTGCGGGTTGTGGCCGGGCCGCATGCCGCTGCCCACGTTGGCCCAGTCCAGCGGGGTGTCCGATGGCCCCGTCGGGCACCAGGAACGACATGACCGCCTGCGAGTGAGGGACGGGCCGGTCCGTGGCCCGTGCCGCTGGTCAGGCTGCGGGGAGGGTTGGCTGGAGGAAGGCGGCGTAGCGGGCGTGGTGGGTGGCCTCGTTGAACTCGCCTTCCCAGAGGGCCAGCGCGCCGTCGAGCCAGGAGTAGCGGCTGTCGTCGGTGGTGAAGTAGAGGGTCGCGGCGACCCGCCAGCCCGGGTCGCTTTGACTGGGTCGGGTTCCGTAGCCGCGGCCATCGAACCGGATCTGGGCGCCGTCATCAGTGATGATTCTGGCGACCGGTGCCATCGCGCACATGGTGCTGCCGGGCTGTTCGAACAGGGTCCATTCCAGCTTGCCGTTCAGCTTCGGCCCGTGGACCGCGCCGTCGCCGCTGCCGATGAGGGCGCCGTCGCCCTGGCTGGTCAGCGGCGCCATCCCGGGCTGGTAGTCGAGTTCGGCGTCGAAGAGGGGTTCTAGCATCTGGGATGCTCCTTTCTGGTCAGGCTGGATCTTTTTTCTGGTCAGGCTGGATCTTTCTGGTCAGGCTGGATCGGTGAGCAGGGTGGCGAAGTTGAAGCGGCCGGCTTCGATAGCGGTGCCGGCGTCCAGGATCTGGGCGTCGAGGCCGGTGTGGCTGGCCAGGTAGGCGTGCGCGGACTGGGGGCTGGCGTGGAAGGCGGTGTTCGGGCACATCACCTCGAACGAGCCGCGCTCGGTGCTGCAGTCGGCGGCGCGCCCGGCGACGACGACCGCCGTGGCTGGCGTCCACGACCAGGTGCCGTTGTAGACGGTCACCTGGATGGGGGTGCCGTCGGCCGGGTCGGCGGAGGTGATCTGGCCGTCCCGGCCGGTCATGGCGGGCAGGCCGAGCGCGTCGATGGCGCACATGGCGTACACCGCGGGCAGGCCGTCGAGTTCGACCCGGTGCGGGGTGGGGGTGCCGGAGAATGGGTAGGCGACGGTCACCACGCCATTACTGATGTGCACGGCGTCGGCGGCGGCCAGTTCGTTCACGGCCGAGGCGTCCAGCCCGGCCTCGGCGGCGGTCTGCCGCATCCACCGGGCGGTCGGCGGGGCGCCGGTGGCGAGGAACCGGCGCAGCACGGCGCGGTGCAGCTCGCGCAGCGGGCCGGGCAGGCGTTCCTGCCGGCCGGCGATGCTGCCGCTGGCGAACCGGGTCAGGCCGGTCAGGTCGGTCATCAGATTCCCTTTCCGCCGCGGTCAGGCCGCGCAGCATGACAGCCGGGACATGTCGCGGGTGAACGCCTGGGCGGCGGGTCATGAACATGGTGAACACTGCCGGCGTTGCAGCAGGGCCGAGCCGTGACTGGTCCGCGTGATTTCGGCCTGGCGGTCATCGGGTTAGCTCCTTGTCCGGGCCGGGCACGGTCGCTGGCCCGTGCCTTCCGGGCGGGCAGGTCCGGCTGCTACGGTAAACCTTCCAGCATGCGGGAATGTCAAGGAGAAACGCGATGCGGATCGGCGAGGTGGCGGGCCGGGCCGGGGTGCCGGCCAAGACGATCCGGTTCTGGGAAGACCAGCACCTGCTGCCGCCACCGAGCCGCACCCCGGCCGGGTACCGCGACTACGGCCCGGCCATCCTGGAGCGCCTGGCGTTCATCCGGCATTCCCAGGCCGCGGGGCTCACCCTGGAGCACATCCGCCAGGTGCTGGACATCCGTGACAGCGGTCAGCCGCCCTGCGTTCATGTCACCGGCCTGATCGCCCGGCGCCTGGGCGAGGTGGAGGCCCGGCTGGCTGAGCTCACCCGGGCACGGGACCAGCTGGTGGTGCTGGCTGCCCGTGCCGCGGAGCAGGACCCGGCCGACTGCCGCGGGTACTGCTCGATCATCGCCGGCTGAGGCCTGGGGCCGGCCCTGGGACTTGACCTTCCAGCAAGAGGGAAGGTCTACCGTGATGGTCAGGACCTGAGCGAGGGTGAGGAGGAGCCCCGATGACCGGGACGACTCGCCGCGCCACCCTGGAGGTGGCCGGCATGACCTGCACGGACTGCGAGCATCATGTCGCCGCGGCGCTGGAGCGGGCCGGGGCTGAGCAGGCGTCGGCTGATTTCCGCCTCGGCGTGGCGCGTTTCGCCCCGCCCTGGGGCGTGGATGAGGCGGGGCTGCGGGCTGCCGTCACCCAGGCCGGGTACACGCCCGGGACGCTGCGCGCCGAATCACCCGGCACGCCCGCGGCGCCCGGCACCGGGGATGGGGACTATGACCTGCTGGTGCTGGGTGCGGGCTCGGCCGCGTTCGCCGCGGCGATCCGCGGCCGGGACGCGGGGTACCGGGTGGCCCTGGCCGAGGCGGGCACGCTCGGCGGGACGTGCGTGAACGTGGGCTGCGTGCCGTCCAAGGCGCTGCTGGCGGCCGGGGCGGCGTACTGGGCCGCCGGCCACCCCCGGTTCGCCGGTATCACCACCTCGGCCGGCCCGGTCGATCTCGCCGCGCTGGTGGCGCAGAAGGGTGACCTGGTGGCGGC
>Ga0207684_10002836_pt1 | contig 17217 bp, 11 predicted proteins | sample KBSK5501metaG_FD_184342 | JGI IMG/M metagenome (GOLD analysis project Ga0207684, IMG submission 184342) | Corn, switchgrass and miscanthus rhizosphere microbial communities from Kellogg Biological Station, Michigan, USA - KBS K5-50-1 metaG... | ecosystem: Host-associated > Plants > Roots >...
GTCGGCGTTTGTTCGCCGGCGCTCGTGGATTTTGTTCGTTGGAGTTCGTTTCACCAGGGCGGCCAATTCAAAATCGGCTCGTGATTACATCGGCCTTGACAACATGGCCAGTAAGTGCAATCTCTCCTGGATTCTCCGAGGAGAATCCGGAGCAATGGAGCAAATAGTTGGCGCCTGCCCCAAGCTCGTACGCCGGGTCGGCTCTCTCCTGCAACGTGCTCCTTTCACCTGGGATCGTAGTTCCCCAGAAACGGTGATGGAATGGCGTTCCCTCTTGTCCACTCTCGATCGAGCGCTCCCTTTCGATGAATCAGGTCTGGCGGAAGATGACGTTGCATTTCGTCTGATCTATGCAACGAACGGTGTACTTGGGTGGCTTATAAAGCTCATCTCCTTTGCAGCGAGAAAAGCGATCCTTGAAGGGGCGACCACTCTTCGTATGCACTGTCTCGCGGACTCCTACAATCGCTGCCTTGCAAAAACGTCTATGTCAATCCCTTTTCCCAAAGTGATTTCGGGGAAACGGGCGCATAAGTAGAAAGGAATCCCCACATGCCAAAACCTTTCGTTTTCGAACCAGGAGTCCAGTATATCCTGGGCGAGGTAGGATACCAGGTCCTGGAAATGCTGGCGCAAGGAGATATCCTGGTCCAGAACATAACGCAGCAGGATAGGAAGAAAGTCGTACATCAGCAGAAGATGCTGCGCCGATCCTGGCGCGAAGGCACGTTCAAATTCGTATTGCCAGGGAAAGCGAATCTGAGAGAAGATGGCGCTACCCTCAAAACGACTGATGGTATTGCACTCAAAACGTCCTATGATTTCTCCGTGCTCCAAGACTTATCTCAGGAGATACAGGATATCACGCGCCATCGCCTTGAACTCATCAACCGGATCCTTCAACTCAATCCATGCGAGCGTGCAAAAGAGAATGTCGAGCAGCAAATTACCAAATACGTCGATGAACTCATAGAGTTGAGAGGCAGCGACAACATTCCTGTCCTGCTGGGCAACCATATCGGGAAGGGGAAGGGACCAAGAAAGAAGAAGGAGACGCAACCTCCTACTCTCGCGTTAGCTCTCCCGCCTGTAGAGAAAGAAGCTGGCAGTCCTGCTTCTAAAGGAAAGCAAAAGAGCAAGGGAAAAACGAAATCTGAGAAGCCTTCGATCAGTTACCGGACTATCTGCCGCTGGATAGAGAGCTTTGAGGAAAGTCACAGGGATATCCGTAGTCTCGTACCCGCCTATCACCGCAATGGACCAAAGCGTTTGTATCTCCATCTTGATGTGCAAGATGTGATCAAGCAAGCTATTAAGAAGGTGTGTAAAGAGAACCGGGATCCAGACCCAGCGATTAGCGACATCTGCATGGAAGTAAGAAGCCTCATCAAGAAAGCAAATGAAAAACGATCTTCTGAGCAACAGCTTTCTGCCCCTAGCGATCGAACGATCTATCGTTTTATCGGGTCCCTTGATGCAGAAGAGCTGGCAGAACTTGGCATGCGCCGGAAACGCTGCGGGCCAAAAAATGATGCGGGCGATCAGCCGCCCAGGGCAACGCGACCCAACGAGCGCTGGGAGTTCGACTTTTGTCGGCTCGATATACTCGTCGTCGATGCCTTCGACCGACTCCCGATTGGTCGTCCAGTCCTTGCGGCTATACGCGATAAGTACACAGGCTATCCGGTTGCTGTTTTCATCAGCTTTGAGCCGCCATCCTACCGTCTGGTGATGGAATGCCTCATGTATGCGATCCTCGAAAAGGTCCATGTCAAAGAACTATTTCATACCACCAATGACTATCTGGCCTATGGAGTTCCGGAAACACTCGTTGTTGATAATGGCCTGGAACTGCATGATGATCTCGAAACGGCCTGCCTCCAACTCGGTATCGAACTGGTTCATACGAAGGTAAGAAGTCCCTGGCTCAAGGGAGCTATCGAGCGTTGGTTCCGAACCGTCGGCAAAGACCTGATCCATCGAATCCCTGGTACGACCTTTTCGAATTTTTTGGAGCGCGGCGAGTACGCATCAGAGAAAGAGGCTTGTATGACCCTGGACGCATTATGGGAAGTGCTGCATATCTGGATCGTCGATTACTACACTCAGAACAAACACAAAGGGATCGGTCCAGAATGGGCGGTAGAGGCCATTCCCGCTCAGCTCTGGAAAGATGCCCTAGAGCAGGATTTTGTGCCGGCGCTGCCCCCGAGCCGCGACGACCTGCTGGTGCTCGTCTCTCGAACCACTGAGCGAACTCCTGAGCCATACGGCATCGACTTCGAAAACCTGGTGTATCAAAGCCTAGAACTCAAGGCGCTGCGAGAACGAATGAAGCAGCATGAGGCAGAAAAACACATGAAGTGGCAGAGTGAGGAACCCGGCAAGGTACAGGTAAAATATTACCCGGGCGATTTGTCTCGTCTGTGGGTACTCGATCCCTTCGACCTCCGCTACTTTGAGGTAAAGGCCGTCAGCCAGGAATATACCCGAGGTCTCTCACTGTGGAAACACCTGGTCATCAAGCGCTTTGTGCGCGAAGAACTCAAACGTACAATCGACGAGGATGCACTGCTGGAGGCTAAGGAGCGTATCCAGACGATCATTAAAGAAGAATTTCGCTTGACTCGCCGCATTCGCTCTCGTCTGGGAGCAGCTCGCTGGTTTGATAACCAGGTCATCTCCTGGCAAGGTGCCTCTTCTCCACTAGAAGACATCTTGCAGAGTATATCCCTGGAAGTCGACGAAACCCCTTCTGGAGAGGCGACAGACAAGGCGGAGAAGAAGCCATCCGCACCTGTGGCAACAACGGAGACCGACAGCATCTCTACAGCAGTAGGGATCTCGGCAATTAGCGCTTCTATCCCACCTCTCAGACAAGACGTCTCGCTTGCCCCAGAGGAGGGTCAGAGGGAAATGGTCAACCCCATCAACGAACTCCCGCCAATGCCAGAGACACCCACACCCCTCGAAACGAGCAACAAGAAGCGGCGACCCCGGAAACAGGAGAAGGCTTCTTCCTCCCAGACAGTTTCTGAAGCTGCAAACACCCCTCAATCATTCGGTATCAGTGTCAGTTTTGATCGTCCGTTTATTGGAGATGACCTATGACAGAGCACGAATCACACAATCAAACATCTTCAGATACCAGGTACTGGCTGAGTATGACGCCTGTTGAGCGTTACAGGCAAGCAGAGCGAATAGTGGTAAACCACCACTGTTTCAATATGCTGATGGCCCGCATCGATTTCTGCGATCTTTATGCCAACGAGGTGCCAACACTGAATCCTCCCTGCCTCGCCATCCTAGGAGAAACGGGAGCCGGCAAAACGACGCTGGTGACAACTTGGATCGCCAGATCCAGATATAAGCGCTACGAAACGCCGGAGGGAAGCGTTATTCCCTATCTGTATGTCTCTATACCAGCAGGCGCTACCATCAAGGCAACAGCTACCGAAATTCTGAGGACGCTTGGCGACCCCAATCCAGAACGAGGTACGCAGTCGAACCTGGTCAACCGTGTCTATCACCTGCTCAAAGAATGTCGGGTGCGCATAATCTTCGTTGACGAATTTCAGCATATAATAGAAAAAGAGACGCAACATATCATATACAAGGTGGCAGATTTTCTCAAGGACATCATAAACCATACATGTATTCCCATGATCCTGATTGGGCGGCTCGGAGAAGCCGAGCCGATTCTAATGGTAAATCCCCAACTAGAGGGACGGGTAGGTGCACCCCTTTACTTGGAACCGTTTCAATGGGATCGCACAAAACCTGAGACGATCGCGGAATTCTGTCAACTCATGGATAGTATTGATCGTTCTATCCCCTTCGATCTTTCTCGGTTGGGAACTGAAGAGATGGCATTCCGCTTCTATTACGCCTCGAATGGCTATTTGAGATACGTGATGGAACTCATTCGCTATGCCGCTTGGGGGGCCATTACCTCACAATGCACGACTTTAAATCTCCCCTTGTTGAAAGCCGCATACGATGCTCGCCTCGCAGGCATGACCATAGGAAGCGGGAAGGAAAACCCATTCGATGAAGGCTTCAATGAGGCCCGGGCAAAATTGGTGTTACCTGCACCACCAGCGGTACCTCCACCAAAACCAGCACCATCCGGTAAGTCAGGACAAAGATCAACTACGAGACGGGGATCACGGCAAACGTCCACAGAAAAATTACACACAAGTGAGGTACTTAAAAAATAGACACACCAACAAAGATTTCTAAGGTAATTTCACAAGAACAGCAGCGCGATGGGAGCGTAAACCGGGATTCGCATCTTCCTCCGCTCCCCCGGCGCGTCGTTTCCTGCGGATGGGAGGACCTCTCTTCTTTGCTCTCGCGTGCCTCGAGAAGAATGGGTTACGAACAGCCTTCCTTACTCCTTCAATCGGAGAATCCTGCTCATCATGTCCGTATGGCTGATCTTCCCGTTTTAAAAAGATCACAGGATTACCGCTTCTTTCAGCAACTTCTCCTGCTGGATGAGGAGGCAATTTACCGGATGACACTTCATCGTTTTGCCTCACGCCTATCTAGATCCGCACCCTTCTCTTTTGAATTTGAATCAGCACTTTCTCACTCCTACTCTTCTGGTGAATCGGTACCTCAGCACTGGCTCGACGGATGGAGCTATCGCACGTATTTCTATGCCAACGCATATACGCAGATTTGCCCTGAATGCCTGGATGAACAAGAAGCATATAGCTATCTCTACTGGAAATGCCGTTATGTGATGCTCTGCCCGCGGCATGCGACCTTCCTCATAAATAGCTGTCCCATTTGCCACTCTTCCATCCCAGCACTGAGGCCTTCCCAAACCATATGCCCCTCATGCCAGATGGGGGATTACCGTATAGTTTCAGAGCGTCTTAGAACTCCTATCCGAAAAGACTCTTTCCTCTTCTCCGCAACAATGCTGACGCTGTGTGCTCTCGGCGTTGAAAGTGCATTCTCCCACCCAGTTGACAACTCAACCGAGTTTGCCAATCAACCTCTCACGCCGCTGGACTATTTCACTCTCCTTAGGGTTCTTTCTACTATGGTTGAGCAACTCAGTGCTGATTATCTGCATACGTTCTTGCCTCCCGAATTCTATTGTGAATGTGGATCACAGTCATGTGAGAGAGGAGGTTGGAGAGAGTCTCTCGCCATTGTACATTTCCTCTTTACCTCGTGGCCCACTCGCTTTTGGGGCTTGCTTGATGCCCTTTCCCTGCTTGCTCTCCATTACGGGAACTCGTTTGAAGGGTACTGCGAATGGCCACTTTACGAAAGACTGCTGGGATCATCCTTCGATTTCCTCCATCAAGTGTACAAGCAGTATAAACAAGCACGTGCAAACGAGGCTTTCACGATATTCACCCAGCGAATAGAGTCGCGTTTGAGGGCCTATGGGAACATCTCTTTAGCGAGCCTGCAACGAAGATAAACATCGATTGAGGAGGTGTAAGAGATGCTCGTTGCTCCTGTAAGGGAGAGTTTATAGGAGGTTTTGGATACAATGCAAGAATTTCAGGATGACTCGCAAAAGTGGCAAGCATCGCGGGGAAAACGCTCAAGACAATTAGAGGAGCAGGAACAGGCGAAGCGACACCGGATCCGGGAAATGCTCCCCTTGCCACGGCGAGTGGTTCCACGATTGTCGGAAGACCTGACATCAGTGATCGTACGAACGGCTCAAGCGATGGGGTACCCCCAACCCGACTGGATTCTGCAGCCTGAGAAGATGGAACAGGCCATCGCCCCAGAAGAGCTTGCGCTGCTGCAAAGGCAGGCCGACTATGAGCTGCTCATGCGACTCCTTGACCTCGATGAAGCGACCCTCTATCGCCTGACGCTGCACCACTTTGCAACGAGGGTGCAGGGTACAAGCGCGACGAGGTCATCAGGAACCAGCGATGAGCAGCATAGTGCCCGACTGAGCGAACTTCCGTGGCTCGGGGACCCACGGCCACTCTTCTCCTACACGGAGCAGACTGTCCAGATGTGTCCACGCTGCCTTGACGAACCGAATGGGTACCAACGACTCCACTGGAGGGCTACCGCTGTGCTCCTCTGTCCTCGTCACTCCGTCTGGCTGCTCAATTCCTGTCCCGCTTGTCAGAGGCCCATTCCAGGACTCCGTCCCAAGCTGAATACCTGCCCAACCTGCGGCGGCAATTACCAGCAGCTAGTTCTCCCAGTTGCTCCTGAAGCGAGTTGGTTACGCAGCACACACCGCGTGTTTCTCACACATTTGGGCATCGATGCCTTCGAACTTGGAGAGCCGTCCCCAGCAGAAGAACTTTCACCCCTTCTAGGCCTTCCTTCCCACGAGTACTTCTGGACGGTGACGCAGTTCCTGGAACTTTTCTACACGGGGCCCTATCGAGAGCGGCTACTTCCCTTGCTCTTGCACATGCTGCCTGTAGAAGATCTTGCCCCTCCACATACCAAAAGCGCGCTCCTTCTCCTGCATTACCTGCTTGCATACTGGCCGGTCCACTTCTGGATCATGCTCGAACGTCTCCAACAGACGCTAGAGGAGGATCCGTTGTGGTTGCACGCCTCGTATGTTCCGGCCAGGCAGTGGGAGGCACAACTGCTACAGGGAGAGGTTTGGGATCAGGGTACATCCAAGGAGCGGACTATGGCCTTCCTGCACACGTTTTTCGACATGGCAAAGGACTACTTCCAACCGCATCGGCATTCCGGTCAATCTGATGCCTCTCTCAAGAAGCACATTGTATCAACACCACCGAAAGCAGCGTATCAGCTACGGCCTCCTACGCAAGAAGAACAGGTAGCGCCCAGGGCATGGGAAGATCTCTCCTCGATCATCGGTCGCGTTGCCCGCGCCATGTACTATGAACACCCCGACTGGGTACTGATCTCAACCGATACACCGCACCGCAAGGTGTATTCTCGTGAGATCCCCTTGCTCCATCGCCTTGCCGACTACCAGGTGCTCGAGCATGTGCTGGTGCTGGACGAAGCGGAGATCTACCACATGACCCTGCACCGCTTTGCGACACGTCTCCAATCCCCGAAGAAAGGGGGTCGAGTTGCATCTTCCTCTGCTGGGGCCGAATCAATCGGGCGACCGCTCCTCTCCCGCTCGGCGGTGCGTCGGGTTAGTATCTCCCTGCGCACTACAAAGATATGCGTGGGTTGCCTGGAAGAAGAACCTAGCTACGATCGCCTCTTCTGGCGCTTGCGGCCAGTTATTCTCTGTCCGCGCCATTCTCTCGTGCTCATCGATCGCTGCCCAAACTGCCTAGCTCCTATCCCAGCGCTTCGGCCATCGCCCGATAGATGTCCCTATTGCCAACATGGCGAGTATCGACAGGCTCGGCATCTGTTGATTCCCTCTTCATCCTGGCTGTATGAAGGCCAAACGCTCCTGCTGCACCTGCTTACAACGGAGATCGTGGAAGGCTGGACAGGTTCGCCCAGGTTTGTCGAATCCCCCATTCTCAGAATAGAACCCTGGCAATATTTCGCGCTGTTGGAGCGCTTTGAGAACCTCCTGCAGCCGAGATTGACCCAGAGTGTCGTGGTGCAGACACTCAAAAAACTCGCGTGGGAGGATGATCAGAACATCAGTGAATCATTGGCAGTTCGGGAGGTGGCGATAGAGATGGCGCTCTTCCACTACCTATTGGCATGTTGGCCGGAGAATCTCCTGGCGACGCTCGACCGTGTTGCCACAGAGATGAAAAGGCGGCAGATCAAGGGAAATATGCTTGAAAACTTCTGGCAGACTGAGCGGGTGGTGCAGGATATCTGGTCATATTTCACATATAGCGATACTCCCTTCGCTTTTCTCTTGCAGGTGTTTGAGGCACTCTTCACTTGGGCTACTATTTCGGGCATCACATCGAATAGGGGAAAAGGATTCGATCATGAGTAACTCATTGCGCATCTTCCACATCCATATTCCGAAGCGTGCTGTTCATAATGAAATGTCACTCTCTTCGATCGGTCCTGATACTACCATGCTGCAGATCGGACATATGCGGATCCCTGTGTCCAAGCCATGGCTATTAATGATCTATAAGGCTAAGTCTCCAGACAGAGCGTTACTGATCATACATGAGCGAAGGACTCGGTTGAATGTCTTATAAATGTTTACTACGGATGATAACCAAGCGGGGGGCAGTATTTAAAGAGAAACGAGAGCATGAATTCATACAGAATCCTGAACGATGCCGATACGCCTTCTCCACTCCCACTACGGGTAGTGCCTAATCCGGACGAAGATCTTCTTTCAGTTCTCCGGCGGAGTGCCTCTCGAATGGGCTATCCAGATCTTCGCTGGATTCTTCGTCCGGAGGGGAATAAATGGAGCATCGAGGATACAGAGATACCGCTTTTGTCGGCAAAGAATGATTACGAAGTTCTTGAGCATTTGCTGATTCTTTCAGAAGAGAAATTGTATAGCCACACGTTGCATCGCTTCGCTTCGCTTCTCGAGGGGGTATATGGGCGCCAACAACCTGCTGAACCGGTGAATCCCTTCACGAACCTGATGCGGCTTTCCACGGTGTCACAAAGCACGTATTTTCTCCCTATTCTCTCCATCCGCGTATGTCCTATATGCTTGCAGGAGCAGAAATGCTACGATCGACTCTATTGGAGACTGCAACTGATTTTTCATTGTCCACAACATCGGGTTTGTTTGCTTGAGAAGTGTCCTACATGTGAAGCCCCTATTACTGCCAATCGCCAATCGCCATATTACTGCCCGCGCTGCCAACAAGGAGATTATCGTACGATCGGTTCCGTGCCACTTACGCCTGATAACCCACTATACGTAGGGGAACTACTGCTCCTGAAAGCGCTTGGCATCACGCTACCCGTGAATGAGATCGCTTCCAGGTCGCTGGCAAGTTCTCCACTTTCCACCCTTTCCGGCATTTCCTACCTGTTTCTTCTGAAAACCATTACCTCAGGGCTGGATGCTATCTTTTCACACCAAGAGTTATTCCTGCTCATAAAGATGCTCTGTTCTTTTCCTCCCGAGGATCTTTCTGCGCTTCACGGTCTTTTCCTGGAAAAGAAAGTTGTCGTCTTTCTTCTCTTTCACTGGTTATTTCTCGCGTGGCCTATACATTTCTTTACCTTCCTCGATGCCTGGTACAGCCTCACAACCCCTCCATTCACAGGTGAGCATGCAGTGAGCGCCCTTTCCTCTAGTCGCTTTCTCTTTTATGAGCCACTCAATCCAGACGACTATGCCTGGCTTCACCGAACCTATCAGGAATACCATCAGCGGTTCCGACGGGACCCCATACAGATAGATCATTTCCGCACTACGCTCAATCGACTTGCTCAGTCAGAAAACCTTCCGCATGTACAGGCTGACCAGGCGAACAAGGCTCTGGGGAAAGAAGAAAGGATTGTGTACCTTCCTCCAAGGTCACTGACCCCCACCACCCCTTACCCATGGGAATCCCTCGGTTCGGCGCTCTCACGTGCGGCAAGAAAAATGAACCATCCGTGGCCCGAGCAGTTGCTTTATCGCCCTCTTTTCACTCATAGCTCTTTAGGCGATTATTCGGAAGGCGAAGTTCGTCTTCCTGCTGAAGCCAGCAATTCCATGTTCGCCTATCTCCTTCAAATACCAAGAGAGAACATTTCTCTTCTTACTGCCTCGTCTCTTATAGCTTCACATAGCCTGCCTCCAAATAACGTCCCTAGATATTGGGCCAGATCCAATGAACCAGATTTACAATCCTGGTTCCGCCCTAATCTGAAGCACAGAACAAGGCTATGTCCACATTGCGTGAGGGATCAGCAGGGATATGACAGAGTCTACTGGAGCCTAAGAGGTGTGCTTAGTTGCCCTCGTCATAAAGTACGCCTTCTCGAAAAATGTCCGGTATGTCTGAAGCACATTCCAGCAGTTCGTCCACATGTTCGTCAATGTCCTTACTGCAAGGGTGAAACATTCATCCTACCACCTGAGCAACTTTCAGAAGATAGTATACTTGTGATAGGCACAAGCCTTCTTCTAACAATGCTTCAGGTCCCTTCCTCTGAAGCATCTGAGTCCTTCAAACTTCTCACACCGTCACCATTACTTACAGTAAAATCAAATATCTACTTCGCCCTTCTTGTTGAACTTACCGAGGAAATCGGCTTGTATCGCTCTTATTCGCGGGAATTTTTGCACCTGTGCCGAATGCTCGGTGAAAACACTACATCTTCTGCGCAGACGGGCATTGATCCTTACGCCATTGATGTAGAGGTGTTGCTCTTTCATCTGCTCTTTGCTCGTTGGCCAGAGAACTTTTTCACATTTCTCAATTATCTGTATCACACTGTTCGGTTACCACGGCATCCTCCCGATTACATTCAAGATCGATGGAATTGGCTTATGACACGGAAATGGCGATTTATTACTCCTGATTGGTTTGTTTCTGCTTTTGAAGCACACGAGCAGCGGTATTGGGAGTCAGAAGATTTTTAGGACATTGAGTCACAAATACCGCTGGGGCTGGAGCTTGGCAGTACAGTTTTTATATCATCCAGAGGATGAGGAGTAGTCAGTATGAGAGAACAAGCAGTACCACACGCTGGAACACAGTTGATTATCGTTGCCGAGCGGGGAGATGAGGCGGCTTTCACCCAACAAGGGTTGGAGAAACTAGCTGCCCTCGAACTGCAACCAGTCAGCCTCGCTCCACAGAATCGACCTGCGTACCGCTACCTTGAGGGAACTCTGGGGCAATCCAGTCGCCGCGCAATGCTCGGAGCGCTGTACGATTTAGTGCTGATGCTGTTCGCGCAGTTCCCCGATCCAAAGCAGCAGAAAAGTAAGAGGAATACGCACCCTTCTGCGGAGGAACAGGAAGCCCGCCGGTTGCTTGTGTACATCTTCCCATGGGAGAGTCTGCGGGTCGAGCATACATCGGCACTAAGAGCCAGATTAGTGGATCTGGTCGATGATGCTACGTATAAACCCTCGACTTCCAACCAGCATTTAGCCGCACTCCGAGGCATCCTGCGCGCTGCCTGGGAAATGAATCTGATGTCCACAGACTGCTACTATCGAGCTATTAATATTAAGGACATCAGTGGGGAATCTGAGACTGCTGGGCGCAGTCTCGAAGACGGGGAAATCGAACGTATTCTGGCAGTCTGCATCAGCGATCCCACAGTCAAGGGCTGCCGCGACCTGGCGATTCTGCAGCTGCTCTACATCACTGGGCTGCGGCGTGCGGAGGTGGCCGGTCTCGACCGCGATGATTATTCCATCTCCGCCCAGGAGGTGAAGATACGTCGGAGTAAGCGGCGCAAGGGGCGCACTGTGTACCTCAAAGCAGAGGGACCACGTCAGGCACTGGAGGCGTGGTTGGGATTCCGAGGCGACGCTCCAGGTCCCCTGTTCCTGCACATTCGGCGCGGGGGTCACATCGTCTGGAGATCAGTCCTGCCCCCTACGCATTCGGACGAAGAAGCACTCGGTCAGGTCAAGGAAACGCCCAATCTCCAGAATCTGAAAAGGAAAAGTGGCAGAGTAAGAGCTGCACAAGAACGTAAGGGTGAGCAAGACGGGATCCTAGCAGACGATCATCTCTCAGACCAGGCCATCTATAATGTGGTGGTGGAGCGCGCAGCAGAAGCTGGCATAGCAGACCTCACACCGCACGATTTCCGTCGCAACCACATTGGCGATATGCTGACGAGAGGGATTGACCTATCCATTGCTCAGGACCTTGCCGGACACGCTAATCCCAAGACGACTAAGAACTATGATCCACGCCGGGAAATGGTGAGAGCGGACGCTGCAGCAAAAATTGACGCGCCATGTATTCTTTGGCAGCCTGCCCACGGATTGTGCAACGAGCTAAGCTCAAGTAAAGATACGTACATAAAGTCATCATTACCTCCAATATCAGAACAAAGGTCGCGAAGAGTACTAATAATTGAACAAGATCAATAAAGGACAGGTAGCCAGGTGAGGCATATTGAAGCGGGCAACACAACGAGGAGCAGTGGGAAGGCTAGGCTGCGGCAAGCAGATCGAAGCCAAAGGCAGAGGCAAAGGTGGCTGGAAGCCCATGAAGTGTGACGATCAGCCTGGGAGCATCCTCCGGGCGGGCATTGCGTGCCAGGCGCTGGTCCCAGGAGAGTCGCCAATGCGCGCGCTCGGCCCTGGTCATGATTTTCTCGGCAGGCGTTTCTGCACGTGGCGGTGAGAGCGCAACGGAGCTTTCCAGACAGACCGTTTGACTCCGGACCACCTTCAGCCAGGTCCGCCGAATGCCACAGCGCGGCCAGTCACGCCAGAGGACTGGAGAGACAGGAAGTGATGCGCTGGCTGGATCGGGAGGAGGCGAGGATTCCGAGTGAGAAAGGGAAATCGGCCACCGCACCGCGCTCACCCGTCGTGGCTTGAGCGTGGTAGTACTCTCCTGACACTGTGCTCGTAACGTGCAGGAACGACAATGCCCAATACGCGCGGCATACAAGATCCGTAGGGAACCATCGCGCTCCAGACGCCGCTCTTGAGGATAGAGTGGGTGATTGGCTGGGCAACGCAGGGTACCATCGGGTTGAAGAGCAAACGCAGAACCAGGGAAGCCATGCGTAAACGAGGGCCGCGCCCATTGTGGTGGGCCGTATGTGACCGCAGGCACAGGGGATTCCAACGGGAGAGACTCATCAGTCGAGAGAGCTCCGGACTCGTGCGCGGGAGCAAATTCAGTGGTGCGTAGCTCCGCTTGAGAAAGCTGCTGTCCTAGTTCCAGCCGAATATTCCATGCCCATTGCGCGATAATCTGAGCGAACTCCTGCCCGCAGGGGGTACGCGAATACCATCGGTCCATCTGCTGCTCCTCGTCTTCATCGGAAAGCTGTGTTTCAAATGAACCACGGTGCAGGTACAGATCCAGCACATCTGAAGCGGTAAATGCGTGGCGCGGAAGCGTGCTCATAAAGAGTTCATAGACCACCCCATCGCGCTCGGTGCCAACGGCGGGATCGGAGGAGGTTCCTGGATGTGTCGCGATAACCAGACGCACCTCAGGCCCAGCTGGAATCAAGGGTACGGACGCACAGTCATAGAGCGCGCGCTGCATCCCACTTTCGGGATGGGTACTGACCTGATCTGGCGCATGCCTGAGTCGAGCCTGTACCTGGTCCAAATCGAGCAGGTGGTAGGCCCGGCTTCTCACGATCACGCTCACCCCAGCCGAGAACACATCGAGGAGAGGTGCCGCATCGCCATACAAGCCATCCAATCGCACAAGTATGGAGGCGGGAGCAAGCCTCAAGTGCGTGGCATAGCTGGCGATGACCTCAATCGCTCGTCGCAATTCCCCTCGGTAATCGCCGTTGCCTGACCCTCCAAACGTGCCGAGGAGCTGATGGGTATGTTCCTGAAGCACAACAGTACGAGTACGAACGACTTCTCCTCGTTTCCGTCCAGTGTAGCCTGGTGCGCACACCTGATCAAACCGGCGATAGGGAGCAGGCAAGGCGTCTGTTTGCGGCAGCGCGCGTTGACGAGCTGTTTGTCTGGTCCCATCCACATCGATCACGATCCACTGCCGACCGGTTCGGTCAAACAAGCCACCAGGAGAGGGAAACGGCGATCGTGCAAACAGGTCTTTTTGAAAGAGCGTGCGGAGCGCTTCCACTGATGGCCGATCCAGGGCCGCAAGAAACCGGGACAAAGTGGAGCGATGAGGCAACCGATCTCGGCCAAACAGGGCCATGAACGGCGAGGCCCACGGAGCCAGCCGTTCGTAAAACGCTTGGAGAGTTGGCTCACCGGAAAGGGCATAGCCAATCAACACGGCGACAAAATCGATCAGATCGTAATGGCCGAAGCGAGCGCGGGCAAAGCGCACCTCATTCTGGATCGTTTTCAAGATACCGGTGTGCGTGAGTACCTGAGTAAACGCGGCAACTTCTCCCATCCAGGAGGGCACGGTGGGCTTCGAGCCTGGGGTAATCTGGATTGTAATCTGAGCCGATGGTGTCTCCAAACTGGATCTCCTCTCGCACCTGCACGCTAGTCGGCCGCGTAGTAATCAGCCGCCGCTTGAATTTACAGGTGGGAAGCACCTGCTGTGTGATGTTTGGTAGAGCTTTTTCAATAGCACTGTACCGCAACGTCTCATATTGCAAGGCGTAAATGACAGGTATTGTCCACTTGCTTGCAAGTAGCGTCAGAAGCTGCTGTGTGCCCGTTGTCTTCTGCCCACCCGGCATACTAATCCTCTGTTTGTTTTCCGTAGTAATCAGCAACAGCTCTAAACGCCTCTTTCGGCTCCCAAGTCATATCAGGATAGGTTGTGCCATGTTTGCCGCCCTCAAAGTATTTCACTAAACTAGAGCTTTCTCTGTCTAAATCGTATTTCGGGGTGTCGCTATATGGTCTAAGCGGGAATATAAACATATCTATAAACGCTCCGCTAAAACCAGCTTTATCAACTAGCTTTAGGTTATCAATCAAACGTTTAGCTTGGAGTGCTTCACTTCGCTCGTTAATAACTTTGAGCTTTGGTCGTACCAACCGCCCTATAACAGGCTGTTGGTGCAGTAATAGTGAGAGACCGGATACATTACCAAGCGTTGACGCCACGCCATTGGCAGGAGCGGTAGTTGTGCTAAAGCCGAACCCCGTATTTATAACCGGTTTACTGTAAGTAAACAAAGGCTTCACCATGTCTACGTATTTGTCTTTTATCTTTTCAGCCCAATAGTGGTCAATACCGATAAAATCAAAGTTAGTCCAATCGACTTGCTCCCAAACTAGTGAGCGGTACATGACCGGCCCGTCAAATACGGCACGTACTGCTTTATTAGCTTGGCCTAGGAAGTCATTGAGTGGTTTGTTGCGCTTGTCAGGAGACTTTATGTAATCGGCACTAAAAGCAGTCTGCAAACGCTGCATAAATGTCTTGCCTGGTACGATACCTTGCATAAACAGCGTAAATTCAGAACCTACACTGAATACTACCTTACCTGGGTAACGTTCATGTAGTGGCTGAGCAGCCTTGGCGGCTTCGGTGATATAAGCAAGTGTAGGTTCAGGTGGTTTATTAGTCCAATCGGCTGGATTTAACCACGCTTCAAGTCCCTGGTTTAAGGCAGTTTCTGCCGTCAACATCACACGGCCAATGTCCTTACCGCTAATACCGACGGCGTTGCAGTGCAGGTCATTTTTAATAATTTCAAGTTCTCGCTGAACGGTTTGAGGGTTATAGTCTGGTCGCCAGTTGCCGCCCATGACCGTACCGACATCATAGTTTATGCCTTTATGTTCTATCATGATTACTCCTTTGTCTCTTGTGCGTTGTCAGTGTTCTTAAAAGCGGCTTCAAATTTCACGAGGAGTGTATGAAGTTCATCTAGCTCTTGTGGGGTAAACTGACTCTTTAACGTATCCTGCTCAATTTTTAATGGCACTTCTGCCCGTTCCTCTCGTTGCTTCCCCTCAGTTGTGAGTCGTCTATCGGGTGTACAGAGCAGCTTGATGGCGATCAGGGAAGCGGCCATCCAACCAACTAACGTTCCGAGCCGCAAGAAGAGTGAGCCCCCGACGAAAAAGGACAGGATGAGAAGGACAGCGCTTGACAGGCAATAGAAAGCCCACCAACGCTCCTTCCGCTCGAGAAAGAACCGGACAAAGACCCCCAAGGCCGCTGCCAGCATAGCGAAGAGGAAGAGGCCGGCGAGATCATGAATAGCGGCGTGCCAGGAGAGACTCGTTGCGGCAGGAACTCCCGGAGGAAACCCATTGGCAGGATCGTCTCGAAACACCCCGCCTACCATCAGACCAAGCCCATACGCTCCGATCAAGAGCGGTCCCCATGTTCCGGCTCGTCCGGGGTGCAACCGCCTCCAGAGGCCAGCAGCAAAGAGGAGATTGAGCACTCCGGCCAGCACAAAGTTCCCGATCTGAACCCATCCCCAGTCCCCGAGCGAGAGGAGGCTCAGCTGGACGAGCCGCGGGTCAAACCCAGGAACCGTGTAATCCTGAATGAGCACGGTCAAGAGAAAGAGGGGACCGGCGATAGCTCCGCAGAGCAGCAATTTACCCGTCAACGGCCGGGTCTTTGGGGTGCTGCGTCCACCCGATGATGCAGTCATGAGTTTCATCTCACTTTCTTCTTTGTTCGAGGGAATCAGGAGGGCTTGAGCATGCCCTGGATGATGCTCGCATCGGGAAAATGCTGCTGGAAGCGCTCCGGGTCGATGAGCGCCAGCCGGGTTAACCCATCCAGAGCCGCCATGACCGCCGTCACCAGTTGATCGGGATCGGCGGCGCGGACCGCGCCTTCGGCCTGGCCCTCAACGATCAGACGCCGCAGCAGGTCGTGAAACGCCTGGCCGTACCTGAGCACCTGTTCACGCAGGTCCGGTGGCGTCGCGGCATCGCTGAGGACCTGATAATGCACCTGCGCGAATTCGGGGTGGTCACGGCGGGTCTCGACCAGCCGCGAGATGAGCCGGTCCAGACGCTCCCCTGGCGTCCCCGGAAGCGTTGCAAAACGCTGCAAGGCAGCGTTCCCAGAGTGGAGGGTCTGTTCCACCAGTGCTTGCAGAATGGCCTCTTTGCTCTCAAAGTAGCGATAGGTCAGCCCATAACTGACCTGGGCGGCAAGAGCGACATCCGCCATCGTCATCGCCCGGCCTTTCTGCGCGAAGACCTTCCAGGCCGCTTCCAGGATGTTGGCGCGCTGCGCATCACGAATCTGCTGATTGACTTCTTCCGTGCGTGGCATATCCATTCTTTTCTTTATGATTGATAAAATCAGTCACTAATAAAGAGAGTATAGCTGCTCGGTTCAGCATTGTCAAGGGTGTGAGATGGGGCAAGCCGAGCGAGCACACACTCCGCTGAGAAGAGGAGCAGAAAACCCACAGCAAGAGCAAAGCACACAGGAAGGCTCTTGCTGGATCGCATCGGCCTTCTTCGGGGAAGCGATTGGCGAGGACGAGGGGGATGCCTGACTTTGCAGACACGGTGGTGCCAGCTTTCATCATCGCTCTTCTTGCTCAGTGAGAAAGCCTCGTTGCGCATCCCGTGGGTAGAGCGAGCACAAGCGGCGGTACCGGAGTTTACCTTGACGGTCGGCAACGCAGAAAGTGTTGCGCAGGTCTGTGCGAGGTTGGATGGTTTACCGTTGGCGCTGGAACTGGCGGCGGCACGGATCAAGGTATTGCCGCCTGCACAGCTACTGGAACGGCTCTCCGGGG
>Ga0207684_10002842_pt1 | contig 17198 bp, 12 predicted proteins | sample KBSK5501metaG_FD_184342 | JGI IMG/M metagenome (GOLD analysis project Ga0207684, IMG submission 184342) | Corn, switchgrass and miscanthus rhizosphere microbial communities from Kellogg Biological Station, Michigan, USA - KBS K5-50-1 metaG... | ecosystem: Host-associated > Plants > Roots >...
GCGTGACGCGCTCATCGCCGAGGGGAAACTACTCGCCGAGCAGATCAAGGCCATGGAACCCTTACTGCACGAGTTGGAAGAAACACGCCTGCAATTGCTCTATCTCGTACCCAATATCCCTGATCCCAGCGCCCCCATCGGTAAAGACGAAAACGACAACGTACCGATCAGGTACTGGGGCGAGAAACCCACCTTCGACTTCCAGCCGCTCGACCACTATGCCCTGATGCAAAAACTCGACGTGGTAGACATCGAGCGGGCTGTCAAGATCGCGGGCGCTCGCAGCTACGCCCTCAAAGGTGATGCCGCGCGTCTCGAGCTGGCCTTAATGAACTTTACTATGGACCGCATCTCCCGCAAAGGCTTCACGCCCCTGACCGTACCGGCGATGGCACGCGAGTTCGGCTTTATCGGCAGCGGCCAATTTCCCAAGGGACGCGACCAGGTTTACGCTATCGAGGATGAAGATACTTTCCTAGTCGGCACCGCCGAAGTCTCGATCACCGGCATGTACAAGGACGAGATTCTCAGATACGAAGATCTGCCTTTGACCTTCGTCGGCTATTGCCCCTGCTTCCGCAAAGAGGCGGGCACCTATGGCAAAGACACACGCGGCGTCTTCCGCGTCCACCAGTTCAATAAGGTCGAGCAATACGTGATCAGCAAAGCCGATCATGAAGATTCGGTGCGCTGGCACGAGCAGTTGATCAGGAACGCAGAAGAGCTGGTGCAGGCCCTGGAGCTGCCCTACCGCGTCGTGAACGTCTGTACAGGCGAGATGGGCGACGGCAAAGTCGGCATGTACGACCTGGAGTGCTGGATACCCAGCGAGGGCAGGTACCGCGAGACCCATTCGAGTTCGTACTTCCACGACTGGCAGGCCCGCCGCGTCAATATCCGCTACCGTGACGAGGAAGACAAATTGAAATTCGTCTACACGCTCAACAACACAGCCCTGGCCTCGCCGCGCATCCTGCTGCCCCTGTTCGAAGTTCACCAGCAGCCCGATGGCAGCGTGCGCATCCCGGCAGCTGTGCGCCCCTATATGGGAGGACAGGAGTACATCAGGCCACCTGAGAAAGCAAGGTAGAGTATGAAAACTCAATCCGCCTCAAAGGCTGGCAACTCTCAAGCCCAAACACCTATAATCTGCCCAGTACCACCTCAACGGTGTAGTTCTCTAACTTCTTGAGTTCCCGCGGCGAGATTTTCTCGCGGTATACTTCATCAGGTAGAGACGCCGCCGGTTGATCTACAACAAGAGACAGGGTATCAGCCAGCGTCTCTGACTGCAGCGTCTTTTTATGGCGACGAAGTATCGAGGCCAGGTCTTCACCCGTGTACAGCGAAAGCTGGATGTGGTCCTCGATATTGAATCCAGCCCTCTTACGCATGTCCTGCACATAGTGGGTCAGGTCTCGTACCAGGCCTTCTTCGCGCAATTCAGGTGTAATCGTCGTTTCCAGGGCTACGACATAGCCGCGATCCTCAGCAGCAACGAAGCCAGGACGAGCGGTTGCTACCACCTCTATTTCGTCGGGTGTAAGCTCGATTTGGTGACCATCGATCGTGAAATTTAGCTTGCCCGTCTCGTGTAGCGCCCTCGCTGCTTCTTGTGCTCCGTGAGCATCCAGGGCTTTGAACGCCGCCAGTATTTTCTGCACCACTGGGCCGTATTTGGGGCCGAGCACCTTCACTTGTGGCTTCAGCGTGTAAGCCAGCATGTTACTGTCATCACTCATGAGGTGCAGTTGCTTAATATTCAACTCCTCAAGTACCTGCCAGGAGAGACGAAGCAGGGCCTCTTCTTCATCTCGGTCCGCAACACGCACAAACATTGCGCCGAGTGGCTGACGTACTTTGATCTGCGCCTTCTCGCGGGCGGCACGACCGAGACCAACAATGCGCATCGCAAGGTGCGTCTCGTTGGTCAACTTTTCGTCGAGCAGTTCCTCATTCACTTTTGGCCAATCGCCGAGGTGAACGCTGAATGCGGCTTCCCCGTTGACGCTGCGCACCAGGTTCTGATACACCCCCTCCATCGTAAACGGCATGAAAGGGGCTAGCAGCACGACCAGGGTGGTCAAGCATTCATACAGTGTAAGATATGCCGCCACTTTGTCGTTGTCCATCCCGGTCTTCCAGAAACGATCGCGGCTGCGGCGCAGGTACCAGTTGGATACGTCCTCCAGGAATTCCTGGAGTGCTGCTGCTGGCTTCGAGGTATCGTATCGATCCAGGCCGTTGGTAACTTCCCGGATTGTTTGCTGCAACTCGGAGAGAATCCGGCGATCCAGCTCACTACGCCTTGATACGGGCAACCGGCGTTGCGTGGGATCGAATGCATCGATGTTCGCATAGGTCACAAAGAAACCGTATACGTTCCAGAGCTTGTCGAGTGCCCTGCGCACCAGCATCCATTTTTCGCTTAATCGTACGGGAAGGCCTGTCTCTACAGACCTCTCAATATCCTCATCCGTAGGGATACGGGGGAAGTTGAGGTTCTGCTCGGGGACGTGGGTGGCGAAGAGCCAGCGCATCGTATCTGAACCGACCCGTTCAGCCGCCTCGTCAAAGATGACGAGGTTGCCCTTTGACTTGTGCATAGGCGTGCCATCTTCACCCAAAAGTGTGCCGTAGCCAAAGAGCGTTTTAAATGGGGTCGTCCCCTCTAAGACGGTGCTCATCACCAGCAGTGAGTAGAACCAGTTTTTAAACTGACCTGGGAACGACTCGGTTACGAAGTCGGCGGGGAACCACTGTTCCCAGTACTTACGATCTGTGCGATAGTGAAGCGTCGAAAACGGGACAATGCCTGCATCCAGCCACGGGTTGCCGACGTCTTTGATGCGTGCAACCTCGTTGCCGCACTGTCGGCACTTGATTTTTACCGCGTCCACCCAGGGGCGGTGAGGCGAGTGGCCCTCGAACTCCTCCCAACCTTCTACGGCTCGTTCCTCCAACTCCTGCCTGCTACCGATGACCTCGAATGTGCCGCACTGGGGACATTCGTAGATGGGCAAGGCCAGTCCCCAGTAGCGTTTCTTGGAGATCATCCAGTCGTCCATATTGCGCAACCAATCCAGTTCGCGCTCCAGGCCAAAGGCTGGAATCCAGGTGGCTTCGCGCGCAACATCCATGATTTCATAGCGCAACTGACCCATAGAGATATACCACTCATCGACCAGGCGGAAGATCAGTTCGGTCCTGCAACGCCAGCAGATCGGATAGCGGTGCTTGTAGGTCTGCGGGCGGTAGAGCAGCCCTTTTTGGGCGAGGTTCTCTGCAATTTGTTGCCCTACGTCAGCGGCCGTTTGCCCGGTGAGCCAATCGAAGCCCTCCAGGTAGACACCAAATTCGTCTAGAGGTGCAATGACCGGCAGATTAAATTCCTTCGAGAGGGCGAAGTCTTCGCGGCCGCTGCCAGGAGCCATATGCACGATGCCCGTACCCTCAGTGGCGCTCACTTCTTTCCATGGAATGATCGTATGAACGATACCCTGTTGTGCGGGAAGTTCGTCGAATGGGCCGCGATACTTCCAGCCCACCATGTCGCTCCCCTTTAACGTTTCCACCACATGGTAGTCTCCCTTGTCGCGCCCCTTAAGTGCTCTCAATAGAGGTAAGAGCGCCTCAGCAAGGTAGAAGTACTCCCCGTCCTGGGCCACTTTCACATATGGCAAATCTGGATGCACCGCGGCAGCAACATTGGCCGCCAGAGTCCATGGAGTAGTAGTCCAGACGAGCAGGTATTCTCCTGGCCGATCTTCTAAAGGAAAGCGCACGTACAGGCTAAGATGGCTGGTTTCTTGGTAATCTTCCGATAATGTTTCCATATTAGAGATGCCGGTGGCACAGCGCGGGCACCAGGTCATCACGTCATGCCCTTTGTAGATCAGGCCTCTTTCAAAGCACTCCTTGAGGAATGACCAGATGGTATAGTTATTCTCGTCCGAGAGCGTGTAGTAGTCATTCCCCCAATCCATCCAGTAACCCAGGCGGATCGACTGTTCGATCATGCGCTTTGCGAATTTGAAAACGCGCTCCTTGCACCTCTCCACGAATTCAGCGATGCCAAAGGCTTCGATATCGAGCTTGGATTTGAAGCCAAGTTCCTTCTCAACCTCGACCTCAACCCATAAGCCCTGACTGTCAAAGCCGTTCTGATAGCGCTGCTTGTATCCCTGCATGGTGTGGTAGCGCTGGTAGATGTCTTTATAGGTCCTTCCCCAAGCATGGTGAACACCCATCGGGTTATTCGCAGTAATGGGGCCATCCAGAAATGAGAATTGTTTATCGCTATGGTCATTATGATGGAGGTATCGCTGTAGTACATCGTGCTCTCCCCACCACTTTTGGACGGATCGTTCCAGCGCTGGATAATCAACCCGGTCTGCTGCTGTCACCGAGCGGAATACGCTCGTTCTTGCTGACACGAATAGTCTCCTCTTTGTCAGGTTCTTTCTGTAGTGTTAGTCTACTGATCGAATCTCTTGTCGTTTGTTTATCTTGCCTTTATTCTCAGTCTTCGTAATTTAATGCCGCCGACTTCTTTTGTGTGAATCACAAGGGTCCCGCCATCGGCTTGCAAATCCAGACCCACTATTTTGACAATACGCACTTCTTCAATCTCTGGCTCGCGACCTCTGTTGTCAGGGGTGGAGGAAGACAATCAAGCGTGTGCCAGTCAGCCTCATCGCGCTTGTCCATAGCAATCACTTTACCCTCCTTCTGCCGATCGTTCCATGACATAATACTACGGTCGGGTATCTGACCGCTACCGCCTGGAAAGAAAACGGTAGCGTCGAGTGCTACTTCGTGACCTTCGACTGCGACAACTTTGGCGCTACTGTCATTTGTCGGGTAACTTGATACTCCGTATAGCTGTTCGCAGTCAGTCATAGAGTTATTCCTCCCCTGTGTGGCGATCAATGCAAGAAGAGGATGACCTTTTAGGGTATCAACTTGGCCATTTGCTCGCTGGAAGTCGCGCTGGCACGACAGGCATTGGCACAGTCGTTTTCGCCTATCTCGTCGCACACCTCGGCACAATGGGTGCAGACTTGCGCGCATGCCTGGAGGACAGAGCCGTACACGGGCGAGTTGCGCATCAGGAAATGGGCGTTGGTTGCGCATACTTCGGAGCAATCGAGCAGGATGCGAACCGGGTCGGCACAGGTGTGGCCTTTTTGGAGCAGGCTCATGGCTGTATCCAGGCAGACGGCGTGGCTATTTAAGCAGTCCTGGATACAGTCTTCCATCTGGCTGCTCAGAATAGATTCCTCTGAAGGGTGTTGGTTCATGCTTTGTCCCTCTTTCTTTCGTACGAGGTAGCAAATCGGACGTTACAAGACATGTGTTCACCGACTTTGAAGAGGCAGGATACACTACATTATGGCACATTGGAACAGGATGCGGGAAAGGACAGACAGACCATGACTGAACAGGATCAGCTTGCGATACTTCACCAGGGAAGAGATGTCTGGAACCGATGGAGGCAGGAGCATCACGCGATCCAGCCCGATTACTCCGGTGAGGACTTCAGAGGAGCACACCTGAGCCGGGTGAACCTGGCCGGGGCGCTTCTGAACGGCGCGGATTTCAGCGGAGCAGACCTCAGGGAAGCGCTGCTGATCAGGGCTGATTTGAGCGAGGCCATCCTGAGCCAGGCTCAACTGGTGAGAGCGGATCTCCAGGGGGCAAACCTCACAGCAGCGATTCTGAGCGACGCCAACCTTAGCGATGCGGTCTTGAGTGATGCAGACTTCTCTGGCGCTATCCTCACCGGCGCGGAGGTGACCGGGACGGATTTCAGCGGGGTGGACTTCAGAGAAGCGGATCTCACTGGTATAGATTTTAGCAAAGCGAACACTCACGGTGCACGGCTGGGCAAGGCCTATTTCAGCAGGCGCTCTGAGACGCTGCTGGATGAAAGCTATCAGCAGAGCTTGCGCGCAGATACTCAGAGACAGCAGGGCAAGCAGCTTGCAGGCTTTGATGCGGAGGATCTAGACGAGCGGGTGCACGTGGACTGGGCCAATAAGGAGTAAGGTGTAGCTCCTTTTTACTTCGTTTGAGCTGGTTTTCGAATTTGAGTGGTCAGGCGATGGTGCCAGACTTTGACCTCATCCAAAGCGAACACAGAGATTACAGTCAGCGCCAGGAGGATTCCCATTCCCATTGGACAGATGGCGATCAATCTGCTCATGTTGCTGTGTGCCACCTTGTTTTAGAACGGATATCCAAAGTCGCCAGCACAGGGCACCGTGGTGAGGTGGTGTCCGGGCGGAATCGAAGGGGTCGAAGCCGCGATCTGAGGTCACCCCTGGTACCACCTGAGCTCATGCCATGAAGAAGAAAGAGTGAGGATTGAGTCGAATACGCGATCAACGCATGGGGGCTGCTGGGGAGCGGGCTGAAAGTAAAGGAACGGAACCGACGGGCGTCTGATTATCTGCAAGAAGACCAGCGTGACAGGCGGACACCATAGATCGGTCCTTTCTTCAATAGTGATCTTTTTGCTGTTCCTCAGCGGTTGTTTTAAGAACGGATGCGTCAAGTGGTCGCGAAGCCAATTGCATACACCACGGAATAGTATTTTACATATTTCACTACATTTTTCTTCTGCCTCTACACTTATTCTCCTTTTCATTCTATTGAGTACCGGACAGAGTAACGTCTCTCGCATCAAAGCTTGCTTCCGTTTAGTTGTACGCTTGGAACAACAGCCGTGAAGATTTCCTGCCTGCCAGTCCGCGTATCATTCCAGAAAGGATGAACAAAGTGTTCATCGGCAGCCAGTCCCTGATAATCTCCGATGAATTGTAGACCATGCGAGTCGACTGGAGCACCGATCTCCGGATCCCAACTTTGCGTGGTGACACGTATATTCTTCAGGAAAGATGACCCATGATTGATCGACTGCGCGAGTAAAACATCAATACGCCTGTGTCAGGGATCAACGCGTGTATCGAAGAACGAGATACTGACGATACCATTGGGCGCGACCACCAGTTGTGGCTGGAACTGGTTGGCTCCATTCTGGAAGGGATCATCGTTCACCCGAATGGGCGTCGACCATGTCTGTCCGTGATCATTCGAGGTGGTGAGGAGAATATCCGCATCTCCGTTTCCCTTATCTGACCAGGTGAGGTAAAGTAGTCTTCGGATCACATGCAAATGCTGGTAGTGAGAGGTTGCGATAGTGCTCGGGAGGGAAAATCCCGTAGATATCATGAATCGTCGCCACCAGCACTGGGGAAGTCCAGCTGGTACCGCCGTCAGGGGAAGTCGTCACTAGCATACGAGTTGGGATGGGTCCACTCATTGGATCGCTGTAGGGAAAAGTGACCACAACCGTGCCATCTGGCTCGACAACGGGGATTGCGCCCGTCGTTTGATCGCAGGTCGTCGCGTTAGCCGGGCGTCCAGTTGCAGGATTCGTACAGAATGGTGTATGCCCTTCAATGAGCTGGACCCGCGAAAAGGTCTTGCCACCGTCTGTTGAGCGTGAAAAAGCCAACTCCTGGCTACAGAGGTTGCCAAGGCCGCAATCGCCACCATGATCGTAAGACCAGACGACGTAGATAAACCCACGGTGCGGCCCCTCCGTCTGATCGACAGTAATCCATGGTTTGTCGCTGAAAACCCGGCCCGTCGTATCGGTAAAGACGCTGACCGGGGAACCGAAGGTCTTGCCGCCATCATTAGACGTGAAGACCGAAATACCGCTCTCTCCATTATCGACTGCGTTCAAGACAGCTGCATAGACCTCATGATTGGTGCCAAACGCGAAAGTAGGATCGGAGGTGAGTACGTCTGCTCCAAACCCCGGTAGGAGACCCCCATCCATCCAGGTGCAACCACCATCGAACGAGGTGAAGTATCCAATCTTGAACCGATAATGGACAAGATCGGTGAAAAACTTGGAGCCTCCGACGAGATGGAGTGGATTCTCCGGGTCCTCAGCAAGCATAGGTTCGCTGTGAGCAAGATACCTATCGTGGCTCACCTGGATATTGGCATAGGGAAATTGGTCGTGAGAACTGAGGCAGGTACCGCTTTCGGGATGAGAGACGGATAGCGTAGAGGTAGGTGTAGAAGTACCTGGAATGTTCGTCGAGCTCGTTGGGCTGCACGATGTCAACCCAGCAACAAGCAGGATGACAGCCAGCAACGAGGATATGGCTTGCTTGGATGGGCCGTACACGCTCGATACTCCTTATGTTAATTGTGTCGAATTCTATAAGAGAGATCTCATTCGTTCCACCACACCTTGCTGCACGTAAGTTGCGAAAGAGCCACGATTACGTTGACGATTACATCCGTACTTACCCGGGGATGATATCTCCACACACGAGTGGATCTGCACCTGTTTGGGAGGTGAGATCGGTGCTATAATGCACGTTCACATACCATCCACTGCTCGGAATTAACGGGACGTGCTCTAGACGAGTTGTCATCTGGACGTTCCCGGAGGCGCCTGCTACTACATTTGGAATGTGATAGGCAACGCCCCCCTGATTCAAACAATTGCCACGATGAATGTGAAATGGATGCACGCTGTTTGGTTCCAGACCGCTCATGGCAAGCTTGACCGTCAATTGCTCACCGGAAAGTGTGAGCAGAACCATGCCACTCGCCGCCTGATCTTTGCCTGGCGAAGTATTCATGTCTACCTTTACGGTGTGCGCTAAACTCGTATTGGATATGTCGCCGCAAGAGATTGAGACGGCTTCGTCAGCCGCTGTCACCCCAGGCCCGTTGTGAATGCTCACATTCCAACCGGTCGTCGGGATACCCTTTGCCACGTTGTTGACCGTTGAGGTCGCCGTTGCATTCCCCATATTGTCTGAGGCAATGTCTTGAAGTGGGTACAGCATTTTTCCCCCGTGGTTGGAACTTCCGGCATAAATCTGAGTTGGATGGGTGCTGTTTGGGAGAAGCCCGATCAGTGAGAACTCTACCGTCAGTGTCTTGCTACTCGCATCCCAACGTAGTTCTGCGTTACCGTAAGGCATATGTTTGAGCGTTGCATGAGCTGCGGTAATAGTACTCGTCGGCATCGGTGTTGCGGATGTGGCTGGAGTTTTCTCCCCGCCACATGCTGCCAGAACGAGCATTACCACCGTACCCAGGATGGCAAGTGTGTGGATTTCTCGCCTCAAGCCGTGCTTTGCAATCATGGCGTGACCTTTCTTTAGCTAGGTGTGTCAAGCTTCCTCATGTGTCGGATGTAGAAAAATTCCTCAATTCTGGCGGCAACTTACCATACGGTTTCGTGGGCGACGAGAAAGGCAAGTACCTCGCCCCAGATGGCGCGTGACTGTTGCCCGTCAAGTCCCCCAAATAGGTGTTCTCCTTCGTAGCCGATAAACTGGGCCGGGACATGGTATTGCTGCAGGGCGCGTTGTAGTGCCAGCGATTGAGCCATCGGCACATCAGTATCATGTGTACCGTGAATGATCAGCATGGGAACACTATGGGACGAGACGAAAAAGAGCGGCGAAGCCGCACGGTAGAGTGCCGGATTCGACTCTGGCTTCGCTTGTCCAAGTAGATCTCGCACTTCCGGGATGGTGGCAGGGGATGTTTTGACTAACTGGATGAGATTCACGGGGCCAAAAAAATCCACAACGCACGAGACCCGGGACGATTCGGTGGCGAGTAGTCCCGCCTGGTCGCCTGGATGGGCAGCCTGCAACACGCCTAGAGAAACGGCCAGGTGTGCGCCAGCAGAAAGGCCAACAGCGCAGATGTGTTGCGTGTCCTGACCGAAAGAGCCAGCATGTGTACGCAGCCAGCGCACAGCTCGCTGTGCATCGACGATCTGTGCTGGCCAGATGAACCTGGGCGTCAAACGGTAGTTGATGGAGGCTACCAGAAACCCCTGTGACGCGAGACCCATACAGGCACCTCGCGAATCGTCTTGCTGCCGGTCAAATGCTTCACGCTTGTCTCCAGTAAACCAGCCCCCGCTATGAAGAAGTACGAGACCTGGGCGAGGTGTAGTGAGGCCTAGAGGTGTACAGAGGTCGAGTATCTCCGCTGATAAGGGGCCATAGGCTACGTCGGGGTGAAACGTTACCGGGTAGCGTGTGGTGAACAATTGGGAGTAAACCGGCAGGGCCGTGGGTGTGAATGCCGGTGTCTGCCTGAATGTGTTGGTTCCCGGTACGGCGCTGCTACAGCCGACAAGCATACACGTAAGAATCATGCCCAGTACAGCTTGTATGTTCCGCCGTGCAATAATGTGTACGAACATAGCTCTTCTTCTTTTCGTTGCTTTGTTTTTTGTTGGAAGACGGGAAGCGCTATTCCAGACAAGACACACTGTAGCATACACTGGTTATAAAGCTGACTATACGCCGGTTATAGTCTCATTGTGGAGGGTAGTTGGCCGATCGCACCTGCTAGAGTTCGTCTCCCCGGCTCAGGCGTTCAAAGAGCGCGGTTGTTTCCGCGTTTGGCGCGAAACCAAGTCCATCCTGCATCTGCACTAACAGAGTCTGATAGCACTTTATTGCCTGGCTGCGTTCACCCTGTCGTGCATGGCAACGCATTAATTCGCGGTGGGCGGCTTCGTGGTAACTATCGTAGGCGATGATCTGACGGAAAGCATCAGCTGCCTGGGGGTAGCGCGTCTGGGCGAAAAGCCGCTGGCCAAGGGTGAATAATGCTTCCAGGTACTGCCTCTGCAATCCTTCCCTGCGCAGCAGGAGCCAATCGCCACCCACCAGATCCTCCAAGAAGTCGCCCTGGTAGAGGTTAGTAGCTTCCTCCAAAAACTGGGTCTCCTGGGCAGGTGAGGTGGCGGAGCATCGCCGAGCCTCAACCAGGCTATGCTCAAAGGCTTCAACATCAAACCAGTAGGAGCGTTGCCTATTGAAGGCGTAGCACTCACCATCGCGGATGATCCACTCAGGCCGACCGAGTGCCCGTCGCAGGTGGTACAAGGTCACACGGAAATTGTTGCGCAGCTGGGTTGCCGATGCATCAGGCCAGAGCGCCAGACCAATCTGCTCCTTTGTTTTGGGGCGGTGACACAACAGGTAGAAGAGCAGTTCCCTGCCTTTGCTATAGGTCCAGTCCGAGGAAGTGAGCGCGTAATCGCCTCGGTACACCTGCATCTGGCCAAGGGAGAGGATACGAAGTTCTGGGGTGGCCCTTGCCTGGATCAAAATGCTTCCCCCTGCAGGTGATTGGACCTCCTCGTCGCGGGGCATGGACGGTTGAGCGAGCGCATAGGCTATAGCTTGCTCCATTGACATAGCCCGTCCCTCTGCCCAGCTTTTTGCGAAGCTTGCCTCATCGGCCTGAATACGGGTGTATGTCACTTTCTCCATGGAGAAAGTGAGATCGAATGGTTCCAGAGGAGCGTCAATAGAGGCACGAATAGCCTCTGCCGCGCCCCAAAGCCGCGCAGCTCGTTCCATTTGCTTTCGCGCCCCGGCGACTCCGGCTAGCTCCTCGAGCGATTCAGCGCTCGTCGCTTTGTCTCCCACGTTCCAGAATAACCGCAGGCCCTCTTCAAGGAGGCGTTGTGCCTGCTCAAAGTCGCACTGCTCGAACGCGGTACATCCCAGATTGTGCAATGCTATAGCCATGCCTCTCTTATCTCCTAGTTTCTGGCACAGTTCAAAGCTCTCCTTGAGCAGTGTTGTGGCTAACGCATAGTCACTTATTTTACTGTACATGTATCCCAGATTGTGGAGTGATTGGGCGAGGCCAAGCATATCCCCAAGCTCTCGGCGCAGGGCCAGGCTCTCCTTATAGAGTCTGACGATCTCCTCGGCGTTGCCCTGTTTGCCTGCGATGCCGCCCAGGCGATTAGCGGCAAGAGCAATCCCCCATTTGTCTTCTAATTCCCTGAAAAGGGTCAGACTCTCCTGCAGCAGCGCTCGTGCCTGAATGTAGTTTCCGCGTCTTTCTGCTATGTAACCCAGGTGATGCAGTGTTATGGCGATGCCAGCACTGTCTTCTAATTCCTGGAACAGGGCCAGGCTCTTCTCGTGATACGTACTTGCCTGTAAGTAGTCGCCTTGATGAGCAATCAGCAATCCCATAGCGTTGAACGCTTTAGCCTGCAGATATAACGGCAACCTCTCGCTGTTTGCTAGACCCATTTCCAGCCACCGACATCCCTCACTGAAATAGCCATGAACAGACCAGAAATCCGACACTGCTGTAACAAGTCGCAGCAGTGTCTCCCGGTCACCCTGGAACAGTGTCCACTGCAGTGATGCTCGTAGATTGTCGTGTTCCATTGCCAGTCGATCCAACCAGAACATCTGGTCTGCCCCCTTCAGCTTCGACTGTGCCCGCTCGGCCAGGCTCAGGTACCAGTCCCGATGACGCCTGCGTGTGTCCACGTGCTCATTATTGTCCTGGAGCTTTTCCTTCCCATACTGCCGTGTCGATTCCAACAACCGGTAGCGCGGCTCGCTCGCGTGTTGCTCGACCACCACAAGCGATTTGTTCACGAGGTGCGAGAGTAAGTCCAACACTTCAGCCTGTTCCAGGGTATCACCTGCGCAGATCTCCTCCGCCGCTTCCAGGGTAAAGCCGCCGACGAACACCGAGAGCCGACGGAATACAGCCCGTTCCTTCGCTGTCAGCAGGTCATAACTCCAGTCCATCGTCGCTCGCAACGTCTGTTGGTGTGGGAGTTCCGTTCGACTTCCTGCAGTGAGCAGATGGAAACGATCGTCCAAGCGAACCGCTACCTGCTGTAGTGACAGCATTTTCACTCGCGCTGCTGCCAGTTCGATAGCCAGGGGAATACCGTCCAGGCGGTAGCAGACCTGTGTGATCACCAGTGCATCCTCGCTCCTCGTCAGGGCGAAAGTTGGCAGGACAGTCGCTGCGCGCTCGATGAAGAGTCGAGTCGCCTCATACTGCATGAGGTGTTCGAGTGATGGCAGATGCCCAGCGTCTTGGGCATCTGGTAGAGAGAGTGGGCGCACAGGCCAGGAGGTCTCACCGGCGATGTTCAACGCTTCCCGGCTCGTGGTCAGAAGCGGCAGATGTGGACAGTGACGCAGGAGCATCTGAGTCAGTTCTGCACATGCCTCGATCACATGCTCGCAGTTGTCCAGTACCAGGAGCAGCTCCCGGTGCTGAAGGTAGTCTACAAGCGTTTCGGTCATGGACTGGCTTGGCAGCTCACCGACACCCAGCGCCTGAGCTATTGCATGTGGGACTAGCGTCATATCGGAAAGCATGGCTAACTCCACCAACCACACGCCATCTGCAAACCGTTCGAGCAGATCGGCTGCCACCTGGATTGCGAGGCGGGTCTTCCCACAGCCTCCCGGGCCGCTAAGCGTAAGGAGAGGCGCGCGGGAAAGCAGACGCTTGACCTCGGCCATGTCACGCTCACGGCCAATGAAACTGGTCAACTGAGGAGGCAGGTTTGTGGATCGGTTACCTATCAACGGTCGGTCCGAGCGGCTGCTTGGCGTGGAAACTGTGGGTCGTAATGATCTCACGTGTTTGCTCACATCGGTCACCTTACGCCTGGCGTATTTAGGAGGATACAACTCTTCCCTTCGAGGATATCCCCGGAAGAGGACCTGGGTAGTCTGCATATACTACGCTCTGGGAACAGTATCTCTCTCGTCCGGGGAAACCGGGGCATCAGTCGGACAATGTGGCATCACCTGTACTGACTACTTGGCAGATCCGTTCCGAAATCCGGCTCATAGAGAACGATGGAGCCAGTTCCTGGCAAGGAGAAATGATGCGAAAACACCTCTAAGTCCTCTCGTCGTGGAGGCCATCCGTTCCCGTCTTTCCATGAGAGAGAAAGAAAAGATCAGAGAAACATGAGTTATCCTGATTTGACACCTTTGGCAAGCTCTATCTGGGCTTAGACTCTACTGTTCTTCAAATTGCGCTGTGTTTGACAAAGAGCCTTAAGGCTATGCCTGATTGGCTAGCGTGTACTACAGGTACTATACTGACAAGAGAACCCTCATTCTGCGGAGCTTCTAATAAAGATCCAAAGAAAGATCATCTACAACAAAATGTGTTCTCCAAGTAACTGGCGCATAACGTGGCTGAACCACGGGGGAGCCTGGGGCATGTGTACCATAAACAGCCGCCCGCCTGGGCTGGGGCACCGATGCCCTCTCGTGGTGCCCTTTTTCATTGCCGGATAGGGAGAACGAAACTCCTCTCTAGATAAGAAGAGATACATGGTATACGCGACCAATCTTGGGTATCCTCGTATTGGCCAGAAACGCGAACTGAAAAAGGCCTGGAACGGTTTCCCCTCCGGTGTGTAGATACGAGCCGGGATCTGGCTCTCCGGCCCGGGTACCTCGCGGTTCTCAACGCTGCCAACGACCAGCGGTTCGCCGGCCAGTGCAGCCAGGCCTAGAAATTCCTCGCGAGCGTCTTCGACGGACATGGTATACTGAGGTGGATCCCCGGCAGAGGCCAACATGTCTAGATATGCCTGGACTTGCTGATCAATCTGCATTGGTTCTCTCCTCTCCAACGCGTTTCAAGAAATCCTTTTGGGGGGATAATGCATTGCACGTTGTACTTACTGCCAACCACGCTCTCGAAGGGTTCTTGTGGGAATATGATCATCCCCCTCCATTGTTAAGCAGCCTATTCCCATTCGACAGGATTGGGAGTGTCACCCAGCTAAGGGTGGCTTGATTCTCTCACAATCAGTTCAGGCTGATAGACAATGTGCCGATGTTGGTGAGAGGTTGGATGACTTGCCTCATCGATCAGCATCTCAGCGGCTGTACGTCCAAGTTCGTATTTTGGCTGCCGAATCGATGTGAGCGGTGTTGAAAGAACGCTCGCGAATTCGACATCATCATAGCCCACCAGAGCAAAATCTTTGGGAATGGAGATCCCATGCTTGATCAGACCACGCATCACTCCGAGCGCAAGAAGATCATTCGCGCAAAAAACAGCAGTGGGCTTTATTCTGGCATGTAATAACTTCTCTACACTCTCTTCGCCCTCCCTGGCATTTTGAGCCGAAGTGGTAATATCAACAATTACCTGGTCGGGATCAAGGCCAGCAGTTCTCACTGCCCGTAGCACTCCCCGTCGCCTATCTGCAACCTGGCGAATACTGAGCGGGCCATGTACAAAGCCAATTCGCTTATGGCCTCGATCGAGCAGATGAGAGGTGGCTAGTTCGCCACCTCTCACATCATCGACAGCAACCGAGCAGAGGTCCTTTATTTTGCTTGGACGGTCCAGTAGGACAACGGCAATTCCACGCTTTCGAAACCGCTGTAGATAACTGGCATCACTTTGGACCGGAGTAATCAGTACTCCTCGAGCACGCTGCTCCTCAAGTACCTGAAGATAGTGACTTTCCTTTTCTACGGAATCGTCAGAGTTACAAAGGATAACGACATAGCCAGATTCGTTTGCTGCATCCTCGACACCGCGCGCAACCTCTGTGAAGAAAGGATTGGCCACATCAAGCATAACCAGACCAATATACTGACTATTGCCGGCACGAAGCTGGCGAGCCGACCCATTACGCACAAAGCCGATTTCCTCGATGGCTAGCTGCACGCGTCTCCGCGTCTCATCAGCAACTATTTCAGGTCGGTTGAGCACGTTCGATACAGTTCCAAGCGAAACACCTGCACGTTTCGCCACTTCACGGATACTTGACATTGAACTCATTCTCGAACTCTTTCCCCACTGTTCGATATGTATGTTACCAGTTCAGCCGGTAAGGGATTCCGACATCGTTCAGATTGTAAGTCTTCTCACCTAAGCAGATTATATCCCCGCGCCGTATGCATTAAGTATGTCACAAAAGGACGAACAGGCCGTTCAACCGAAATGGGATTTTTTTCTTTCTAAGAGCAATCCCATCTTAACTCAGGAACTGTTGTTGGAAGCCGATTAAAATTTAGTAGCTTTCGATGCCTTGAATTATGGGTCTGCTGTGCAAGTTGTATGTAAAATTAACGTAAAGTAGATGCGATTGCTTCGAAATTCCCTCGCAAACCCCTTGACAACACAGCAATGAAAAGATATAATTGCTTTTAATTGAAACGTTTCAATTCTCCCATAATCAATCACATTTCGTATCTATCACAAACAGACGAACAAGTCTCTCAATTGCTGTAAACTTATTTCGCAGCTCATCTCTGACAACGCCCTATTGAGAAATACTGCTTGCTTAGAGTTGAAGCATTTCATCTCATCGGTCATCGTACTCCGCAGGATCCAGTCCTTCAAGTACGTCCATGAGGAGGAATAAGAGCGTGACGAAACCTCCTGACCCCATCGTTGAACTCAGTGGGATTGCCAAACAATTTGGCGGTGTGCATGCCCTGAGGCGAGTGGACTTTAGTCTGTTCACTGGCGAAGTGCATGCATTGGTAGGCGAGAATGGCGCAGGCAAAAGCACGCTGGTGAAAATCCTGGCAGGTATCCACAGGCCGGACGCGGGGGTGGTGAAAGTGGGTGGCGAGGTGGTGGAACTGCGCTCGCCTACGCTGGCCCAGGCCCTTGGCATCGCTGTTGTCCAGCAGGAACCGATGATGTTCCCCGACCTGGATGTTGCCGAGAATGTCTTCATGGGCCGTCACCCTCGTGATCGTTTTGGGCGCGTTGATTGGAAGCGTATGTATCGCGAGGTCGATCAACTGCTCGCATCCCTGGATGTTTCGCTCAGTCCCCATGCACCGGTACAAGGACTCTCCGTTGCTGAACAACAGTTGATAGAGATCGCCAAGGCTCTCTCCCTGCAGGCGCACGTTCTGGTACTGGATGAACCAACTGCGGCCCTCTCGGCGCATGAGGTCGAAGAATTATTTACCATTGTGAAGCAACTGCGCGAGCGCGGTGTGGCTATACTCTTCGTCAGCCACCGCCTGGAAGAAGTGTTCATGATCGCCGATCGCCTGACTGTTTTCCGCGATGGAGCACATATCATTACTGCCCCGGTCAGCGAGATGACTACCGAAGAGATCATCAAGCATATGGTCGGGCGTGAACTCTCCAACCTTTTTCCTAAAGGCGAGGCTGAGATTGGGGAGGTAGTGCTGGAGGTACGCCATCTCACACGGCCTGGAGTTTTTGACGATGTGAGCTTCCAGCTTCACCGGGGCGAGATCCTTGGTCTCGCGGGCCTGGTAGGGGCTGGGCGCACAGAGGTGGCGCAGGTGCTCTTTGGCATCGAACAAGCAGAAAGTGGAGAG
>Ga0207684_10002843_pt1 | contig 17197 bp, 17 predicted proteins | sample KBSK5501metaG_FD_184342 | JGI IMG/M metagenome (GOLD analysis project Ga0207684, IMG submission 184342) | Corn, switchgrass and miscanthus rhizosphere microbial communities from Kellogg Biological Station, Michigan, USA - KBS K5-50-1 metaG... | ecosystem: Host-associated > Plants > Roots >...
GCCAGCTTTGTCGGTCAATTCATGATCGTGGTCGGCGCCTATCCCAGCCAGCGCATCGCGACCTGGCTGGCCGTGCTCGGAATCCTGGTACTGGCCGGCGCGATGATCCTGAGCGTCCAGCGCATCTTTTTCGGCCCGATGCCGGAGCGCCTCGGCCGGCTCCGCGACCTGGGGACGCTGGAGCTGTTCAACGCGGCGGCGCTGACGACCCTGATCGTCTTGCTCGGCGTGCTGCCGGCCATCCTGATGGACAGCATCAACTTCTCGGTCATCAGCCTGCTGTCGCGAGGCGGCGGATGAGGACCTTCGGGAACCTCCTCGCGTTTTCGCCAGAGCTGTGGCTGCTCGGCGGAGCAATCGTTACCCTCCTCCAGGCGCGTTTCATGCCTCGCTCGTCGACCACGACGGTGGCGCTGGCCGCCCTGGTCCTGGCGTTTCTGGCGCTGGCGACACAGTTCAAACAAACGATCACGATCCTCGACGGCGCCTTTCTTCTCGATGGGTTCGCGATCTTTATCCAGGTGGCGCTGCTCGGGGCCGCGGCGCTTTGCCTGCTGGCGAGCCGCACCGATGTGCTCCCCGGCGAGTCGCCAGCCGCCGCCGAGCCCGCTTTCTTCCTGCTGGCGACGCTGGGCGCCATGCTCGCCGCCTCCGCCGCCGAGATGGTCAGTCTTTTCCTGGCCCTTGAGCTGCTCGCCATCAACCTTTATGTGTTGGCGGGCCTCGCCCGCCGCGGTGCGGGGGGCATCGGCGCCGCGATCGGCTACCTCGTGCTGGGCGCGGCCAGCTCCGCGGTCCTGCTCTACGGGCTGGCCGTGATCTTTGGCCTCGCCGGGGACACGCGACTTACGGCGGCTGGCCAGGCGCTCGCGGCCCTGCGCGGGAGCCAGCCCGCCTTGCTGCTGGCGCTGTGCCTGGTGTTGGCGGGGTTGGCACTACGGATGGGGCTGTTCCCGCTGCGCTGGTGGACGCGCGGGTTCGAGACCGGCGTTCCGCCGCGGGTCATCATGTATGTCGTCTCCGTTGGCGCGGTGGCCGCCTTCGCGGTCTTCGGCCGGATCGCAGTCTCGACCTTCGCCGGCAGCCATATCCCGTACGCGGCGGTAATTGCCGTGCTGGCGGCGGTGGCGATGACCGCCGGCAACCTGCTGGCCGTCACCCAGTCGAGCGTCCGCCGCCTGGTGGTCTACTCGGGCATTGCCCAGGCTGGCTTCGCGTTGGTCGCCTTCACCGATCTCAAGCGGCTTGGTATCGGGGCCTTGCTGGTCTTTCTCACGGCGCTGGCGCTCACCAGCATCTGTGCCTTCGCCTCGATCATCGCGTACGCGCGCTGGGTGCACAGCGATGCGATTCGCGACCTCGCCGCCATGTCACGCCATACGCCGGGGCTGGCCCTTGCGCTCGGGCTGGCGGTGCTGTCGCTGGCCGGACTGCCGCCGGTCGCGGGATTCTTCGGCAAGCTGCTGGTCCTCCAGGCGGCGGTCGACGGCGGCTTTGCCTGGCTGGCCGTGGTCGGCGCTCTGAATATGGCGCTGGCGGCACTGGGATACGTGCGCATCCTCCGGGTCGCGGTTGTCGATCCGCCGGTGTTCGAGGTGGCACACGTGCGGCTCGGTTTGGGGATCCGCGCCGCGGTTGCGCTGTCGGCGGCGGGGATCGTCTTCATGGGGTTATTCATGGGGCCGCTCTATACCGCAGCCAGCTATGGGATGTCCGCGGTTCTTCACTGAGGGTGAAACGCCCCCACCCTGACCCGAACGTCTCAAACGCTCGCTTGGCACTAACGTCTCAAACGCTCGTATTGCACTTAAGCGCAACTCGCGTGGGGCGACGCCCCGAGCGCCGCTCGCGTGGGCCGACGGGCCCGCCCAGCAAGCGGGGGAGGGGAAATCCCGGTAACCTTCCGCCCGGTGTCATCGTTAACTGGGCGCCCAATGGGTAATCCCCCCGCCCGGCGCCGTCGACGCGGCTCGCGCCGCAGTGTTGCAGCGACGGTGGCGCCGCCGGCGCGGACGACCAGCCGGCACTGGTTGAGCCGCATCGTGCTCCTGAGCGGGGTCGGGCTGCTCGCCATCGTGATCGGCACTGGGACTCTGCTCTACTCCTATGCCGGCGAGATGCCCGGCCTTGATCATCTGAGCGCGCAGAGCCTGCCCCAGACCACCCGGATCTACGCCCGCGACGGCACCACCCTCCTCGAAGAGCGCTACCAGCAGCAGCGCACCGTGGTTCAGCTCAACCAAATCACCTGGGACCTGCGGCACGCCACCATTTCGATCGAAGACAAGGACTTTTACAACCACGGCGCGGTCAACCCGATCCGCCTGCTCGCGGCGGGTGTCTACGACCTGATGCACCAGCGTGCCGCCCAGGGCGGCAGTACGATCACGCAGCAGCTGGTCAAGAACTATCTCCTTGGGCCCACTGCCTCGAGCCGCAGTTTCGATCGCAAGGCCCGGGAGCTGGTGCTGGCCGTGGAGGTCGAGCGGCAGTACAGCAAGGACCAGATTCTCGAGATGTACCTCAACACCATCTTCTATGGCAATCAGTCCTTCGGGGTCGAAGCCGCGGCGCAAACCTACTTCGGGACGTCCTCCAGCCGCCTCGACCTGGCCGAGTCCAGCTTTCTTGCCGGGTTGCCGCAGCGCCCGACGTACCTGAACCCCTTCTTGACGGAAGGCTTTATCCATGCCCGCGCGCGGCAGCGCGACGTGCTCGACGCGATGGTGCGCGACTCGTACGTCACCGCCGCCGCCGCGGACAAGGCTTATGCCGTCGACCTGCGGCCGATCCTGGCGGCCGCGCAAAAGTCTGCGGCCGGGCGTCGGACCTCGCTCGCGCCGCACTTCGTCGACTACGTCTGGGCCGAGCTCGAGCAGCGCTACGATCCCAGCTACCTGCTCCGCGGCGGTCTGAAGATCGTCACCACGCTGGATCCGAAGACGCAGGCGTTGGCGCAGCAGGCGGTCCACGACGGGGTGGCGCGCTTTGGTGGGACCTACAAGGTGAACAACGGCGCGATGCTGGTGATGAATCCGCACACCGGCGAGGTGCTGGCGATGGTTGGCAGCGCCGATTACTCCAACAGCGACATCGGCGGCCAGGTGAACTATACGGTCTCGCCGCGGCAGCCTGGCTCATCGTTCAAGCCCTACACGTACGTCACCGCGTTGATGAACGGGTGGACGCCCGCCTCGCCGCTCGACGACAGCAACGGAGCCCGCGCGTTCCCGGGATACCCCGTACACGATTGGGATGGCCACGAGCTCGGCACCATTACGCTGCGCCAGTCCCTGCAGCAGTCGCGGAACATCTCGTCGGTGCACCTGTTCAAGGATGTCGGCATCCAGAAGGTCTTCAGCACGGCAAAAAGCCTGGGGATCAGTACCCCGCTCGACCCCAGCCTGCCAACGACGCTGGGCGCCAGCGAACTTCGGATGATCGATCACCTCTCCGCCTATAGCGCCTTCGCCAACGGCGGGCATCGCGTGCGAGCGATGGATGTGCTCGAGGTGCGGGATGCCGCCGGCACGCTGCTGGAGTCGAACCCCCCGCAGGTCGATGCCGGCGACCGCGTGCTGCCGGCGCCGGCGACCTATCAGCTGACCGACATCCTCAAGGGCGCCGTCCATCCGTCGCTCGGCTTCCCCGTCGCCGCCAAGTCCGGCACCACCACCGACTTCAAGGATGCCTGGTACATCGGCTACACGTCGGACCTGGCGGTGGCCTCCTGGATGGGCCGGACGGTGGCCCAGCCGACGCCCCATAACGAGTCGATGAGCGGCCGCTATGGCGGACTCTGGGGCGAGACCGGACCGGGCTCAGCCTGGCACCAGTTCATGAAGGCGTACTACGCGGCCAAGAAACCCGCGGACTGGGTGCGGCCAGCCGAACTCGTCCGGATGACGCTCTGCAAATTGACCGGTCAGCCGGCACCATCCGACGTCTCGCCCGACCTGGCGATCCAGGACCTCGTGGTCCCAGACCCCGCCGCGGCGCCGCCGGCCCCCTGCGGCTCCCCAACGCCCGGTACCGCTCTGCCGTCACCAGCGCCGGGTGCCGGCACGGGCCTTCCCGGCGTGCTGCCGTCGACCAGCCCGCCGGCGTTACCTACGCTGCCGCCGATCGTTCCCTAACGCCGCGCCCCATACGGTCCTTGACGCACCGCGGGAAAGCGGATTTACTCAAGGGGTGGTCCGCCGGCCGACGGAGCCATCGGGCCCGAAGGACGAGCCCGAGCTCCCGCCCAATATCTTCGTCATCGGCCTTCTCCATCAGCTGAAGGAAGGTGGCTACAGCCGGCACGCCTGGGCCGAGTTCTGGCGGGCATCCTGGATCCGGTCGATGCAGATCTTCCATCTGAACGAGGAGCTGCGGGGGTCGTGGCTGCGTTTTACCGCGCTGGTGGGGGTCGCCATCGTGATCGCCGCGGCCGTCGCCCTGCGATTTGCGGGCGTCACCGACGCAAGCTGGTTCCTGGCGACGAGCCTGCTCTGGTGGGCCATCCTGAGCTTCGATCTGGCGCTCCATCTGGGGTTGATGGTCAACCTCGAGTCGGGCGAGCTCCAGCACTCGCTGGGCTGGCCGAACCGCCTCACAGAGTTGCGCGCGCTGGCCGCCGTCTGGGTTGCCTGGGGCGCGCACTGGGCGACCAGTGGCGCGTACCTTCCGCTGGTTCTGGTATTCGGCCTGGCGGCCGTGACCGACTTGCTCGACGGCTGGGTGGCGCGGCGCGGCCACGCCTCGACGCGCTGGGGCCGCATTTACGATCCAATCGTCGACGGCATCTTCTTCAGCGTCGCATCGATCTCTCTCGCTGTGATCGGCATCCTGCCCCAGTGGCTCGCGGCCCTGGTGACGCTGCGCTACGCGTTTCCGATTGCCGGCGGCATCACGTTCCTGTTGATCCGGCGGCGCACGCTCAAAGTGCGCCACACGCCCTGGGGCCGTGCCTCCTCGGCGGGCATCGCCTTTACCGTGTTCGCGGCGGCGGCGGCTGCGTCGCTCGGCCTGCCGTTCCACGTCATCGCGCCCTTCTTTTACGTGCTCGTCGGCATCACGGCGCTGGGGGCCTTCGTCACCATCCTGATCAAGGGGATCGAGCAGGTCTAGCCTGGCTGGTCCCATCGTCGCCGTCGTTTTGATCGCCCTGGGCATTGGCCTGCTGCTCTGGTGGGGGACAAGGCTGCCGCCCACAAGGCCGCGTCCGGGCAGCCGCCACCGCGGCGAGACCCTGATGGACGTGCACAAGCGACTACAAAAGCGCCGGCGACCTCGCTAGACCGGCGTCCGGCTACGCTCGCGCCAGCGGAGCGAATGCCTCGCGGACACCACGCTCGCCGTCGGCGCTATTCGAGGTGACCGACAAATGGACGCCGTCGGGGGACGCGGCCATCGCGAAGGTCATCCAGGCGCAGCATTCCGCCTCCAAGCGGACAAGCTCTGTCAGCGAGTCAGCAAGACCAATGGCCGGACCGAACGTAAAGCGAAGGCCGCCAGCGATGACCTCGGATGCCGTCACGAATGGCCGGAGCTTCAGCCAGGCGCGCTCGCGGTCGCGATAATCGGCGTCGGTGAGCGTACAAACGAGCAGGATGTTTTGCATGGTCACAGGCTCGCACTTCAAGTAGACTTGAAGTCAAGGATGAATACGAAATCGCCCTCACTGAGCATCGGCGACGTTGCGAAAGCCACCGGCCTTCGCTCCTCCGCCATTCGCTACTACGAGGAGGCCGGCGTCTTGCCAAAGCCGGTGCGAGTGAGCGGAAAACGCCGCTACGACTCGGAAACCATCGACCGTCTCACACTGGTTCGATTCTGTAGCCGTCTGGGCATGAGCCTGGCCGATGTCCGTGGGCTGATGGCTGCGCCCAGGGGCCGTCGCGCAAAAAACCACTGGCGCCAGCTCGTCGATGGGAAGCTCGGCGAAATTCGCGACCTGGTCAAGGCAGCTCAAGGGGTTGAGCGCATCCTTCGTGAGAGTCGGGACTGCGACTGTGTGACCCTCGAAAGCTGCTCTTTCCTTGTCGATGAACGGGCAAAGCCGCCACCCTCGCGTCGGAGAGCTCTGCAGCTTTAGGCGCGGGTCGCGGCTCCGGAGCCAACCTGGTGCCCGTCAGGCGCGATAATCGGCTGGCATGCGGCTCGGGTTGCTCGCATCGTTCTTTGCGGTCCTGGCGACGGCATCAAACACTACGGGCGGCGGAACCGCATCGATTCCGCCGTCGGGTGCGACGGGATTGTGGTCGAGGGCCGCGAGCCTGACCACCGGCCGCGAGGAGCACACGGCGACGCTCCTTCCCAACGGCAAGGTGCTGGTCGCCGGCGGCACGGACGGCCGAGGCAAGGTCCTGGCCAGCGCCGAGCTCTACGACCCAGCGAAAGACCGCTGGACGTCGGCTGGATCGATGGCGGCGACTCGCATCGACCACACCGCAACGCTCCTGGCATCGGGCAAGGTGCTTGTGGCGGGGGGAGTTGTCTTGCCTTACCCCGCTCCGTCCCTCGCCAGTGCGGAACTCTACGATCCCTCAACCAATGCATGGTCGATGGCGGCGCCGATGATCGAGTCCCGCACCCGTCACACCGCCACCCTCCTGCCAGATGGTCGGGTGCTGGTTGTAGGTGGGCAAAGGTTCGACTTTCATGACGGCGGGCTATTTCCGGGCCGGCCGACGAGCGCCGAGATTTACGACCCGAAGGCGGACCGATGGTCCTCGACCACGCCGATGGGCGCCTCACGGCTGGCTCAGACCGCGACCCAACTCCCAGATGGCAGAGTCCTGGTTACTGGCGGCTTGGATGACCAGGGGGCGGCTCTCAAGTCAACCGAGATTTATGACGCGTCACAGGATCGATGGATTAGTGCGGCGCCGATGGCGGTGGCGCGTTCCGGGCACCTGGCGACCCTTATCGCGAACGGCGACGTGCTTGTTGCCGGAGGCCTCGGCGAAGAGCCGAGCCGATTGACCATCTCGCTTACCAGCGCCGAGATCTACGACCCACGCACGAACTTGTGGGTGTCGGTCGTGAGCATGGCTGAGTTCCGCGTCGGGGTGACGGCGACATTGCTGCGAAGCGGGATGGTGCTGGTGCTGGGGGCTTCGGGCCAATCGCGAGCCGAGCTCTACGACCCGGCGCAGGATCGGTGGCTCCGCACCGGCCCCTCGATGATTCGCTACCAGCACACGGCCACGCGTCTGTTCAATGGCAAGGTTCTGATTGTTGGTGGTTACGGAATCGAGTCCCTCAGCAGTGTCCTGATCTACGACCCACTTGGTGTGGCGCCTACACCTCCGATGCCTCCCGACCCTCGTGTCATCGCGGCCCTGATTGCGACCTTCCTTATCGTGCTGGCGGGCGGCGCCGCGTCAGTCCCCGCCGTGCGCCAACGCGTGAAGCGCTGGCGCCCGCAGGGCGAGCCAGACGAATGGATCGCGTAGCCACACGTCCCTGGGCTCTAGAATTGCACCGGTGCGACTTCGGCAGCTCGCCGCCCTTGGGGCGGTTCTGGCGTGCGCCGCGTGCGCGACCGCGCCGACCGGCGGGGCAGCCGCAAGCATCAAGCTCGGCGCCGTCTTCCCTTTGAGTGGCCCTCAGGCGCCCCTCGCCAAACAGGAGTACGCGGGCGTCCAGATCGCGCGGGACCTGGTCAATGCCGATGGTGGCGTGGACGGCGCGCCGATCGAGTTGATCACCCGGGATTTAACCTCCGAGTCCGATGCAACCGCGCGCGTCGAGGACCTCAAAGCACATGGGGTCAAGGCCGTCCTTGGCTCGTACTCGAGCAGCCTCTCGATGCCGGTGAGCGACGCCACCCAGGCGGCCGGCCTGTTGTACTGGGAGGCGGGGGCGGTGGCCGATCAACTGACCGGTCGCGGTTATCCGCTCGTCTTCCGAGTAGGAGCATCCGGCTCCAACCTGGGCACGATGTCGAGTCATTTCGCCGCCGAGGTCCTTGCGCCGCGCCTGAGCCGGTCGCCCAGCCAATTGAAGATGGCGATCGTCCATAACCTGGACGGCTATCCATCGTCGGTCGCCGCCGCGGTCAGTCAGCAGGCAGATCGTGATGGGATCCCGGTGGTGGCCACCGTCGTTTACGACGCCCACGCGCCCGATTGGACGCCGGTGCTGGCCCAGGTTCGCGCCGCCCAGCCGAACATCCTCGTGCTGGCCTCCTACATCGCCGACGGCGTCGATTTCCGGCGGGCCATGCTGAAAAGCGGCCTGCACGTCGACGCCCTGATCGGCTCGACCATGGCCCAGTGCGTGCCGGACTTCGGCGCCATGCTCGGCGCCGACGCGATTGGCGTCTTCGCCTCCGATCGGCCGCCGCAGGGCTTCAACCCCGGGGCGCTGACGGCAACGGGCAAAAGCACCTACGATCGGTTTTCCGCCGCTTATCGCCGCGAGTTCGAGAGCGACCCGACCGAGGAGGCTCTCGCCGGCTTCGGCGCCGCCTGGGCGCTGTTCCACTACGTGATGCCGCACGCGCGCGACTTGACCGCGGTGGCGATGGCCGCGTCGGCACGAAGCCTCGACCTGCCAGCGGGGACGCTGCCGAACGGCGCCGGCATCATGTTCTCGACCTCTGCGGAGTCGATGGGCCAGAACACGCGTGCCGCCAGCGTCATCTGGCAGTGGCAGGGCGTCCGCCATAGCGTGACCGTCTACCCGCCGGTGTTCGCGACCGGGTCGCCAGGCTTCATCCCGCTACCGCGGTGATCCAGGTCGGACTCGCCGCTCCGCGGCGGGCCCTGGGCCTTACCGGACTGGTCCTGGGCGCGGCCGTGCTGCGGGCGCTCCTGCTGCCCCTGGGCGACCTGCTCAGCACCCTGGTGTTCGGTGGCTGCCTGATGGCAATCGCGTTGCGGGAGGGGACGGCCCCCACCCTGCCCTCCCCCAGAGGGGGAGGGAAATTTGCACTGCTCTCACCCGCAAGCGGGGGAGGGAAATGGGCACTGCTCTCACCCGCAAGCGGGGGAGGGAAATTTGCCCTGCCCGGGTTCGCGAGCGGCGGAGGGAAATGGTCCGTGCTCTCACGCGCGAGCGCAGCAGGGGAAATGGGCAGAGTAAGGTCGATTTTTGTAGGCCTTTTGGTGGGCGCCGTGCTGCTGGCGCCGCTGGCGGCTGGATCCTTCAGCGCTCGCGGGCTCGACGGGTTCTGGACCTGGGCGGCGCTCGCGGCCATGATGGCCACCCTGGAAGAGATCGCGATCCGCGGGGCGCTCTTTAAGGCCTGGAGCAACGAGGCCGGGCCGGTGGCGGCCATCGTTGCCGGCGCCCTGGTGTTCGCCCTGATCCACCTGCCGCGCTACGGATGGGGCGCGATGCCCCTGGATGCCGCCGTCGGTCTCGCGCTCGGCGGCCTACGCGCGCTCACCGGACGGGTCCTCCCTTGCGCTGTGGCGCATACGATCGCTGACTGGGGGGCGTGGTTCTGGGCGTGACCCGCGCGCGCCGGTTTGGCATGGCCGCCCTCCTGCTTGGACTGGCAGCTGCGGCCGTGCTACACGGCCGGCTCGCCGGCCCGCCCGTCTACGACGGCATCGTCGTGCCGCCCGAGCCCTATCGCTGGGAATCGCCGCCGCCGAACCTGCGGGCCGGCAATAAGCCGCCATTGTCTGGGCAGGCGACGTTGCCCGTGCTGAACGGCCAGGTGGCCGGGGGCGGTGTGCAGACCGACGACAGCCAGGTCGTCATCTACTTCGGCCCTGGCACCTTCAAAGCACCGGCCGGCACGCAGTCCGTCACCTGCACGATCGCGCCGGACCCCAACCCGCCGTCGCCACCGGCGGGGGTCGAAATTCGTGGCAACGTCTACCGCATCGGTTGCCTGGCGCAACCCGGGGGTGCGCCGGTGACGCTGGCCTCGAGCTACCACCTGACGTTGCGGTTTCCGCCCGGTGCCTTCCAGGAGATCCACTACAACGACGGCAGCGGGTGGCGGGCCCTGACGACACTCAAGTCTCCAGGCGGAGACCCGTACGCCAGCGTCAACGCGCCGGGCTTCGGCGAGTACGCCGCGACGGCGCCGACCGGGGCCAGCGCGCCAGGTGAAAGTCTCTTCGCCGTTCTCGGCCGGTTGGCCCCGTTCTACGGCATCCTGGCGTTCGTGGTCCTCTTCGGGGCGATCGCAGTCGTCCAGGAGCTCCGCCGCCGACGCCGTCGCGCCCCCGCGCGCCCCAACCGGACGAGCTAGACCCGCACCTTCGGTATCGTGTGCGGTATGAGCCTCTTTCCCCTCCACGCTTTCGGCGCCCGCTACGATCTACCGGCGCCGCTTTACCTGTTCCTGGCTGGGGCCGGCGCGGTTGTCTTCATCTCATTCCTACTCGTTCTGCAACGGCCGGTAGCCCGGCAACGGCCGGCGGGCGACGATGTGCCACCGGTGCCGCAGGTGCCGAGCTGGCCCGGCTGGCTGATGTTCCTGGTGGCCGTCGGCCTGATTCTCGGCGGCCTGTTCGGCGCCCAGAGCACACCCGACAACACTATCGTCACCGCGTTCTGGTTGGTCTTCTGGATCGCCGTGCCAATCAGCATGGCCGTGGTCGGCAATTACTGGCCCTATATCAGCCCGCTGAATGTCATCGCACGCCTGGTCGGCACACGCGCGCGGCTCGAGTGGCCGGCATGGTTGGGCTACTGGCCGGCGACCATCCTCTTCTTTCTGTTCGCGTGCGGCGAGCTCGTCTTCAACGGCGTCACCACCACTCCGGCCGGGACCGCGCAGGTCATGCTCGCCTACGGGATCGTCAACGTCGTGATGGCGTACCTCTTCGGGGCTACGACCTGGCTTCGACGCGGCGAGGTGTTCTCGGTTCTCTTTGCCACCTGGGGACGGCTCGGCTTCTTTCGATTCGGCACGGCGGGCTCGCGCGGATTCTTTGGCGGGCTGCACCGACCCTTCGAGGCCTCTGTCAGCCGCCTGACCTTCGTCCTCATGCTGCTGGTCTCGGTCAGCTTCGATGGGCTCCTGGCGACGCCCGCCTGGAAGAACGTGGTAACTCAGCTGCCGGACGCCTTGCATCCCGGATCACCCGGATACACGGTCCTGCTACTGGCGGTGTTCGTCCTGCTGGTCCTGGTGATCTGGGGTCTCTTCGCCGGGTTCGCCGCGGCGGTGCGTGCGGTCGGCCACCTCGACGAGCCCTTCCTGAACGTTGTCGCCGGGCTGCTCCCATCGCTCGTGCCGATCGCCTTCGGATACCTCCTGGCGCACAACTTCGATTACCTCGCGATCAACGGGCAGCTGCTGATCCACCAGGCCTCCGACCCGTTCGGAATGGGCCTGAATCTCTTTGGGACCGTGAACTACGAGCCGAACCGCAACCTGATTCCAACCGCGGTGGTCTGGTACTTCGAGATCGTCTTGATCATCGGGGTACACGTCGCGGCCGTGGTGCTGGCTCATGGCTACCTGGGGCGCGCCGCCCGCACCGAAACGCAGGGCCGCCGCGCCGAATGGCCGTGGATCGCGGCGATGGTCGGCTACACGATGACGAGCCTGTGGTTGCTCGCCCAGCCGATCGTCCAGGAGGGGGTCAAGGGCTAATCCCGGTGCCGCCGCTGCACGCGAGCCTCAGCCTGACCACGTGGACCTGGGAGCCAACCGTCCTCGCCGGTGTGCTGGCGCTCGCGGGTGCGTACGGGTGGCTCTTGCGCGGCGGTTCACAGGGGTCCTGGTCGCCGGTCGCCCGGATCTATTTCGCGGCTGGGCTGCTGACGCTCTTTCTCGCCCTGGCCTCGCCAATCGACGTCGGCGGCGACCATTACCTGTTCAGCCTGCACATGCTGCAGCATCTGCTCCTCGCCATGATCGTGCCGCCCCTGATCCTGCTCGGACTGCCGGAGGCGTTTCAGGCGTTGGACCGGATTCATGTGTCGCCGCTGCTGGCCAACATTGGCTTCAACGTGGTGCTCGCCGTTTGGCACCTGCCGTTTCTCTACGAGGCGACACTTCGCAATCAGCCGCTGCACGTGCTCGAGCACATGAGCTTTCTGGCGGCGGGCTTGCTCTTCTGGTGGCCGATCATGGTTCCGGCCGGCCGGCGTTTCGCCATGAGCGCGATCGGGAAGATCGCCTACCTCGGCTTTGCGGGCGTGCCGCCCACCATCCTCGGGCTGGCGTTCATCCTCTCGCCGGCCGTGATCTATCCGTTTTATGCGGCCGCGCCGCGGGTGACCCCGCTCTCGCCGCTCGACGACCAGCTGCTCGCTGGACTCATCATGTTCGGGCTGGGCAACCTGATCTACTTCGCCGCCATCTGGGTGATTTTCTTCAAGCTGGATGACAAAAGCGCAACAGCAGGCGAACGGTCGGCTGTCGAGATCGAAACCCCTGTCAGAATGGGGTGATGAGCAACCGCCCCTCGGCCACCGAGGCGCTGCACACCTCCGGCTACCGGCTGACGATGCAGCGCCAGCTGGTCTGGGACACCTTGCGGCAGAGCAAGAAGCATCTCAGTGCCGAAGATATCCTCGGCCAGATCCGCCGGCAGTACCCACGCTTCAACCTGGCAACGGTCTACCGGAGCCTCGAGGTACTGGAAGAGCTCGGTCTGGTCAAGGAGACCCGCATCCGCGACCGCGCCTACTACGAGCTGGCCGAAGAAGGCATCGATCATTACCACCTGGTCTGTGACCAGTGCGGCTCGACGCTTCACATCGAGGGCGATCACATGGTGCCGGTGCTGCATCACATCTCCGATGAGCACGAATTCATGGTGAGCAACGCCGACCTCGTCGTGCACGGCCGTTGCGCCCGCTGCCAGGCAAAAGCGGCGCGCACCCGCTAGCCGCGCAACTGCGAAGATAGGGACCGATGGCCGAGCTCGCTCGTGATGCGCAACCCCTGCATGAGCCCGATGAGCTAAAGGGCGGGATTGGCCGCTCGCTTCGCGACATCATCCTGGGCGGCCAGGACGGACTGGTCAACGTGCTCGGCCTGGTGCTTGGGGTCGCCGCCGCGACGGCGCAGCTCCGAATCATCCTGGCAGCCGCGTTGGCCGCCACCTTCTCCGAGTCCATTGCCATGGCAGGTGTCGTCTATACGTCGACGCTGGCGGAGCGGGACTATTACCTGGCCATGCTGGCCAAAGAGCAAGCAGAAGTCGAGGAGGTTCCAGACGTCGAGACGGAAGAGGTCCGCCAGATCTTCCGCGACAAGGGCCTGCATGGCGAAGTGCTCGAGCGCGTGGTCCAAGAGATCACCAGTGACAAGAAGATCTGGGTGGACACGATGATGCGCGATGAGCTCCACCTCACGCCGGTCAGCGGTCAGGGTGCCGTTGGCCGCGCCGTCGTGACCGGGTTCGCAACCCTGATCGGCTCGGTCATTCCCCTGGTCCCGTTCCTGTTCGTGCCGCTCTTTGGGATCTCGGTGACGGCCGCCACCATCATGGCGGTCCCGCTGTGCGCCGTCGTCCTGTTCGCCGTCGGCGCCTACAAGGCCCTAACGCTCGTGGGCGATTGGAGGGTCAGCGGCCTGCAGATGCTGGTGATCGGAATGGTCTCGGCAGCGGCAGGGTACGGCATCGGCCGCCTGCTGCACGTCAGCGGCTGACCCTGGTCGCGTTGAAATTCGGCTCATAGCCCGTCCGGGAACGTAAAGGGCTGGGGTCCAGGGGACGCGCTGCCGACGTCGAGTTGGACCACGCTATGCGCGTCGAGGGGAATCGACCGTGGGTCGCCGGTGAAGGGCTGGCCGTCGACAAAGGACGTCACCTGGCCGTGCGCGGGTCCGACCTGAGTCAGGCTCAACGGCTGGTTCCAAATGTCGAAGTAGTTGCCCAGCGTGTAGACGCGCTGACTCGGTGACTCGATGTGGATGATCCCGTCTGCGGTGTGGGAATGTAGCCAGTAGAAGCACTTGCCCGCCACCACGAATGGGCCGGCCGAGGTCTGCACAACCTGCGTGGGTGGAACGATGCCGATACCCTCGGGGACGATCCGCAGCTTGCCGTTCGTATAGACGGCCAGATGCGCGTGGATGTGGTAGATGACCTGCTCCGAGGTGTCGCAGCTGATGCCGTCAACCGGCTGCCCGAGCGCTTGCCCGTCCGTGCTGGCCAGCAAGGTCGGGCTGTTGGTGGAAAGTAGGTTGACCACAAAGAGCGCGCCTGCGGCGACCACGAGCGCGACGAGGCCCGCCACGATGCCGAGGCGCCGGTTGTGACCGGGTGCAGCGGCCTTGGTGGCCACCTTTCGGCGGCTCTTCTTGCTCACCGTGAGTTAAGGTACCCTGCCCGGAATCTGATCAACCTCGTGGTTGTGCGGCGCCGCCGCAACCGAAACGTCACGGGTTCGCTATTGCGAACGATTCGCAATAAGATATACTCGGTGCTCGAATGGCGACGGCGCGCGCGGTTTTTCGAAGCTGGCGGACGACTTCGGTGAGCTCCGTCTCATGGCGACTGACAGGCCTGTTCGGCAGCGTCGCGCTGCTGCACGTGCTGGGCTGGGGCATCATGCTGCTCCTGGTCGCGCCACGCTATCCGGTCATGCTGGGCCTGGGTGGCTTGGCCTATGCCTTCGGCTTACGCCACGCCTTTGATGCCGACCACATCTCCGCCATCGACAACACCACGCGTAAGTTGCTGCAGGAAGGAAAGAAGCCGCTTGGAGTTGGGTTCTTCTTCTCGCTGGGCCACTCGAGCGTCGTGTTCCTGATCGCGCTGCTGCTCGGTATCGCGACCCAGTTCGTGGTCACGAACGTCGTCGCTGGCAATGGGCAAGTGAAGAACCTCGGCGCGCTCATCGGGACCGGCGTGTCCGGAATCTTCCTGCTGCTGATCGGCATTCTCAATCTGATCATTTTGCTGGACATCGTCCGCCTGTTCCGGCGGATGAAGGCCGGAGCCTATGACCGGCAGGGACTGGAGCACGAGCTGGTGGCCGGTGGTCTCTTGACCCGGATCTTCGGGCGGCTCTTCAAACTGATCACCCACAGCTGGCAGATGTACCTGGTCGGTTTTCTCTTCGGGCTGGGCTTCGATACCGCGTCGGAGATCTCGTTCCTGGCGATCTCGGCCGGCGCCGCGGCCCAGCACATCCCGCTGTATGCGCTGATATCGCTGCCGCTGATTTTTGCCGCGGGCATGTCGCTGATGGACACAGCAGACGGCGCCTTCATGTCGCAGGCCTACTCGTGGGCCTTTTCCAATCCCGTGCGCAAGGTCTTCTACAACCTGACGATCACGGCGCTTTCTGTTTTCGTCGCGCTCTTCGTCGGCCTGTTCGAGCTGAGCCAGCTGCTGGTCCAGCAGCTGGACCTGCGGGGCGGCGCCTGGAATGCGATCCGGCGGATGGACCTCGGCGTGATGGGCTTTGTCATCGTGGGCGCCTTCATCGTCACCTGGGCGGGCGCCCTTGCGATCTACCAGCGCCTGCACATCGAACAACGGTGGTCGCGGGCGCTGCGTTAGAGAGCCCCACCCTGCTCTCCCCCACAGGGGGAGGGGGTAAAACTGGGTAGGCTGGGGTCGTGATCATCCAGGCGATCCTGAACGCGCTGGCGACGGCGTTCGACATGTTGTGGGAGGTCTTCTGGCCGCTCGCCCTCGGGTTCATTCTTTCGGCGATTGTCCAGACGCTGACCTCCCGGCGCGCGGTGGTCCGAGCGCTGGGTTCGGACTCACCGCGCAGTCTCGCGCTGGCCACGCTGTTTGGGGCCGCCTCCTCGTCGTGTTCCTACGCCGCTGTTGCCATCGGTCGCTCGCTGTTCCGCAAAGGGGCGAGCTTTCCGGCGGCCATCGTCTTCGAGTTCGCCTCGACCAACCTGGTCTTCGAGCTGGGATTGATCCTGCTGATTCTGCTCGGCTGGTCGTTCGTCGGCGCCGAATTCGCGGGGGGCCTACTGATGATCGTCATCCTGGCGCTGCTCTTTCGCTGGACCCTCAAGCCCGGCATGATCGAAGAAGCACGGCGACAGGCCGAGCAGGGTCGACGGGGACGGATGCAAGGCCATGCGGACATGGACATGTCGATTACCGAGGGGCCGTTTCTCCAGCGACTGTTTTCGGGCCATGGGCTGACGGCGATCAGCCACAACTTCTGGGGAGACGTGACGTCGGTCTGGACCGACATCGGCCTGGGACTGCTGATTGCCGGCGCGCTGGCCGCCTGGGTGCCGAACGGGTTCTGGCAAAGCTTTTTCCTCACCGGCCATCCCGTGCTGTCGCAGGTCTGGGGCCCGTTGATCGGGCCGGTGATCTCGCTGCTGAGCTTCGTGTGCTCCGTCGGCAATGTGCCCCTGGCCGCCGTGCTGTGGAACGGTGGGATCAGCTTCGGCGGTGTGATCGCTTTCGTGTTCGCCGACCTGATCATCATTCCGATCATCGATATCTACCGGAAGTACTACGGCGGGCGGATGGCGCTGTATCTGTTGGTCGTCTCGTACGCGGCGATGGCGCTGGCCGGGCTCGCGATCGGTCTTCTCTTTCAGGGGCTTGGGTTCGTGCCCTCGCATCATCCGGTGACGGCTCTATTCGCCGCTCCGTCGCTGAACTACACGAGCGTCTTAAACGTGATCTTCCTTTTGATGCTGGCGCTGCTGGGCTGGCGATTCCTGCGTACCGGCGGACTCGACATGCTACGGATGATGGAGACGCCGGCGGCTATGACGGATGATTCGGCGGCGCATCAGCACCAGCATCACTGAGGGCCAGCGCCCGGGCGAGGACACGGTCCATCGCCGAGTGAGCGGCGAGCAGGGCGCCGGCGGCCTTGAGCCTCTGCCGCAGCGCGGTCTCCAGATGGCCGGTGACGGCGACGATCACGGGTGCGGGCCGGCGTCGCGTCAGCTGGTCAACCAGCTCGAGCTGCCGGTCGGGCCGCAGCGTTGCCTGTAGGACGACCACGTCCGCCGACGCCCACGCCATCGATCGGGCAGCGGCTGGGCTCAGGCCCTCGACGGGCACTCCCAGCCGCCTGGCGGCCGTCCGGACGCGCTCGCTGAAGAAGAGGTCGTCCTCGACCACGTAGAGCCGATTGCTCACGTTTGCAGGATATCCGCCAAAGCCCTTTTGGTTATCGCCAAACGTTGCTATAATCGCGCCCGGGGAATGGGTCGAAGGCTAAGCGGAGCACTCCGGCGAAGTCTCTGAGATCCAAAGACAAAAGAAAGGAGATCCGCCGTGAGTTTCAGCGACAAGACTTTGACGTGCCGTGATTGCGGGCTCAACTTCATTTTTACCGT
>Ga0207684_10002844_pt1 | contig 17193 bp, 8 predicted proteins | sample KBSK5501metaG_FD_184342 | JGI IMG/M metagenome (GOLD analysis project Ga0207684, IMG submission 184342) | Corn, switchgrass and miscanthus rhizosphere microbial communities from Kellogg Biological Station, Michigan, USA - KBS K5-50-1 metaG... | ecosystem: Host-associated > Plants > Roots >...
TATCGATTTTGCCCGGCTCTCTTTTGGCCTGGTCGATCAGTTCGGCCAAGGAATTAACTTTGAGCTTGTTGGGATTAATGACCAGCACGCTCAGAAAGCGGGCAGTGAGCGTCACGGGCGCGAAATCCTTAGCCGGGTCGAATGGCAGCTTCTTGTAGAGGCTGGGATTGGCGGCATAGGTTGCGACATCGCCGAGCAGCATGGTGTAGCCGTCCGGTGGTGCTTTGGCGACGAAATCGGCGCCGAGATTGGTCGCCGCGCCCGGCTTGTTCTCGATCACGATCGGCTGGCCAACGAGCTCGGACATTTTCTGTCCGACTAGCCGCGCGAAGAAGTCGGTTCCACCGCCTGCGGGATAAGGAACAATCAGATGGATCGGCTTGGTTGGATAGTTCTGCGCGGAGGCGCTTTGCACTGGAATTACTGCGCTGATCGCAATGATCGTGGTCAGCACCGCCGTTCGAAGTGACATGCCAGGCTCCTTGGTTGTAGGACAGTCGATACCACAATATCGATAGTCGAGCGGGATTTTCGTTGGCACCAATGAAGTTACATTCCGCTTACTCCGGCTATCGGGGTGAAGCTGTTGCAAAATCACTGCGATGCCCGCTGACTGATGCCTGCCTATTCGATATCCTGCAAAGCCGCCTTGGCTGGACGGGTGTCGAATGCAATTCGATCAATTGAGACGGCGCGAGTTCATCACGCTGCTCGGCGGCGCCGCCGCGTGGCCGCTCGCGGCGCGCGCGCAGCAGCCCGAGCGGATGCGGCGGATTGGCGTGCTAATGGGCTGGCCGGAGAGCGATCCAGAAGCCCGGTCGGAGCGCGGAGCGTTCATCCAAGAGCTTCAGAAATTGGGCTGGTCAGACGGCCGCAATCTGCGGATCGATACTCGCTGGGCGAACCCCGCCGATCCGGAGTCGATGCATCGATACGCAAAAGAGCTCGTCGCGTTACAGCCCGACGTCATTCTTTCGCAAAGCACCCCGGCTACTGCCGCGCTGTTACAAGAAACTCGCACCATCCCCGTCATTTTCGGGATTGTTGCCGATCCGATCGGCAGCGGCTTCGTCACGAGCTTCCCGCGCCCAGGCGGTAACGCTACCGGATTTGCAGTTGCGGAGCCGACGCAGGCAGGCAAGTGGCTGGAATTGCTCAAGGAGATTGCGCCGCAGGTCACCCGGGTCGCCACCTTGTTCAACCCTGCGATGGCGTCATTCCTCGAATTTTGGCTCAAGCCGTTCAAAGCTGCTGCTCCGTCTTTCGGAGTGGAGGTGATAGAGGCACCTGTCCACGATACATCCGAACTTGAGTCCGTCATGGCCGCACAGGCACGCGAAGCGAATAGCGGCCTTTTCGTGATTTTGGACGCGTTCACGATCACTTACCGCTCTGAGGTCACATCGTTGGCGGCTCGCTATCGTCTCCCTGCCGTTTATGGACAGCGTTTTTTCGCTGAACTTGGTGGGCTGCTGTCCTACGGAGAGGACTTGACCGATAATTTTCGGCGCGCGGCGACCTATGCGGATCGCATCCTGAAGGGCGAAAAGCCGAGCGACCTTCCCGTTCAGGCCCCCGTCAAATTCCAACTTGTCATCAATCTGAAGACCGCCAAGGCGCTCGGCCTCGAAATGCCGCCGACGCTGCTCGCCCGCGCCGACGAGGTGATCGAGTGAAACGCCGCGAGTTCATCACCCTCATGGGGGTCGCCGCGGCCGTGTCGCCACTCGTCGCAAGGGATTACAAATGGCCATGTCCGTGAATGCTGGCGCGCGCCTCGACCGGCTCCCGATCTCGTCATTCCACTACCGCATTTTCGCACTGGTTGGCGCCGGCATGTTTTTCGACGGCTACGATCTCTACGTCGCCGGTGGCGTGCTTGCGGCCACTATCCAGACCAAGTTCTCGACGTTGCCGCAGAACCTGCAATTCCTCTCGCTCACCTTCGTCGGCATGACGCTCGGCTCGCTCATCACCGGTTTCGTCGGTGACAAGATGGGCCGCCGCTTCACCTACCAGATCAACCTGTTGGTGTTCGGGCTTGCCTCGCTTGCCGCTGCCTTTGCGCAGGACATGACACAGCTCATCGTCTGCCGTTTCATCCAAGGTCTCGGGCTCGGCGCTGAGATCGTGGTCGGCTATTCGACCATGACGGAGTTCGTGCCGCCGAAGACGCGCGGGCGCTGGCTCGCTTTCATGGCTTTCATCGTAGTGGCCGGTTTCCCCGTGACCGCGATCCTCGGCTATCTCACTATCCCGACCTGGGGCTGGCGGCCCATGTTCGTCATCGCTGGCATTGGCTCGCTCATCGTCTGGTATCTGCGCAAGAATCTACCGGAATCGCCGCGCTGGCTGGAGGCGCAAGGGCGCACCGCCGAAGCCGAAGCCTTGATGACGAAGATCGAAAAAGAGGTGGCACAGAGCGTCGGCGCGCTGCCTGCGCCGGCGGCCGCCGTCGAAGTGCCGCAGGCAAGCGCCATGGACATGCTGCGCCCGCCGATATTCCAGCGCATGATCGTCGGCTCCTGGGTGCTCATCACCATCAACACCCTAATCTTCGGTTTCGTGATCTTCCTGCCGCAATTCTTCCTGCGCCAGGGTCTGACCATCACCAATTCGCTCGCCTACACGATGGTGCTGGCAATCGCCTCGCTGGTCGGCTGCGCGCTCGGCGCTTGGTCCTCGGACGCCCTTGGCCGGCGCCCGAGCATCATCGGTGCCTCGATCTTCACTATCGGACTGGGCTACCTGTATGCGCGTTCGAACGCGGCGTCAGACCCCACAACGGTCTTGCTCGTCGGCTTCTTCCTGATCGTTGCGATCTACGTGCAGACCGCCATGTTGTTCGGCGTCTACACGCCCGAACTGTTCCCGACCGAAATCAGGCTGCGCGCCAACGGCATCTGCAACACGCTCGGCCGCGCGGCGACCGTGGTATCCCCCTTTGTGGTCGGCTTCCTGATGGTCCACTACGGTCTGCCGGGTGTGATCTGGCTGATGATTGGGTTGGTGGTCGTCCAGATCATTGTTGTGGGGTTCTGGGGTGTCGAGCCGCGTGCCCGCGCGCTGGAGGATGTCGCGGCTGCGAAGACTTGAGATCGTCATGTTCGGCTTGTCCTGTGTTCTGGACAAAGGTGCGCCGTTGTCGGAATCCTGCATCGAACGCCTACAAACTGAACGGCTTGAATGAGGCGCGTGCCACGCATTGCCATTGTCGGAGGCGGTGTCGGCGGGCTTGCGACGGCGCTAGCGCTGGAACGACGGGAGTCGCCCGCACTGAACGAAATAGGCGCTGGCCTCAATCTCAGCCCCAACGCGCTGATGGCGCTCCGTGTCCTCGGAGTCGAGGACCAAGTCATTGCCCTCGGGTCGGAGTCAGATTTTCTGATCATCCGCAACTGGAAGAGTGGCCGGATCATCTCGCGCATGCGCCGAGGCGCGTTCCGTCAGCGGTTCGGCGCGCCCAACCTGACAGTGCACCGCGCGGACTTGCTCGACGTGCTGCGCGGCGCGCTCAAGACGGTTGATTTCCGTTTTGGGGCCCGCTGCATCGCCGTCCAAGAGTGCGATAACGGCGGGGTGGCGCGCCTTGCCGATGGCAGCGAAATCGAGGCCGACATCATCGTTGGCGCCGACGGCATTCATTCTGTTGTGCGGAAGAGCCTGTTCGGCCCTGACGCGCCACGATTCACCGGCTGTATCTGCTGGCGCGGCATGGCGGCCGCTCGCGCGCTGCCGCGCGACATTGCCGTTGCGGAAGGCGCGATGTGGATGGGCCCGCATGGGCATGTCGTGCACTACCCTGTACGCCGCGGCGAACTCATCAACATTGTGGCGCATTTCGACAGCGATTCGTGGACTGAGGAGTCGTGGACTCGGGAATGCAACGTGTCGGAACTAACGACGACTTACGCCGGCTGGCATCCCGACTTACTACGGCTCTACCCCTACAGCGCACGGTGGTACAAATGGGCGCTCTACGATCGCGATCCGGTCGAGCGATGGAGCAAAGGGCGGGTAACGCTGCTTGGCGATTCCGCGCACGCTATGCTGCCTTATCTTGGTCAGGGAGCGGCCATGGCACTCGAGGACGCCTGCGTGCTCTCAGCTGCGATCGCGCGCCACGCAAACGATCTCGATGAGGCATTGCTCGCATATGAGCGGGCACGGACGCCGCGTGCGCGGGCAGCTGTGCTGGGATCGCGTGAGCGGGCCCGCGAAAACCATCTTGCCTCGCCGTGGTCGCGGCTAAAACGCGATGTGAAATTTGCGCTGCGTGAGCGCTTCGGTCGTGACAAGACGGTGTTTCAGACCGCGTGGCTCTATGGCTACGATGTCGGTCGCGAGCTGCAATGACGGCAAAGACAGCAATGACCGTTCGCTACCTGCCAGATGCCACTTCGTCGAGTTTGCCGTCTCGGACACCGGCATCGGCATGACCGCGGAGCAGCAAGCAAAGCTGTTCGAGAAAGCAGATGCCTCGACCGCTCAGCGCTTCGGCGGCACCGGGCTCGGCCTTGCCATCACGCGCAAGCTTGCACGCATGATGGGCGGCGATGTGACCGTGACGAGCGAGCCAGGTAAAGGTTCGGTTTTCACTGTGCGCCTGCCAGCCGGCGGGACACACTAAGCATGTAACGTGCCGCGTTGCTACGAGAGTAGATCACCGCCTTAGGCAAGCCACAGCAGAGGCCGGCGCGCTGGCATCCTTCACGCACGGGGCTTCGGTGGTTGTGAGCGGGTCGGTACTACAGCAAGTGGGTCGCGGAGGGTGCATGCTGGTCCAATTCACATGAGCCGGTTCGACGTTGCAAAATCTTCAATCCTCGCCATGACGCGCTGACTGATCCTTGCCACGTACGGCGTGGGTCGCAGTCAGAATTGGTACATCGCTACTGCCGGACTAGATCGCCGGTCTTCGAGGAGCTTGACGCTCTTTGACGTTGTCTACTACGATTTGCGCAAAGCAATAGAATTAGTCGTGCGCGGTGCGCGGTGGGGGACGTTGGATGCCGAACCATCCGCCGATGGATCCCCTGCTCGTGTTGAGCGCGTTGCGCACAAGCGGGACTGCGACGCAAAGCGACCTGGATGCCGCACTCCACGACATACGCACGATTGTAAGTGGCGGCCAGTCCTGGTCTTCGATCCTGTCCGGTGCACACCATGATGTGCTGCTCGCGAGCAGGACGGCAAGCGTACCTCACGTTGCGGAGTCGCTTCGGCCGGCTGCCTCGGTCGTCCCTCGGTTCGGCATGCCTGTTCCAATCGAACCGCTGCCCGCTGGTGTAGCGGGCCGCAAACTGGTCAGTGTCCGCACGTTGCCAGTCGCGGCAGCCGATCCGCTGGCGCGGGACTGGTCGCGCGCCCAGACGCCGAATACGACACGCGGTCCGTTCGTTAACGATGCGGGCCAACGCTTCTGGATCGATACGTTCGTGTTGCCCGAGCTTGTCGACATTGTCGCGACAACCGGCATCGCGGGCGCTGGGCGGCTGCTTGCGCGCTTACCGCTCAGGCGCGGTCGGCCGCCGGTTCGGCGCCGCCAGCTTGCGGCGGGCAGCGTTTGGCTTTCGGCCAACGTATTGGTCAAAAACCGTCCGCCGAGCGAATTCGTCGGCGCGCGCGTGACCGGCGGATCGCTCGAGTTGCAAGGAGTGAGCTCGGTGAGTGGCTCGGTCGTCACGCTTGGCGGAGCTTGGCGGATGAAGATCGTGCTCAAGCTCGCCGCACCTGCCACGCCCGCGCCCACGACCGGTCCCGGCGTCGATGCCGCAAATGCCGTTGTGACTCTTCCCGCCACTGTGACCATCGCGCTCGATGCATCGGGTGCTTTGTCGATCGATCTCGCCGAGGCGAAAGCAAACGCGTACGGAACCACGGTCGACTTTGATGCCGCGCCCTCGCCGCCGTTCTACGACGCGCTGACGCGGTCGATCGTCGTTCCGTGCACGGCGTCGTCGCCGCAATTCAATTTCACGACCGTGCGTTCCACGTCGGTGCGGATTGCGGGGAGCCCACCGATTGCGCGCAGCGGGTGGGCATTGCTTGTTGCCATCACGACCCCGGCGGCGCTCGCCGAAGCGTCAGGCGCAGGCTTTCTCTGGCTCGAGCTCGGTGGCCGCCTCGACGTGCAGTGGACGGGGCTGCCGAAGCCGGCACTGGTTCCGCATTCGGTCCTCGGCATTGCGCCGGGATCGATCGGCTTCTGGGCCGACGTCGTGCCGGGCGACGTCACCCACCACTTGCGCCTGTGGGACGAAACAGGGTCGTCGCCGCTTCGCCAGTCGAGCGTCGACGTGACGAGCGTCGCGGGATCGACCGTCTTCTATCTCACGCAGCCGGGAAGTGAAGCGCTGGTGTTCATGGGCAAGGCGGTCGGTCACCTCGACAGGCCCTTGGTTGCGGACGGCGGGCGTGTCGGAGCTCGCATGCCGCTCGCGTGGTTCGTGCTGCTTCAACTTCCTGCGGACACGACGGCCGGCGTCATCGCGCTCGATCCCGATGCGATGAATGCGCCGCACATTGCATTCGCGCTGGAGAATGCGTTTCTCAAGACACGACCGCCGGTGTGGCTCACCGTCTTCGGCGGGACGCTCGACGGCGATCAGCTCGAGAGCGGCTTCGCGACGCTTTATCAGCCGTATCGCGCCGTGATCCCGACACTCCCCGATCCGTACGCCGCGAACTTCGAGTCGAGCCCGCGGCAAGACTTTGATCCCGGATGGGCGGCCGCGACGGTGGCCTGGAGCACCCCAGCGGTCGCCACGCTCGCGTTCAGCGTGCTGGGCGCGCAAGGTGAACTCCTTCCCGCGCAAGGCGCGGCCGCCATACCGACGTTTTTTGCCGCCCGCCAGGGCACGGACTTTGTATTGCTTGACGTTTCGAGCAATGCCGACCAGTTCGGCGTCGCTATACCGCGCGAGTCGCATTCGGTGAGCGTGGCCGGTCTCACCATGGTTGCGTCCGCACAGGATGTCGTGGTGCTCACGTTGCCGCCCATCTCGTGGGAGCCGATGTTCAGCGCTGGACCGAGCGGCGGCGACCCGGCGCTTCCGCCGCCGCCGCACGATGGCGGTCCTGCGCTGCTCAGTGCGCAGGCACCGGATATCACTCCGATTGAACCGGTGACGCTCCTCGACACGTATCACGCCGCCGTCAACAAAAGCCGGCATTTTGCAGCGCGCTTGCCGCTGCCTTTCGGACTCGTCGCGCATCTCGACACGCGCACGCATTCGCAAGCGCCCAACTCGACGTTCATCGCGGACGGCAACGCGATGTTCTTCAACCAGCCCGCGTTTGCGGGCGGGCTTCTCGGTGGTTTGCAGCTCGCCATCACAGGGCCGCCGAACGACGATCCGCACGCTCGTGATAAACCGCTTCCCGGCGGCGTCGACCTCGTCGACGACAACCAGTACGCCAAGGGCGTGCTGAGCGAGAATATCTACACGCGCTTCAAGGGCGACTTCGGCGCGGATAAGGGCGATGGAATCCCGCTGCGTCGCTATGAGCTCTCCGGCTATGGCGCGAGCTTATTGAGCGACTGGCGCGATCCAGAAGCTGTCGGGCCCGCGATCATCGAAGCGCGCTTCGACGTGTTTGTCGGCCGGACCTCGCACGAGGTGATCCAGATGCAAAGCATCTTGTATCCATGGTGGATCAAGGTGGTGCGCACGATCACCATGGATCGCACACGCGGCGGCTGGATTTTGCGCGAAGACACGGGGTGGGTGGCGACCAGCGACGGTCGATTCGGATACCAAGGAGATCCCAACGCGCTGGCCGAGCCGCCGCCTGCGACACCGCCTTTTCCAGGCAATCCACTGCCGCCGGCATTCACCGCGGACAACATTCACCCCGGCGCGATCGAGGCGTTGGTGAACGTACGCAACATCCAACTCGTCGGCGCTCAGTTTCCGCTGCCGCCCGCCGGCGGTCCGGACGCCGTCATCTGGCAGGCGGTGACCTTCGATGCAGACGTCATGTTCGTCGAAGTTGCCGATCCTCTTCTCGTCGTCAAAGGGGGCTCGTCGGCGCGTCGCGTGCCGAGCCGCGGCATCATCGGCTGGATCGAAATCGATGGTCCGATCTATCACACGCTTTCGAAAAGCGGAGAGGTCGTCAAGCGTCCACGCCCCGCAAGCGCCGCCGACGTTTTCGGTCTGCTTGCCGTGCAAGGGCCGGCCCGCGCGCCGATCGATTGCATCGTCGCGTTCGGCGGCACGGAGGTGAAACCCGGCCTCGTCGTTCGCGCGTCGAGCGTCGACGTCCGCTGCGCCGACGATGCCGTTACACCGCGCCTTGCTGCGGCCGTGCGCGGCTCGCCGTTGCTGCCGCGAAACGGCGCGTGGAGCCTGGCGCGAAGAGCCGCGACCGATCCCGCTCCAAGCGCACTCGATCCGTCGTTTCCGGTGCCCATCGTTCGGCCGAGGGCGCCAGCGACCGGATCGCAGCTCTGGCACCTCGCCGACCCGGTCGACATTCTCAAACTCGACGACGCTGCCAATCCGAGCGTGCGCTACGGCCTCGTTCAGTCGCTCGGAACGCAGAAAGTGTTTTTCGAGCGGCCGCGGGTCAACAACGCTGCCGCTCCGGTCACGCTGCCGCAGCCGCCGAAGCTTGCGGACATGGGCGCGCTCCTCAACGCCGCCGGCGTATTTCCGGGGTTGGTCGATTCGTTCGATTTCAAAACACTGAAGGCGCTCTCGGCGAGCGAAGGCAACCTCGGATTCTCGGAAACATTCTCGATCGGCACCGGGGAGAAAAAAGCCTTGCTCGCGAACCTGGGCGCGATCCAGGTGCAGATCGAGTATCACGACGAGCACGAGACCGACGTCCCTCCGCCGATGACACAGCCGACGATGGCGACGATCACGGTCGATCCGGATCCGAATGCCGCGCTGCGCTGGTCGCTTTTCCTGTCGCGCGTGTGCTTCGCGGTTCAATACAACAACCAGCCGCTCATCAGCATCTTCGCCGACGTGAAAGCCGACGCGAAAACCGCGCCGACCGTCGCCAACATCAACGTCCGTTACGAAGGCATTCTCGGCGCGCTGCAGTCGATCTTCACCAACATCCAACAGGTCGCGCGCTTCCTGCCCGGCGGACAAGACGCCGGTCTCAAGGTCGGCTTCTCGCAAGGTCATCTCACGGTGCGCAACGCCTTTGCGTTGCCGACGCTGCCGCTCGGCACCGGACAGATCACCGACGTTGCGGTCGACATGGGCTTCGACGTTGCGCTGTCGCCATTCGACATCCGTTTCGTCGCCGGTTTGGGCAGCGAGCAGAATCCATTCCGCTGGATCGTATCGCCGCTCGCCGGCACCGGCGTCGTACAGGTAGCGGTTGGTAACAAGGGGCTCGACGTCCTCGTGCAGGGCGGGCTCGGCGTCGGGCTTGCGATCGACCTCGGCATAGCCTCGGGCAGTGCCAGCGTGGCACTCGCAGTGCAGCTCAACACCGGACCCGATCCGTTCGAGATCAAGGGCATCCTGTCGGGCCGTGCCAGCGTTGATGTGCTGCAGGGTCTCGCCAGCGCCACGATAACGCTGGCCGCCGGACTTGGCATCGTACCGCCGCCGCAACTTTTCAAGCCGCCGTTCTTGCCGCCGTCGGTGCCGCCGCATGAGATTCCGGAACTCACCATCACGCTGATCGCGTCGGTGGCCGCCGGCATTCACATCAGCGTGTGCTGGGTCGTCGATGTCGACTGGGACGGCTATTGGCAATTCCGGCAGGACATTAACACGCCGAAGATCAGCCTTCCGGTGTAAGGAGCGATCATGCCGCTCGCCGACGTTCAGCTTTCGATCCTCACGTTTCCGCAACGTTGGACAGGCGCGGCGCTCGAAACACGCGTGTTGCTTCTGCCAACCGGCGATCCGACGATCGCGCCGTCGCCGCCCTCGGGGCTGCCGCGATTTGCCGGCACAACGTGGTCGTTACGCGCGATGGTCGTCCCGGGGCTCGATGCGCTCATGGGGCCGGATCCGGGAGCGACGCCGGGCACGATGCCGTTCACGTTCACGGCGCCCGCACCCGCCGACGCGCTCGCGCTCTTCAACGCCATCGGGGCGCAATTTCCGATCGTCCCGCCCGATCCCCCGGCGGTACGCCGGACGCGGTTCGCCAACATCGCGTTTCGCAAACACCTGCCGGCAAGCTACACGAACGCATTCGCCTTCGAGCGCCCCGGATCCGGCACGACGATCGGCAACGAATTCGGCTGCGCGCTGCGCGACACCGCGGTCGGGACGTTGGAAGATCCCAAGCCGCCGGCGACCGTGACCTGGGGTGCGGTGCTCAGCTTCGCGCTGCGGCAGCCATTGCTCGCTCGAGCGCTCGGGCTGCTGCACGAGGTCACGATCCCGGTGGCGCCCTCGACACTGCTCAACGCGGGCGGCTGGCTGTTCATCGAGCTCGATCCCGCGGGGCCCATCGCGCTGACCAACCCGGACGCCGTGCGCCGCTACGCCGCGCGCATGCCCGCGCTTGCCGCGACGCCGCGGCCATTGTTTGCGGCCGTGTTGCTGCCGGTAGGGCTCACGACCGGCCAATACGATGAGGCGCTTGCGGAAAGCGCGATTTACGACGACGGATTCGGCAAGATCGTTCACGCCGCCCAAGCGGTGACAGTCGACGCGGCGTCGGCCAGCCACGACATGATACCGCCGGCGACGGACGCCGGCATCGACCTGGGGTGGGACGACGAGCAGGTGACGCTCTGGTTCAACCGCCAGCTGGAGGCGTTGCGCGTTCGCGTCGGTGTGAAAAACGACGCGATCGAAGCGCCAATGGGCGTTTCAGGCTATCGCATCGATGTGCGCATGCCGGACGATCCGGCTCGCAACAAGTTCGAATCGCTGTGCCGGGCGTTCTCGATCGATGCAAATGGCGCGCGTGCGCCGCTGCACTTTCCGGTGGCACCGGCCCCGGCAATCTTCACCGCAAACTTCGATGACGAGCTGGCCGTGGAACCGGCCCCGGCACAAAGTCAGCATGCAACCGACAACCTGGCGTGGCTTCCGCAGCATTTTACCCGGTGGCAGGACGGCTCGCTCGTGGTCAACGACACGACGCTTTTCCGGATCGCGGGCACGTCGCCGCAGGATGCAAACCACAACCCGCTTGCCGTTCCGCCACCGACCTACGGCGCGCCGACGCCGGCGATCCGGCTGCGCTACGGACATCGCTACGAATTTCGCTGCCGCTTCGCCGATTTGACCGGCGGTGGCCCCAAGGTCGAGGATGCCCCGATCAATCCCGCGCCGCATCCCACGGCGGTGACGCGCTTCCTTCGTCATGTGCAGCCGAAGGCGGCGCGCTTGCAGACCAACATCCCGCGCCCGCCGCCGACGAAGAAACCGCCGGCGGTGGGCACCGTGACCAAGATCGACGTATGGCGGCCCCTCATTGGCTATCCCGAGATGGTGTTCGCCGGCATCGATGACCCGGCTGTTATCGCGCAGGTGATCGCCAACGCCGCCGCCGCGCACGAGGCGGGCGATGCGGTTGGGGTCAATGATCCCGACGTCACCGCGCTCCGTGTGACGGTCGAAGTTCGCGCCCCCGCGCACGATCCCGGCCCCGATCCGGCCACGCTCCGGGACGGCGAGTTCCGCAAGCTCTACAGCACGGAACTCGCATTTCCTCCGTTCGATCCCAACGATGTGTTGAACCCCGGCGTGCCTTTGACGTTGACGCTCGACTATGTCGATGTCGCCGATATCGCGGCGCTCGCGCCCCCTGCAGCAGGGGTAGCGACACTGCCTGTACCGCGCGCGCGCGACGTGCGCCTGCGATTGACGCCGCGCTGCGCGGACAAACCGAATTATTTCGGTACTCAATCTATCGGCGGATTGGCTGTCGACGTTCACGATGGACTGACCGTGGACGTGGCCACGCGCGCACCGGCGCAATCCGAAGCAGGATTGTTCACCGCACAAGCGCCGGAAGTCGAGCTGAATGGCATCTTGCTGCAACCTGCGCCCGACATGCTGATCCGGTTGGCGGACCATCTGCGTCTCGCGGCCGACGGACTCACGTTGACTGCGCGGCCCGGCGAACGTGTATTGTTCGGTGTTTCGGCGGCGCTTCGTCACACTTTATCGGGCGATGGCAGCTCGCTCACCTTGGCGTCCGAGGGCGAGTTGCTCGGACACTGGCTCGCGGTCATTCAGATTGTGCTTGGCCGCGACTGGACCTGGGACGGCATTGGCGACGAAGGCTTCGTCGTGAGCCGGCGCGATCTTCCGACCGATCCGCTGCGCGAAGTCGGCGGACTGCAGATGCCCTTTGCCGTGTCCGGCATCGCGCTGTCCGGTCCCGACCGGCCGGGCATCGACAGGCGGGCGACTACGCGGCTCATCTTCCTGGATGCAGTCGATCCGCAGCCGAAGGCCGGCGAATTCCCGGCGATCAAGACGCCGGAGTGGGTCGTCGAGCCCCGATTGCGCGATCTGCCCGAGACGGCGAACGCGGCGCTTGCGCGTACGCTCTCGATTCGATTGCCGGTCGCGGCAAAACCGAGGCAGACGCCGAAGCTGGTCTCTGTGGGCATCGCGCTATCGCCTTACAAGCACGATAATGCCTATGCGTCGACCGAGCCGCGCCAGCGCGTGCTTTGGTTCGAGTTCGAGGAGCCGATCGCGGATCCCAACGACGCGCTGTTCGCGCGCGTCACGGCCTACGGCCCCGATCCGCTCTTGTCGGGTGCAATTACGCATCTTTTGATACCGGCGCCGGCGATACCCTTGGGGCCGACCACATGGTTCGACCTGATCGAAGCTCTGTTGCCGACGCCGCCTGCGCCGCCGGCGCTCGCAATCGATCCGGAGCCGATGCGCATCATCGTGCCCGAACAACCCGAAGACAGCTCGGGCCTCGACGCGATGACTGAGATGGAGGCGGCGATTCCGCCGGCGCCCGCGACCCCGACCCGCTACTACATCGCGCCGCTACCCCCGGCAATCGCTCCCGACGCGCCGGACCTTTTCGGCTTCTGGACCTACGAGCTTCGCGTCGGCCACAACAAGATTTGGTCCACCGCGCAAGCGCGTTTCGGCCGGCCGCTGGAGGTGAAGGGCGTGCAGCATCCTCCCCCGGGCATGCGTTGCACGGCATTCCGTTTTCGCGAGGCGGAAACTGCACCGCGTCGCATAGTCGCGATGGCGCCGCACGCGACCGCCGTGTTCCAGGACAAACGTCTTACCGACCCGGCCGGCGGCAACGATCCGCGCACGCGCATCTGGATGCTCTTGTATGCGCAAGTGATGCAGGCCGATGGCGCAACCCGTCGCAATGTTCTCATCGCTCGCGCGCCGGCAATCCCGCACCTCGATGTGGTGAACGGCAAACCGATCCCGCCGCAAACACGCGATGTCGTGGGGGTTGCCCAGTTCGATGAGCCGAGCATCGAACAGAGGCTCACCGACCTCGCGCTGCCTACCAATTCGCCGCTCTCGGTACTCGCAGTCGAGTTACTGCCGAGCGACCATCTGGTCCAGCAGACCGTCACGATCGGCGATGCGCAGGTGTATCTCACGTTCGATCAGCCCGACCCCTTCGCGGATCCTCAGCAGTCCTCGTTCGGAGGATTCATCGCTGCTCCGCCGCAGGTGAGCGATCCGCTGGGGCGGGATCTTGGCAAAATGACGAGCCGCCGTATCCTGCGCTGTTCTCCGCTCACGCCGGTCGCGCCGGCTTGCTGACCCCCTGTCTAATCGGAGGAGAGCCCCCACAACACGCCCTCTTCGAAACCAGGAACCTGTCTCCAATCTGCTGGATTTGTGGCGTCGGGAGGCGCGCACTTTCTGCCGTTGCGGATGCTGGGATGCCAAGCGTCCTGGCTCGATCAGCTCATGGTGCGTGATCTAGCCGATTAGGTCTGTCCGCAGGCAGGTGCTGGCAAGGATCAGGTCCGGCGCGAGTTGATCTCCTCGTGGGTGCTTCGCTGCATAAGCCAACACCTCGAACTTACGTCCGGTTTTGGGGAAGCGCCGTCCCGATCGGCTGCGCTGCTCGTGACCCAAGCTGGCATAGACCGGACCGAAATCCCGCAGTGCAGCGGGCTCTGCGCCGTGAGCTGATTCTCCAGCGCGGGCGGGGGGAGCCCTCGATTCAGAACAATTCAGGTCGGCCCAAGGACCTGCCGGTCCCTTCCAGTGCATCCTGAGCCTGCGGTAAGCTGGCACAGCGGGTTCCGAGGGGGAGCCCATGCCCGACGTAAGACGACGCCAGTTCATCACGCTGCTCGGCGGCGCGGCGGCTTGGCCGCTCGCGGCGCGCGCGCAGCAGGGCGAGCGTGTGCGGCACATCGGCGTACTCATGAACTTCGCCGCCGACGATGCGGAAGGACAGGTGCGTCTCGCGGCGTTCCTGCAGGGCCTCCAGGAAACGGGCTGGGCCGTTGGCCGCAATGTTCAGATCGACCTTCGCTGGGGTGCAGCCAACAACGAGCTATATCGAAAATATGCCGCGGAATTGATGGCGCTCGCGCCGGACGTCGTTTTTGCCTCGGCCACCCCAAGCGTTCAAGCACTGCAGCACGCGAACCGCACCGTGCCCATCGTGTTCGCGATGGTCGGCGACCCGGTCGGCACAGGCCTGGTCGCGAGCCTAGCGCGACCGGGCGGGAGCACCACCGGTTTTACCCCTATGGAATTCGGCTTCGGCGCGAAATGGGTGGAGCTGCTCAAAGAGATTGCGCCTCGCGTGACGCGGGTAGCGGTGCTTCGGGATCTTACCATAGGGCCCGCCCAGTTGAGCGCGATCCAGGCCGTCGCACCGTCATTCGGCGTGGAGTTGAGCGCGGTCGGCGTGGGTGACGTTGGCGAGATTGAGCGCAGTGTCACGGCATTCGCTCGCTCCTCGAATGGAGGCTTGGTCGTGACTGCAAGCACTTTGGCGGGGGTTCATCGCGATTCGATCATTATGCTCGCGGCTCGACACCGATTGCCGGCGGTCTACCCTTTCCGCTACTTCGTCACCGTCGGCGGCCTGATCTCCTACGGGGCTAATCCGCTTGACCAGTACCGCGTTGCCGCCGGTTACGTCGATCGCATCCTCAAGGGCGAAAAGCCGGCCGACTTGCCGGTGCAGGCCCCGACGAAGTACGAGCTCGTGATCAACCTCAAGACCGCCAAGGCGCTCGGCCTCGACATTCCCACCTCCGTTCTCGCCCGCGCCGACGAGGTGATCGAGTGAAACGCCGCGAGTTCATCACGCTGCTCGGCGGCGCAGCCGCGTGGCCGCTCGCGGCGCGCGCGCAGGCGGTCCTCGAACCGGTGGGGGGCACATGACAGTAGCTACGCTTGTCACAGCGACAAATGCCGAAAATCGCAAAGCGGTTATCGCCGGTACGATCGGCAACGTGCTTGAATGGTACGATTTCGGCGTCTTCGGCTACTTGGCCACGACGATGTCGCAGCTCTTCTTCCCCGGCGACGACAAGACCATATCGCTGCTCAAGGCCTTTGCCGTCTTCGGCGTTGGCTTCGTCATGCGGCCGGTCGGCTCGGTACTATTCGGCGTCTATGGCGATCGATTCGGCAGACGCTTGGCCCTGAGCGCGGTCATTTTTCTCATGGCATTTTCAACCGTGGCAATCGGGCTGCTGCCGACCTACGCCCAAGCCGGCGTACTGGCACCCGTCCTGCTCGTGGTCTTCAGGCTCTTGCAGGGGTTGTCTGCTGGCGGCGAGTGGGGCGGATCGACCTCTTACATCGTGGAATACGCACCGGAAGGACGGCGCGGTTTCATCGGCTCCTGGCAACAGGTCAGCGTCGGCTCGGGCTTCCTGCTTGGTTCCCTGAGCGCCGCGCTCCTCAGCTCGACCCTTACACCTGAAGCGCTCATTTCTTGGGGATGGAGAGTCCCGTTCCTGCTCGGCATTCTGGTCGGCATTCTCGGGGCCTATCTCCGCTGGCGGCTCAACGACACGCCCAAGTTCACCGAGATCGAGCAACAGGGGGAAGTCGCCAAGGCGCCGTTGATCGAGGCCTTCACCAAGTATCGCCGCGAGGTCCTGACCATCTTCGGACTCACGCTGCACAACACCGTCGCCTACTACATACCGATCATCTACATGACCAGCTACATCGTGTCTGTTGCAAAGCTGGCGCCATCCTCGGCGCTGTGGATCGGCACAACCTGCCTGCTGGTCTTCGTGATTTTGATCCCGATCTGGGGCGCATTGTCCGACCGGATTGGCCGCAAGCCGCTGCTGCTGCTCTCCTGCGGCGGCTATATCATCCTCGCCTATCCGCTCTTCATGATGGCGTCCTCGGGCAGCCCTGCGCTGGCGTTGATCGCCCAGATGGTAATGATCGTATTTCTGTCATTCTTTTCCGGCGCATGCCCCGCAGTCTATTCCGAACTCCTTCCGACCCGCGTGCGCTACACCGCCTTGTCAATCGGCTACAACATCGCGGTGGCGGTGTTCGGCGGCTTCGCGCCTTTCATTGCGACTTGGCTGATCGGTGTGACCGGCAGCAACTTGGCACCGTCTTACTATCTCATCGCGGCGGCGACGATCACGCTCCTGGTCGTGCTCAGAATCCCCGAGACGGCGTTCGAGCCGTTGCGTTGACCCGGTCCGAGGGAGTTTTTTTCGCGGGGGCAGCGGTAGGAAAGATCCACAAATGAAACTTCCCCGCCGAAATTTTCTGCATCTGGCCGCCAGCGCTGCCGTGCTGCCGGCCGTCTCTCGCTTCGCGTGGGCGCAGACCTATCCGTCGCGGCCGGTGCGCATCGTCGTCGGCTTTACTGTAGGAGGCTTCTACGACACATACGCCCGCCTAATCGCCCAATGGCTGTCACAGCATTTAGGTCAGTCATTCGTCATTGAGAACCGAACCGGTGCCGGCGGCAGTATTGCTACCGAAGCAGTCGTGAGAGCGGCGCCTGATGGATACACCCTTCTCTTTACTGGCTCAAACGATGCTTGGAACACGGCTCTCTATGACAATCTCAGTTTCAATTACGTCCGCGACATCGCGCCGGTCGCCAGCTTCTCCAAGGGAATGGGCGTTCTGGTCGTGCCTCCGTCGTTTCCAGCCAGGACGGTTCACGAATTCATCGCCTACGCAAGGGACAACCCGGCGAAGGTCACGATCGCATCAGACGGGGTCGGCAGCGGACCACATGTCTTCTGGGAATTGTTCAGGAGCATGACAGGGCTCAACACGCTACACG
>Ga0207684_10002845_pt1 | contig 17186 bp, 12 predicted proteins | sample KBSK5501metaG_FD_184342 | JGI IMG/M metagenome (GOLD analysis project Ga0207684, IMG submission 184342) | Corn, switchgrass and miscanthus rhizosphere microbial communities from Kellogg Biological Station, Michigan, USA - KBS K5-50-1 metaG... | ecosystem: Host-associated > Plants > Roots >...
CTCGATCACGGCCCGTTCGGCCATGTCGGGCGGGAGCGGCTTGCCGTGCCAGTCTTCCCGGTCCTCCACCTCGGAGAAACCCCGGCCCTTGCGGGTGCGGGCCAGGATGACGGCGGGCTGCTGGCCGCTCAGGTCGCCCGCCTGGGCGATGGCCTGGTCGACCGCGGCGATGTCGTGGCCGTCGATGACGGTCACGCGGGCGCCGAACGCGGCCGCGCGGCGGCCGTAGGCGTCCAGGTCCCAGCCCAGCTCGGTGGGGCCGCGCTGGCCGAGCCGGTTGACGTCGACGATGGCGATCAGGTTGGCCAGCTTGTAGTACGAGGCCTTGTCCAGGGCCTCCCACATGGAGCCCTCGGCCATCTCGCTGTCGCCGCACAGGACCCAGACCCGGAACGGCAGTTCGTCCAGGTACTTGCCGGCCAGCGCGACGCCCACGCCATCGGGCAGTCCCTGGCCCAGCGAGCCGGTGGCCACGTCGACCCAGGGCAGCACCGGGGTGGGATGACCTTCCAGCCGGGAGCCGAAGCGCCGGTAGCCGGTCATCAGCTCCTCGTCGGACACCACCCCGACGGCCTTGTAGATCGAGTAGAGCAGCGGCGAGGCGTGCCCCTTGGAGAAGATGAGATGGTCGTTGGCCGGGTTATCCGGGTCGTCCCAGTCGTAGCGCAAGTGCCTGCCGACCAGGACAGCCATCAGGTCGGCGGCGGACATGCTCGAGGTCGGGTGGCCCGATCCGGCCGAAGTGCTCGACCGGATGGAATCCACGCGCAGCTGCTGGCCGAGTTCGGCCGCCAGCGCGAGATCGGCGTCGGTGATCGGAGTCGGCACGGGAGCCTCCCGGGGGCGCGGCGTCGGACAAGGTACGGGTTCCGGAACACCCGTACCCGCCTAGCCATAGTCAAACACCGGCGAGCCCGGGGGCTGTGACTGGCCTACATGTTGCCATTCTCCCGACGGCGGCCACTACGCCAGCGGCGAGCAGTGCGCGACCAACACCTCGGACGTGAGCTGCCACGTCGCGACCCTGGTCGTCAGCCCCAGCACCACGGCGGGCACCAAGTCGGGCACGCTGTTCAACCACTACTCGCTGCTCGCCACCGCCGAGCAACTCCTCAAGTTGTCCAAGCTGGGCCTGGCCGCCTCGAACCCGACGATGACCGGCGCGTTCAACCTGTAGACCGAACGGGCTGGGTCATTGAAGCCCGTGCGCCAGGTCCACGACGCCCGGCAGGGTGAGCAGGCAGCTGGCGGGCGGCGGCTGGATGCCTTCGCGGAGCGTCCAGTGATCCATGTAGACGCCGGCCGGCAGCCAGTACTCGTCGGCCGGCAGGTTGTCCGTGACCACCACGCACCCGTGCCTGGCGCCCTGCCGGTCCGGGGCAGGCACCCAGAACGCGCGCCCGGCGCCCTGGGTGACCAGGGAGGCGACGTCCACGATCTCACCCCGCTCGGCGTACTCCCACAGCCGCCCGTCGTCCAGCGGGCTGGCCGTGAACGGCGGCCAGTGCAGCAGTTCGCTGGTGCCGGCCATCGGCATGACCCGGATCTCGGGGACGGGAACCGGGGCGTCCCAGGTTTCCGGCGGCCTGCAGTGCACCGCCAGCATGGCGGTCACCCTGCTGTCGGTGACCCAGCCGAGCAGCGCGCCGTCGTGAGGGACCGGCATCCCGCCGCCGATGACCTGGCCGATGACGCGGGAGGCGGGTTCTCCCGGCCGGATGGTCTCGCTGATCCCGTCGTGCCGGTCCCACGAGCGCAGGACGAACCGGTCATCGCGGGTCTGGCTGAGCACGAAGAAACGCCCCGGCCCCGCCGCGCGGCTGACCAGCACCATCGACCGGTACCCGCCGTTGGCGAAGTGCAGCGTGACCGCCTGCGGGTAGCGCCGGAACAACCGCGAGCAGGCGGCGAACGGTGCCGTGCCGGACGGGGCGTGAACTGTCATGGTCTGCTCCCTGCGAAGAGACGGTCCCGGCAGCGAGGGCGAGGGCGGCGGCGGGCAGCCACGCCCGCCCTCGGTTACTCGCTGCCGGGAACCTGACCCGCATGACCGGGGGCGTGCGTGCAGTTGTACGGACTGGCGCGCAAGCCGGCCACGCGGGGGCCTTCGGATGAGTCGGGCTGGAACGCGAGAGTGAAGTACGTGGCCTGGCCCGCGGGGGTGCGGTAGAAGCCCCACTCGTCCGAGAGGGTGGCGACGAGTATCAGGCCCCCCGTGGTTTCCGCGGCGGCCTGGCCATCCGTGAGCAGGGAGCGCCAGGTGCCGTGGACGTCGACGCGCAGCTGGCCGCGAGTGCAGCGGACGATCAGCATGACGGTCGCACCCTCCTCATGCCTGAGGACGTGGGTCACCAGATCGCTGGTGAGCAGCACCGCGATGTCCGCGTCGACCGGGGCCTGCCAGGCGCGGAGGGCGGTCCGGACCTGTCCGCGGGCTTCGGCCACCGCGGCCAGCCCGGCGGTCAGCCGGACGCGGCGCGCGTGCAGTTCGGACGGGCGGGTCGGCGCCATCGTGATCATCGGGTTCCTCTAGCGGGCCAGGGAGGGGCCTGAGCAGGTAACAAACCGCCCAGCGCCGGTTGCACGACAAATGGTGCTGCAAGTTGCAGTGAGAGACATCGGTCAGCTGACGGATATCGAACCGAAGCCATCACGTGGCCAGCCAGCGCCACCGCCCGGGTGTGACTGTGATCCATAGTTGGCGGATGGGATCGGTACTTGGCGGACGACCCCCTTGTTAGCGACCTCGTTGTTATTCGGTGATGTAGCGGCAGCGCTCCGTGAGCACGGTTCGGCAACGCTTGATGAGCATTGCTGTCACTTTCGCCGCCCTGGCTGAGTCCTTGTTGGCAGTTACCGCACCTGCGCGGTCGCCGCATCACGGACTACCCGGTGACCGCAATGACGGTCACGCGTCGTGACGGACGGATGGTACCGACGTGCGATATCCGCCGACTGGGGTCTCCATCTAAGCGGAGTGGATGGTCGGGTTCGGGCAACGTTCGCGCTGGTCACGAGCCCGGAGAAGCCCGTATGTCCAGCGGTTACTGCGAGCCGCCTACCTGCGCTGCTCCGGTTAAATGGAGACCCCCTTCCGCCGATATGCTCGGCTATCGGGCGCGGCCTTCTCCCGGCGGCGGCCGCAGATAAGGTTCGATTTGAGCGGCGATCAACCGGACAGCCTGCGGGCGATCAGGTCGCCCGGGCGGTCGGGTCGTGACGTGTCCGGGCCGCGTCGGCGTCCGGCTCCCTTCCGCTTCAGCGGCAGCGCCAGCACAATCGGGGTTAGCGGCAGGCGAAGGGGGCCGGGTGCGGGATCGGCTGAGGGCAGCACCGGCATTGGTCGGGCGGGACGGCGAGCTGGCTGAGTTGCTGGCCGGGCTTGACGACGCGGCCTGCGGGACCGGCCGGTTGTTCCTGCTGGCCGGGGACCCGGGGATCGGGAAGAGCCGCCTGGCCGGTGAGGCGGCGGCGCGGGCCCAGGATCGCGGGTTCAAGGTGGCGTGGGGGCGGTGCTGGGAGGCCGGCGGGGCACCGGCGTACTGGCCGTGGGTGCAGGCGCTGCGGGCCCTGGTCCGCGGCGTTGGCAGCGAGGAGCTCCCGGCCCAGCTGGGGGCGGGCGCCCCGTTTGTCGCGCAGATCGTGGCGGAGGTGGCCGAGATGCTGCCCGATGTCCGCCCGCCCCCGCCGATGGAAGCCGAAGCGGCCCGGTTCCGCCTGTTCGATGCGGTGGCCGCGTTCTTGCGCAATGCCGGGGCCGGGCAGCCGCTGATGGTTGTGCTGGATGATCTGCACGCCGCCGACGCGCCCTCGATCTTGCTGCTGCGGTTTGCTGCCCGGGAGCTCGGTGAGGCCCGGGTCGTGGTGCTGGGCGCCTACCGGGACATTGAGCTGGACCGCGGCCACCCGTTGACGGTGGCGCTCGCGGAGCTTTCCCGGGAACCGGCGACCAGGCACGTTCCGCTTTCTGGCCTGGATGAGGCCGGCGTGGCCCGCCTGATCCAGGAGGTCACGGGGGTCATGCCGCGGGAGGGCGTGGTGGCGGCCGTGCACCGCGACACCGAGGGGAACCCGCTGTTCGTGGGGGAGGTGGCCCGGCTGCTTGCCGCCGAGGGCCGCCTGGAGCGGGCCGCCGACCCGGCGGGGCTGGCGCTGGCTATCCCGGAGGGGATCCGCGCGGTCATCGGGCGGCGGGTAGCCCGCCTGCCGGCGCCATGCGGCAGGGTACTCGGCCTGGCGTCGGTGTTCGGCCGCGACTTCTGGCTGCCCCCGCTGGAACAGCTTTGCGGTGTGGGTGCGGGCGAGCTGCTGGACGTCCTGGACGCGGGCATCGCCGCCGGCATGGTGGCCGCGGTTCCCGGCGCGCCCGGCCGGCTGCGGTTCAGCCACGCGCTGATCCGCGACACCTTGTATGAGGGCATCCCGGCCGGGCGGCGCCTTCGGCTGCACCAGCACGCGGGTGAGGCCCTGGAGGCGTTTTACCGGCAGGACCTGGACCCGCGCCTGGCCGAGCTGGCCCATCATTTCTTCGAGGCCGCGGCGGGCGGCGGCGCCGGCAAGGCGGCCGGCTACGCCGAGCGGGCCGGGCACCGCGCGCTGGTGCTGCTGGCCTACGAAGAGGCGGCCCGGCTGTTCCGGATGGCCCTGGCCGCGCTCAGCCTGGCCCGGCCGCCTGAGCAGGACCGGGCCCGGTGCCGGCTGCTGCTCGCGCTGGGTGATGCGCTGACCAGGATGGGCGAGCGCCAGGCGGCACGGAAAGAGCTCCGCCTCGCGGCCGACCTCGCGCGGCAGTACGGGATGGCCGAGGAGCTGGGCCAGGCCGCGCTCGCCTATGCGGGCCGGTTCGCTTTCGAGCGCGGCGCCAGCGACCGGCACATGATCCCCCTCCTGGAGGAGGCGCGGGCCAGGCTCGCAGGCAAAGAAGATGTGGGCCCGGTCCGCGCGCGGGTCCTGGCCCAGCTGGCGGTCGCGCTGCGCGACCAGCCCGACCGCCGGCCGCGCGAGGCGCTCAGCCGGGAGGCGGTCGCCCTGGCCCGGACGCTGGGCGATCCTGCGACGCTGGGCTACGCGCTGTCCTGCCGGCTGAACGCGCTGATGGGGCCCGGCGACCCGCAGGAACGGCTGGCGATCGCCGAGGAACTGCGGGCGGTGGCCTGTGCCGCGCATGACACGGAGCTGGAACAGGCAGGCGAGCACCACCGCGCCATGGTGTTCCTGGAGACCGGCCGGATGGCGGAGTACCGGCAGGCCCTGGACACGGTGCAGCGCCTGGCCGCCGAGGTGCGCCAGCCGGCGGCGCGCTGCATGGCCGCCGTGGTCCAGGCGAGCCTGGCGCTGCTGGAGGGACGCTTCGCCGACGCCGAGGCGCTGGTCGAATCGGCGCTGCGGTCCGGCGCCAGCTCCGTGCCGTGGGACGCCGTCATCTTTTCCCGGGTGCAGCGGTTCGCCCTGCGCCTCGAGGACGGGCGGCTGGCGGAGATGGAGGCGGCGATCCGCCGCTCGGTGGAGGAGTTTCCCACCCGCTCGCTGTTCCGCTGCCTGCTCGCCGGGCTGCTCGCTGAGCTCGGGGACGAGGACGGCGCCCGGTCGGTGTTCGAGCAGCTGGCCACGGACGGGTTCGCTGGCATCCCGGTGAACAACGACCTGCTGCTTAGCCTGGGCCACCTGGCGGAGGTTGCCTGGTTCCTCCGGGACGCCCGCCGGGGCGCCGTGTTGCACGGCCTGCTGCTCCCCTACCGCGGCCTGGTCGTGGACACCCTGGAAGTAAGCACGGGCGCGGTCGACCGATATCTCGGGCTCGCGGCGCTGACCGCCGGCGACCTGGAAACCGCGGAACTGCACCTGCGCGACGCCCTGGACCTGAACGTCCGGATCGGCGCCCAGCCGTGGGCGGCCCGGACCCGGGCCGGCCTGGCCGCGTTGCTGTTTGCGCGCGATCAGCCGGGTGACCGGGAGCGGGCGGCCGAGCTGCTGGCGGCCGCGCTCGGCACGGCCAGGCGGCTCGGGATGACGGTCTTCGCCGAGCGGGCCGAGGCGCACCTCGCCCGCGCCCGCGGGGACAGCCACCCCGGACAGGCACCGCTCCCAGTAACCAAGGCCGCGGAAGGCACCGCTCCGTGGCCGGTGTTCCGGCGTGAAGGCGAGTACTGGTCGATCGCCTTCGCCGGGGAGGCTTTCCGGCTCAAAGACGTCAAGGGCCTGCGCTACCTGGCACAGCTGCTGCGCCATCCCGGCCGCGAATTTCACGTGCTGGACCTCGCGGCGGCCGGGCAGGTCGCCGGCGCCGGCGGTGCGCGGCCGCATCCGGCGCGGGACGACGACCTGCATCAGGCCAGGCTCTCCGGCACCGCGCCTATCCTGGACCAGCAGGCGAAGGCGGCCTACCGGGCGCGGCTGCGCGACCTGGAGGAGGAACTGGCCGAGGCGACCTCGTGGGCCGACCCGGTCCGCGCCGCAAAGGCGCGCCAAGAGAGGCAGTTCTTGGCTGACGAACTGTCCGCGGCCGTGGGGCTCGGCGGCCGGGACCGGGCGGCCGGATCCCCAGCGGAGCGCGCCCGGGTGAGCATCACCAAAGCCGTCAAGATCGCGCTGGCCCGGATCCGGGCGCACAGCCCTGCCCTCGCCGGCCACCTCGATGCCACCATCCACACCGGCACGTTCTGCTGCTACACCCCCGATCCGCGAGCCCCGATCACCTGGCACACCTGACCGCCGGAATCAGCGATCCGTCCCTTACCGCGGAACAACTGTTCCCTGCCCGGTAACGCCTCCCATACGAGCCAGGCGCTTGGCCACCTGCGGTGGCCGCGAAGTGGAGGTGATCGCCATGAGGCGACTCGGAGTGATCGCTGTGCTCGGCGCGCTGCTGGGTATGGCCGGCGGGCTGATGACGGCATCCCCGGCCCTCGCCCGGGGGCCAAACTGGCAGGTCTTTCCAGCGCCGCCCTTCACTCTGCCCGCAACATATTGCGGGTTCGACGTCGCGGCCGCCGCAGTGGCCGACAAGGAATTCGTCACGATACTCCAGACTTCGGACGGGTCCACGACCTTTCTGGTCACCGGCACGCTGACGGCCTCGTTCACGAATCTGGAAACCGGGAAGACCGTCACCTTGAACGGGTCGGGGCCTGCGAAAATCACCGTGAATCCTGACGGCTCCGTCATCGAGCTGCGGAAGGGACCAAATTTCGCCATCCTCACGCCAGCCGAGGCGGCGCGCTTCGGGCTGCCTACGGTGAGCGTGACTGCGGGCGCGCTGACGGAATCGCTCGCCCCGGACGGGACCGTTACCTCGGCGTCCCTGCAAGGTAACGTCCTGGTGGACATCTGCGCCGCGTTGAGGTAACCGAAGTTCCCCCGGGGCGGGCAGGCCGGCACCGTCCCGGTATAGGCCGCCCGCGCGGGACTCGGTGTAACTGATCACGCGAACCGCTCTGATCACCACGGCCCCGTCCCCCTGCCAGACGCGGACCGGCTGGCCCGTCGGCAGCCCGCACCAGCACCGCCGCGCACGCGGGGCGGAGCGGCTTTGCGGGCGGCGCAGGCGCGCGTGACACACTAATGCCCGCTGCTGCCGGGGGCGACGAGCGGGGGAGGCCCAGATGCTGCTGAACGGGGTCAACCACGTGGCCATCTTGACCCATGACACCGACCGGCTCGTGGCGTTCTACCGGGAGGTCTTCGACGCCGAGATCGGCGCGCACCTGGAAGAGTTCGACGGCGCCGTCCAGCTCACCTTCATCCGCATCGGCCCGACCGCCGAACTGAACGTCTTCCAGATCGAGGGGAACACCGAAGCCGGCCGGCAGGCCCCGATGTTTGGCCGGGGCCGGATCGACCACCTCGGGCTGCAAGCCGCCTCGCTCGACGCGTTCGACCAGATCCGGGACCGGCTGATCGCCCGGGGCGCCAGCGACCGCTTCGTCACCGACTTCGGCCCCGTCCTCAGCGTCTTTTTCCGCGACCCCGACGGCCTCGAGGGCGAGGTGTGCATCCAGAACCCCGACGCCGTGCCCGGAGTGCACAACCCGCCCGGCACGCCCGCCGCCCGGTACGCCACGCGCTAGCCCGCCGCACAGCCCGAGCCCGGAGCCTAGCCGGCTGGAGGGCCCTATGAACGCGCAGAAGTGGCCGATCTGGGTGCGGACATACCCCGCGGTCACCACAGTGCTGAGACGCGCCGAGTCGTTCCGCGCGAACTCGGCGCCCGCTGGGCCGACCGAGTCAATCACGCTCCGTGATAGCCGCCATGGAAGCGGCGTCTGGCTGTCGGCGGCCACTCACTGACGGCGTCCTGCACACATACGGCCTCGGCTGTCTTCGTGATCCTGAAAGCCGGGCGGCGGCCCGGGGTAGGCCGTCACCAAAGAGCGTTGCCGTTGATCATCGATCGGCGGCCAGATAAATAGGCCGATAACACCCCCGTGTCGTCGCTTTCGGTATATATCTGTCCATCTTATGGAAGTGACCAAAAGGATCTTCACTGCATGATGTTCTTATCTGGTGACCATGAGCAACGTGGTGCCATCGGATCGTTGCGGGCTGGATGAGCTGTTCCTGGCTTACGGGATCGGCGAGGCGGAGCGCGGGCGCCTGGCGCTCGACCCGGGGTGGCCGCGGCGGTGGACGTGCACGTGGCGGACTGCGGGCGGCGAGGTGGCGTGCGCGGTCCGGGATCTGGGATCGGTGCCGGCAGCCGGGTGCGAGCCTGTCCGCCGGTTCTCCTGGCGTCGGCGCCAGCGTCACCGGCCGGGGATGCAGTTCATGGTGTCGACCGGGCGGCTGCACGGGTTCGAGTCGCTGGAGGAGCGGTCGCTGCTGCTGGCGCTGGACTTCACCGGGGCCGTGGAGGAGATCCTGCCGCAGCCGTTCCGGCTCCGGTTCGAGACCGCCGACGGCGGGTTCCGCGAGCATGTCCCGGACTTCCTGGCGGTGTTCCGCGATGGTTCCCGGCGGCTGTTCGACGTTCGCCCCGCAGAGCTGGTCAAGGAGCAGGACGCGACGTGCTTCGCCGCAGCCGGGGAGGCGGCACTGGAGGCGGGGTGGCGGTACTGGGTCGTGGCCGGCTGGCGCCCGCACGTGCTGACGGGGATTGACGCGCTGTCCGCCCAGCGGCGGGACCTTGATGACCGGCTGGGCCTGCAGGACCACCTGCTGCGGGCCGTGTCGGCGGGGCCGGCCGCGTTCGGGGACCTGGCGGCGGCGACGCCGCTGCCGGCGGTCGCCCGCGCGCACGCGCTGCACCTGCTCTGGCACCACCGGCTGGGAACCGACTTGGCCCGCCCGCTCGGCGACACGTCACTGGTCTGGCTCGCTGCGGGGACCGGCTGATGGGCGGCCAGGCCGGGCTCCTGGAACTGTCGCTGGGGTCGGTGCTGCGGCTGGACGGCACGCAGTGGACGGTGGAGGTCATTGAGGCTCAGCACGGCCGGGTGCTGCTCAGCGCGGGCGAGGAAGAAGCATGGCGGAGCATCCGGTGGCTGGCGCACCACCCCGATTGCCAGACCGTTCCGGACGGGGACGCGGGACCGGCAAGGCCGGCTGGGCAGCCGCCGGGCCTGGATGACCTGACCGACTACCAGCGGGAAGTGGTACGGCTGCGGGCCGCCCACCTCCTGGAGGCCGAGACCGGGTTCTGCGGCGGGAACCCCCTGCACCCGGGGCCCGGGGAGCCCCGTCCCGCCTATGACCCGCAGACGACGACGCTGGGGCAGCGGCGGCGGGCCAAGGCCGCCGAGCTGAAGGCCCTCGGCGCCGATGAGGCGGCGCTGTTGGGGCTGGGGCAGGTGAGCGAGCGGACGCTCGAGCGGATGGCGTCCGCCTGGCGGGACAGCGGCCCGGCCGGCTGCATCGACAGGCGGTGGCTGCGGGCGGTGACCGGGCATCCCAGCATCACCGAGGAAGTCCGGGAGGCGATCTTCGCGGTCCGGGCCGAGACCCGGAACCGGTCCAGGATGGGCATGAAGGCCAAGTGCGTCCTGATCGCCCAGTACGTCGCCGAGAACTTCGGGACGCAGGTCCACGTCCCGTGCTACTGGACGCTGCGGCAGGTCTGGCTGGAGTGGTTCGGGCCGGGCGGGGCCCGTCCGCGCTATGACCGGACGGCGGCTGCCGTTGAGCCCTCGGGGGTTCACGTGGTGGTGCACAGGCCCGGCCAGGTTGTCGCCCTGGACACCACGCCCCTGCCGGTGAAGGTCCGCGACGGGGTGTTCGGCGACCCGGTATCGGTGCACCTGACCCTCGCGCTGGACCTGTTCACGCACTCGGCGGTGGCGTTCCGGCTCACGCTGGTGTCGGACACCTCGGTCGACATCGCGATGCTGCTGCGCGATGTGATGATGCCGCTGCCGGTGCGGGACGGCTGGGGACCGGAGATGGAATGGCCATACCCGGGAGTGCCGGCCAGCGTCGTGGCGGACTTCGCCGGGCACCGGGTCGCCGGGCTGCCGTTCTTCGCGCCCGAAACTGTGACCACTGATCACGGCGGCCCATATAAGAGCCACGCCGTCGTGGACGCTCAGCGCGTGCTGGGCTGCAACATTCTCCCCGCCCGGACGCTGCGCCCGCAGGACAAGGCTGCCTGCGAGCGGGCGTTCGGGGCGCTGCGGAGCCTGCTGTTCGAGCAGCTGCCCGGCTACACCGGCGTGGACGTCGCCGACCGCGGCGCCGATCCCGAGGCCGACGCGGTGCTGACCATGGACGAGATGGAACGCCTGATCTCGGAATGGATCGTCCAGGTGTGGCAAAATCGTGCCCTCGGCGAGCACGCCCCGGCGTGGGGTCCGGGCGAGGAGCACAGCCCCAATACCCTGTTCGCCGCCGCGATGAACCAGGGCGGGTTCGCCCTGCAGATCCCCAGGCCGGAACTCTATTACGAGCTCCTGCCCGCGCATTACGTGAAGATCCATGCCCAGCGCGGGGTGAAGATCGGCGGGCTCTGGTACGGCAAGTCCGACCCGGTGCTGAAGCCCTACCAGGGGAAACTGTCGAACCGGGGCGGCCAGCACAAGGGCAAATGGGTGATCCGCAGCGACCGCCGCGACCGGCGGGCGGTGTTCTTCCAGGACCCCGCCGACCCGGCGAAATGGCACGTCCTGCGCTGGAACGGGCTGCCGCCCGAGGGCGAGATCCCCGCCTTCTCCGACAAGACCGCGGAGGAACTGCTGCGCGAGGCCCGCGCCAGCGGGCTGTCACCCCAGTCCGACGCCGACCTGCTGCCCGTGCTGCTGAAGCTGCTCGGCGGGCTGGTTCCCTCCGGGCAGTGGCCCACCCAGCTAGGCAAGAAGGAGAAGAAGGGCCGCGCTCGCGAGACTGCCCAGGGCGACCAGGCAGCCAGCGACCGGCACGGCCCTGCGGCCGCGGCGGTCGGCGGCCGGGAAACCGGTGACAGCCACGGAGAAGTGGTGCCCTTGCGCTGGCCGGAGCAGGCGGCCCAGGCCAGTGATGCCCTCGACGCCGAGCGCCGGCGGAGACGCGAGCAGGCGGTCCCGCGGCGTCCCGCCGCGCCCGGGTCACTGGGCGACCGGCTGCGCTCCACCAGCATGCTGGCGCTTCCCGACGAGGATGAGAAGTGACCGCGGACGCCCCGGATCCCGGGCCGGGATCCGGCCGCCCGGCTGCCCATCCTGCGTCGTTCCTGCCCGGGCCGGTGCCCGACCGGACCATCTGGGAGGGCTGGAACCGGTGGCGGCTGACCCGGCGGGACTTCGTCCCGGCCCCGGTGATCACCGCCGGGGAGCACGCACAGATGACACCGCGGCAGCGGCGCCTGCACGACCTGCACCGGATCGCGACCCACTCCAACCTGGCGATCCAGGAAACCCCGATGAGCGCCTACGTGTCCCGGAAGATGAGGTCCCTGATCGAGTCCAACGCCTTCTGCCACGGCCCGGACACCCGGCCCGGCCTGATGGTCAACGGCGGCGGCTGCCAGGGCAAGACCGAGACCGCCTGCGAGGCCCTGGCCTGCTTCGAGGACGAATGGCTCGCCCTCTACGACCAGAATCCGTCCGCGGTCGCGGGGACGCTGGACCTGCACGCGCCGGCCGCCTACGTCCGCAGCCCGGTCAAAGCCACCCCGATCTCGGCCTGCCAGCGGATCCTGGACTTCTACGGCGAGCCCTACAAGGGCATGCGGCAGGAAGACCTCATCCGCACCGTCAAGAACGCGGTCTACGACCACGGCACCAAGGCGCTCGTGATCGACGACGTGACGCGGCTCAAGCTCCACCGCGAGGCGGACCAGGACGTGCTCGACCTCATCCGGGAGCTGATGAGCCTGCCCGTCACCCTCATCCTGGTCGGCGTCGGGATCCCCAAGTCCGGGCTGCTGCGCGACGGCCGCAAGGACCCGCGGACCGGCCAGTGGCTGTTCCCCCCGGTCAGGGACCGCGGCAAGAGCCGCAACGACGACGCCCCCGGCCAGACCGACCTGCGGTTCGACCTTATCGACCTCGACCGGTTCAGCTACGGCACCCCGGCCGGCATCGCCGCCTGGACCGCCCACCTGGTCGGCATCGAGCAGCAGCTCCGGCTGCTGCGCGGCCACGATGGCATGCTCAGCGGCGGCGACATGCCCGAGTACCTGTTCCGCCGCACCGGCGGCATCGTCGGCCTGGTCAGGAAGCTCATCCAGGAAGGATGCCGCCACGCCATCGAGACCGGCAGCGAGCAGATCACCACCGGGCTCCTCGACACCCTGGCCCTCAGCCCCGCCGATCTGCCCGGACTCGACCCCGACGCGGGCGAGATCCCCGACATCCCGGCGGCACCCGCCCCGGCTTCCCGCAAGCCGCGCAAGCCGCGCAACACCGTGTTCGACGACCGGGGCGTCCCCGCCGCCGGGACCGCGAGCTAACCGGCGATGCCCGTTCCGCAGCCGCTCGGCAGGAGCCTGGTCCCGATTCCCGGCGAGTCTCTGCCCGGATTCCTCCTGCGACTCTCTTTCCGGCTGAACCTGGCCCCCGCACAGCTCGCCGAGCTGACCGGACTCACGGCGGGCAGCGGCACCGCGAGCCGCCTGCATGCTGCCCTGCTGACCGGGATCCCGGAGCCAGGCCGGCGCCTCTTCGCGCACATGACCCGGCTCACCGACGGCCAGGTCGCCGGACTCGGCATGGCCGCCTGGCAGGAGCGCTACCCGCTGCCTGCCTGCACGCCCGGGAAACGCCCCAGCCTGCCGACGGACAGGTGGTCGCTGTTCGCCCCGGCGACACGCTACTGCCCGGAATGCCTGGCTGGCGGCGGGTCCGCCGTCCAGGAGTCATTCGGCGGCCCCTGGCTCAAGTCGTGGCATCTGCCCGTCGTCTTCGCCTGTCCCGCCCACCAGCGGCTCCTGGAGCACCGCTGCCCCGAATGCGGCTACGCCGTCGGTGCCGGCTCCGGTGACCGGGCCTCCCCTGCACTCCTGCCCGTCATGCGGCTGGGCGGGCTGCACCCCGCCCAGTGCCGGGCAGTCCTCGTCCCTGGTGGCAGATCACGCTGGACCCTTCCCGGATGCTGCGGCGCCAGGCTCGACCAGACCAGGCCCCGGCGGCACGCCAGTCCCGGGCTGCTCGCTCTCCAGGACAAGATCCTCCGTCTCCTGAACCCGGACGGCCCCGCCAGCACGGTGAGCGCGGGCATGCCGGCATCCCCGGCCAGCTACTTCGCCGACCTTCGGGCACTCGGCCTGCTGGCCTACTCGACCTGGCCGGAGACCCGGCACCTGAGCCCTTCCAGCGAAATAGCTGCAGCCATCGACCAGCACGTCGCCTCGTTCCGGCAGCAGGAAGCCGAACGTCAGGCGAACTCCCCCGAGTCGGTGGCCCGCACAACCCCTCCTCCGCTGGACGCCGCCGTCAGCGCCGGCCTGGCGCACATCGCGAACAGCATCCTTAACGGCACCCCCGACGAGACCCGACGCCATATGAGGCCGCTCCTCCCGTCAAGCACCGCGAAAGCAGGCCGGTCCAACTGGGCCCGCTGGGTCACCGTGTCGGCCGTCCCGTGCTCTGAGGGCCTGCAAGCCGCCTACGATCCCCTCCTGCGGAGATTCACCAGCCCGTTCGGCCAGCCGCGGGGCCGGAGCAGGGCCGTTCGCGCTGCCCGGTGGGGGCCGGAGAACGTTCCCGCGCTCATCCCCGAAGACTGGTACGAACGCCACTTCACGCCGCTCGCCGATGTCAGCCCCATACTCGCCCGCCGCACGGCAGCACTCCGGCTGGTCCAGATGGTCGCCGGAGGATCACTCGCCGAAGCCGCGCACTTCCTGGGACTCTCATCCGGAGACGGCTCCTGGCCCAGGCAGGGCGGGCGGGTCTACTCATCGGCCGGCATCGTCCACTCCGGGACCAGGCAGCAGCCCGACCCTTCCGGCTTCGAGGCCAGTCTCAGGAGCCTCGCCCGCGAACTCAGCGACCCTGACATGCCCCTGGTCAACTATCAGCAACGCCGCCGGGCACTGCAGAACTGGAGCATCGACGAGTGGACCTGGGACAGTCTCGTCGCCAGGATGCCGCCCATCTCACGCACGCATATGCCAGATCTCGGGGACCGCAAGCGCCAGCTCGCGTCCGTCTACGTCTGGGTCCGCGTCACTGTCGGCGAGCCAACCTTCGCCCCCCGGCCCATCGAGGCCGCCCAGCCCCCGGATGTCCAGGAAGACTGGCGACGATCCTGGAACGGCATCTGGTGGGCCCTTCTGACCGCCACCAAGCCCCGCGCCGCATACACCAGCCTCAGGGCCGAACTTGACGATCTCGCGTCCACCCTCGCCATGACCATCGACCCGTCACCTCATGGTGACAGTTCGCTCGGCACGGTGGCACTCTACGTGTCCAGACGCCCACGACGCCCGCGACGACAGCGCACGCCTGGCGGTTACTTCGAAGACGATTACATCGAATAAGCCCCAGCAGTAGTGTGACGCCCATCGATATCTGTCACTGACAGCGTTATGTGACTTGGGCTTCCGTTCCAGGTTCCCAGCGATAGTTGTCACAGATTCCCAGGTCTTGTTGGCGTCCCGGGTGGTACCCAGTGATGGTTGTCACCGGGAGGGTTGTTGGCGGTCGTCTCGTCTTCTGGGTCTGACGGCCAGGCGATTTTCGGTCAGTTGTCAGTTGATCTCCGGATTGATGGCCATCGGGTTCCGGGTAGGTGGCCAGGGATGTCTTGATCGGGGTGGCCCGGAGCGCTGGATGTGGTCGACTCATCCGGTGAGCGCTGTATATGCGAGCTTGATCGCCGTCTCCGGGACTCTGCTGGGGTCTCTCAGCACCTATCTCTTCTCTCTTCCAGCAGCGGACCGCTGTCCGGGCGGAAGTATCCGCACGTGAGGAGCGGCTGCGCCAGGAGCGGCTGGCCGCCTACGGCGCGTTCGCCACGGCGGTGACCGAGCTCAAACGCGGAGTCGTGGCCGCGTGGCTCCGACGATCGGATCCTGACGAACATCGCCTCGCGCTCGCCGGGGCTGACCGCCTGGGGCGTTTGCCGAAGCGGCGCGATTCCGGCTGCTGTTGGTGTCCGGTCGCCCGGAGCCGCTCGCCGACGCTGCATTCGCGCACATGGACACGCTCGGAAGCGCGGCCGGCCTGGCAGAACTCAAGGCCGCTGAGGCGGATTTCGAGGCAGCCGTCTCAGCGTTCATCTTGGATGCTTCAGAGCGACTCGCCACATAGCCGCTCAGGACTATCAGCTTCCGGCTCCAGCCCACGGAGATCTGCTGTCGCCCACCAGGAGGTTCGATGGCCATCTAGCTGGACTTCCGGGGCCGCCTACCCCCGGAAACGATGGCCGTTTGCAGAGCGGTGATGTGCGGACACGCCGTGTGGCCAGGGTTAATGACCGGTAACGTCCGGATGATCACCAAGAGTTGTATCTGTGGAGGTATGGCGCTATCGAATCGGTTCGTCGGTACCGGATCGTTGATGTCGGCCTCCTGTGGTTTGGCGGACTTGGTTGAGGATGGTCAGCTAATCTCGGCGTCGGCGGGTGAGGCCCTGGACACCGGTGCCGGGTGGGTGGATCGGTGGACGACGGCATGGAAGGTGCCGGGCGGGAAGGTTGTCTGCCCGGTCCGGGATCTGGCCTTGTTTCCGATCAGTGGATGCGAGCCGGTGCGGCGGTTTTCCTGGCGGCGGGGCCAGCACCACCGTCCTGGCTTGCAGTTCATGGTGAGTACGGGACAGCATCACGGGTTCGAGAGCCTGGAGGAGGCCAGGCTGCTGCTGGCGGTGGATTTCATGGGCGCGGCGCAGGTGGTGTGTCAGCCGTTCCGGTTGCGGTTCACGACCGTGGACGGCCCGGTCGAGCACGTCCCGGATGTTTTGGCGGTGACCAGGGGCGACGTGTGGTTGATCGATGTGCGTCCGCGGGGGCGGATCGGCGTGGAGGACCGGGTGAAGTTCGCGGCTGCGGCTGAGGCGGCACTGGCTGCGGGGTGGCGGTATCTGGTGGCCTCGGGCTGGCGGCCACATGTGATGGAGACTCTGGACACCTTGTCTTCCCAGCGCAGGCCGTTGACCGATCCTCTCGGTCTGGCCGATCGCGTGCTGGCCGGGGTGGCGTCGGGGCCGGCGAGTTTCGGAGAGTTGGCGGTTTCAACTATCGCGCCACCGATCGCCCGGGCTCATCTGCTCCACCTGCTCTGGCACCGCCGGCTGAGCATCGACCTTGCCCGGCCGCTCACCGACGCCACCCCGGTCCACCCGGTGGCCGGCAGGTGAGGATGAGCGCGCCCGTCCTGGATCTGGAGGTTGGTTCCGGGTTGGTGCTCGATGGCGCGGAATGGGCCGTTGAGCAGCTGGAACCCCATTGCGGCATGGTCATGCTGACCGGTCTGGACGGGGAACGGATGCGGGTCAGCTTCCGTTTCCTGGCCAACCATCCCAGGTGCCTGGCCTCGTCCCGATCCGCAGCGGAACCGGCGGCGAATCGAGGACGCCAGCCCAAGACGCTGCGGGATCTGTCGCTGCATCAGCGCGAGCTGGCGGCTCTTCGCATGGCGCATCTGCTGGAAGTCGCCACCGGGTACCGCAGCGGCGATCCCATGCGGCCGGCCGCGGGCGAGGCCAGACCGCAGTACGACCCGGCCACCACGACGCTGACCCAGCGCCGTCACGCCAAGGTCGCCGAGCTGCGGGCGCTGGGCGCCGACCAGGCCGTGCTGCTGGGGCTGGACCGGGTCGGCTGCCGGACCTTGATCC
>Ga0207684_10002847_pt1 | contig 17181 bp, 12 predicted proteins | sample KBSK5501metaG_FD_184342 | JGI IMG/M metagenome (GOLD analysis project Ga0207684, IMG submission 184342) | Corn, switchgrass and miscanthus rhizosphere microbial communities from Kellogg Biological Station, Michigan, USA - KBS K5-50-1 metaG... | ecosystem: Host-associated > Plants > Roots >...
CGCAGCAGTTCGAAACCATTCTGAAAGGTGATGATTAAAGCGATGATGCTGAAAATGAGGACGAAGATGCCGAAAGTGCCGGGAATCAGAGCCACCAGGGAAACGAGAAAGGCATTCGTCAGCGAAATGAGAGCACTATAAGCGCTGAGGCGTGTCTCTACAGAGGCGTGCAGGGTGATTTTCTCTTCGGGCGAGATGGAGATGGAGACGAAGAGCAGGCCGAGCAGAGCGGCACTCGCACCGGCGCTGGTGATAAAGAAATTGGTGAGGGCGTCGGGAACCATACGATGCAGCTTCCTTTCTGGCAGTATGTTTGACACGCTAGATAAGCAGATGAGCTTCCACTCAGGCGGTCTGGAAGGATGGGATGACCGCGCAAGGTGGCCTCCAAAGAGGTGAGCAGATCCACGCCCTGCTTGCGCAAGGTCTTCTGCTGTCCCGCCTTTACTGTACCTACGTTCGAGTATTTTGGCAAGTCTCTAGGAGACCTGAGTAGTTACGTTCTTTTGATGTAACTAAGTATCGAATATCATTGTGAGCTCTGAGAGAGGAGGTTTAGTAAGTTTTCACCATAGCACGCTCGTCCAGTATATTATCAGGCTTTTCAAGTTGTTCACACATGGTCTTAAGAGGTTCAATGAGTTTACGCAATTTGTAGTAATTTAAATCATCTATATCCTGCTTGACATCATCCAGAATGATCTTTCCTTTTTCAACCTCCAACGGTTTGATCTCATTCCCAGTTGTGCCATCTCTTCATTGCCTTTATTCTTCTATATTTTCTCTCCCTCAAGCATGCTGTAAGCAGAGAGAACAAGAGCATCGATCAACTGCTCCCGCTTTCAGACCGCTCCGCCCGAACCAGCAACAGCGGGCGAATTCTTCGTCCTGCAATACGCGACGCGACGCTCCCTGCCAAAAGAGCATCCAGTCCTGCTCGTCCGTGGCTGGCCAGTACGATCAGGTCAACGTTCAGGCGCTCGGCTAGAGCAAGTACCGTAGGCACGATATCGCCTCGCAAGACTTCAGCATGTGCCACTACTCCTTCTGCCTGGCAGCGAGCGACGGCCTGTTCCAGGTAGTCCGCAGCATCCTGTTCTGACAGATCAAGGATAGCCCGCATGGTAGAGGGGAGGAGTAAGCCAGATACTGCTTGTTCTCCCGAAAGCGTAGCCAGGGTTGGTATTACCAGCACCAGGTGCAGTACCGCGCCAAAAGTACGGGCTATCGTGATGGCTAGAGGAAGCGCTGGTTCGTGAGCGGCTGTACCATCGAGCGGGACGAGGATGCGCTGGAGATTGAGGGGGTAGGCAGAACCATCCTCTCTCGGAAACAAGAGCAGGATTGATTGAGTACCTAGCTGAAGCGCACGCTGCGCGTTGCTGCCAAATAGGAGTTCCCGCAGTCCACCATGACCATGCGTACACATGATGACGAGGTCCGCGTTCATCTCCTGAGAATGCTGGACAATACTGCGCGCTACATCATCTTCTTTGTCCTGATGCACATGTATTTCAACCGGAATAGCAGAGGAGCGCAAACGTGTCGCGATCTCCTCGAGATAGGCCTGCGCCTGTGCAACACCGGTCAGGTGGGGTTCGCCATGTATGACTGTTGGAGGATGCTGTTCCACGATATGTAGCAAGATCACCTGTGCGTGAAAGCGGCTTGCTATCTGCTGGACGACAGGGAGCACTGACTCCGCGAGACGCGAACCGTCGAGCGGGACAAGAAAACGGAGATTGCTTTGATTCTCATGTTGTAGCATTGTCATCAACCTCCAAAGAATGTCTTTTTTTTGCTATGCATGAGTAAGCTGTATTTGAACATTCTGTATACCTATTACAATACTACCACTATTTATGACTTGATTCATCACAAAGGTATCACAGGATATTATCGTTGGAACGAAAGACAGATAGAGTTCACGGTCACGATGAGCGCATCAATATTCGTCCACTACAATGGAGTACACGTGTGCTCTATGATGTTGTAACGCGTTTTGCCAGTTCAGACTAGAGAATTATTTTATAGTATAATATCGATGGGTAAGCTAAAGCTAACCCGAAAAATGGGAGGTGAAGACTCTTATCGTTCAGAATAGCCTTGCCTGAGTGCCAGAGAAAGCGAGGTGATGCGCAAACATATAACACGGAATTATTGCAAGCATCGTTCCCTTAACATCAACCATTCATCGTACACTTTCACGAATGGAGGAAATCATGCAAAACGTAAGCACTATAAGGCGTCCCCTCGGTATCACTATCATTGCAATTCTACTGTTCATCTCAGCCGTTATTGAGATCATTTTCGGCCTTTTTGCCTTTATTGGTACGACACTGTCGAGCCCTCTGGCCGGGCTCCTGTTGGGGTGGATTCCTCTGGCCATTGGCATTCTCACATTCATTGTAGCCTGGGGATTGTGGACACTCAAACCATGGGCGTACTGGGTCACATTGATAGTGGAGATTGTCAGTATTGTGATTAACCTTTTTAGCTTTGGGCAACCCAATCATTCAGCATTTGGCGTTATAAGTGGCGGGATTGTTTCCATCATCATAGTGATCTACCTGCTGGTAGATGGCAATGTTCGTAGAGCCTTCCGAACCGGAATCTAGCGCATTCAATAGCACAGATTCATCAAATTGGAGCTGCGATAGAGACTATCGCAGCTCCAATTTGATGAAAGTTTTCCCCAAATCCCTCAAGAATCTGACTTTTAGATGTAATCACCCAACCTGGAAATTCGCCGTTGCCTGAGTATATTGGAAAGCCGGGGTGTTCAGCAAGATCAAGGTATAGGCAGTGCTACCTGATGGCATAATAAAGGTCACGTTTCCTGTGGCACCTGATGAACCGGCAGCAAAGCTAAGAGGAAGTGTTGTGTCTGTTGTAGGTGCGCTTGTGGCATCACCCGACTTTAAACGTATGTAATCACCATAGTAGCCACGAAAATCTTGAGAAGTAGGATTATCTACCTTTAACGTTACGATGACATATTGCATGCTTTTATCAGCCTGCTGCCCTCTAAAACTCAGTGAGACTGTGGCAGAGGTGACCGTCCAGATCAATCCCGCATAGTGTGTGGCTACGTTGAGCTGTGCTAACTTTGGCTGGTATTGCGTTATATCTGCTTTGCCCGTCAAAGCAATAGTTTCCTGGGCTTCCGAATCTTTGCCCAATCGAAGTGTAAGCTGGCTGATCTGGACATTTGTTGGTAAAGCGAAATCTAACCAGTTTGTGCGTGTCACACCGGCATCGGGACCACTATATTGTTGTTCATTGGCAGGAGCAACGCTGGTTTTATCAGGTAATATTAAGCGGGCAGAATCGCTATACAAGTAATTTCCACGGGAGGTGCTCTTATTATCTTCTTTAAGATTCAGCCGCACCACACCAGTTGTGCCCGCATTGAGGTCGTCCATAAATGCTTTCGACTGCTGGGCGCTGACGACTGTGATGTTCACTCCGGCGTAGGGCACTGTCTGATCAATCTGCACAGTAGTGATGGGAGGTTGAGTTGTAATAGAGCTGTTACTACTGCTGCCACTGCTGAAATTCAGACTTTTGGGAATGCTGGTAAAGGATGTTCTGCTGGCATAATATAAGGAAGGAACCCCTAAGCAGAGGAATAAGACGACCAGTAGTACAAGGCATCCACAACAGCTACTGCGCTGGCGTTGGGCCCTATAGCCGGCATATCTGCGCCCACCGAAGTTTCGCAATAGGAAAAGGAGTCCCAGAGCGCCGAATGCTTCGGCGATGGGGCTTTGCTGTTGTGGTGGCTGTTGTTGAGCATACGATGGAACCTGCTGCTGAGGCGATTGAGCATAAGATGGCAGCTGCTGCTGTTGTTGCGCATAGGGAGGTGTTTGCTGTGGATACGGGTAGTTTTGGGATGGAGGTTGCGCTCCATACTGGCTTGGTGGTTGTGACTGTGCTTCAAGCACTGCTCCACAGTTGGTGCAAAATCGTTGATCGGCTGTGATCGAGATACCGCACTTTGGGCAGTGACGTTCTGACATTTGTGACATAGCCGTTCTCCTTGGTGCATAGTAGTGCATTAAAGGGGGAGGATTTGAATGAAGCCCCACGTTCCCCTTTGAAAATGGTTGCTTAGTTGCTACAATTGTAACAACGAACGGGGAGCGAGTCTATAATCCAAATCACCGTATCTTGATGAGGTAGTCCACTATTTTGTAGAAGATGAGGTAGGTTATATTCCTGGTTGAGGATAGCATGCTGTAGTAGAAGGTTGCAAGGATGTGAAGCTCTTTGCAGTAAAGGACATGTCCTCGCCCATGATGCCGTCAAAGTGTAGTCCCGTGGTTTTGAGCACAGTACAATTTCCGGGAGTTGGTAGTATAGTGAGATCCAACTCGGGGAAAGTACCTGCCTCGCGCTGTATAAGCAAGCTATAAGGAGCGGTACCCAAAGGTGGCACGTACCACGAGACTGTCACAGTCATCGTGCAGTTTTTGGGCACGATCACCCAGCCGCCAAACATTGCGCGCCCAGGTTCATCACTCACAAGACTGGTGGGTGGGCCTATGGTATCGAGAGGATGCCAGTGTGCACCATCGGGATCAGTGATCGAAGGAGCGGCTGCCCCTGGTTGGAATTGACCTGTCGGACAAAGTAGTTCGCCTTGTGGATAAACACCGGTTGGTTGACATTGCTGATAGAGACCACCGCAGAGTGGTATGCCAGTATCGAAGCCATTTCCCCAAAGAAAGCGACTATTCGGCGGCACATAGATACGCACATAGTCGCGATAGGTATCATAACCATAGACAGGCCCGATCTGATTATAGACGAGGCGGAGTTGCAGGACATGGGTCGCGCCACCTTTGGCATCAAGTGAGACAGTATCGTGCATGATGGTTTTGACATACTGCGAAGCTTTACTCGCGCTGAGATTAGCCTGAACCACGTATAAGCCATCATGGGTAGAAGAGCGATCAACCTGCGCTGCGTAGTCATACTTAGTGAGTAGTTCTTCAACCTGCGGATTGGTGAAATAAGCTTGTAAATCCCTAGTTTTCAGATCATGCAACATCTCCTGGGCAATGGAAAGGATTTCATCTGGTGGAGCATGACGTACTTTGTCCAGCAGTAGATGAGCCAGCAGGCCAGTAAAACGTTTGCGATCGGATGTTGCAGTAACACCTGGTTGAATGACAATCTGTTTATATATGCCAGCGTTATCCTGTTGATAATAATGTAGACGATCTTCCAGATTTTGCGCAGTGATAGTATCTTTGTAGGCGGGGACATAAATTGGTCCAATAATCTGCAAAATATGCTCGACTAAGAACGGGGTAAACAAGATAACGCCATCTACCTGGTGACCAACTTCAAGCTTATATTGGTCAATGGCAATTTGAGCCGAAGTAGGGAAGTCGGCAGAGTCGTTCGAGTCACGCAGGCCCCAGTTCGCGAAAGGCCACCATTTACGATATTGCGGTGGAGCAAGTTGCCCCTGGTTTCGGCTGTTATCAACGTACTCCACAAGAGAAATATCTGTGAGGTTAAACGGAGCGATTCGACCTCCCTGTATGTGTAACTCGCCATACTGGCCAGTGAATCCACCGGTTGGTCGCAATTCTGAACGATCCATAGTTTGCACCAGAAAGGTGCGCGGCTCATTCACACCAAGAAGCCAGTTCGACACTCCCAGAAGATCAAGTACCTGCGCAAGATCGGTTTGGATCTGTGGGAGAGCTTGTAGAAGTTGTTGCAATTGATTACGCTGCTGAACGCTGACAGGTAAGGTGTCGAGTGAGATAAAGCGTGACTGAATTTGAATATCGTTGAGGCTCGGCAAGATTCCATTGATGGTTGCACCCACGAGATCCAGCATGCTCTGTGTAATCAATGGTTTGGTGGTATCGGTCAACAGAGGACCACGAAATGTCGGGGCGAGTAAGAGAGCAGTTGCAGTAAGTTGCTGACCAATATCGGATATGTCCACGCCAACCTGGCTTACAGCGCGGGCTGTGTGAACCTGCGTGAGAAGCTGCGGAAAGTACGTCGTTATGGTCTGGATGGCACCTGTATGGTCAAGTTTATATTCAACTTGCTGAAAATCAGTACGTGCGGCAACAAATTCCTGGCGGGTCTTGCTCAATTTGCTGTCGTCGAAAAAGCCACTAGGGTGAGCCTTGACGCCTGTGAAAATAGTTTTGACATTGAGCAGGTGTTGTACTCCGCTTTGAGCCTGGCTGCGTACGCTGGTGTAGGTGGTATAGGCACTAATGCCGTAGCCGGTAGCGATGACGATGGGGACGAGTATGCCAAGCACTAAGATAGCAAGAAGGAGACGTGAGATCACACGATGCCGAGTTGAGCGCTGCCGACGACGTGGTGGTTCTGGTGATCCCAGGTCGCTAGAAGCGCCAGCAGCATCAGAACTATTTTCGTTAGATGTGATTGTCATAGATGTTATTCCGACAAAGACAGTGAGAATCCATAAGCATAGATTTTATGGCTTGCGAATAGTCAATGGATGTAAGCGGTTGCCCCCTAATTGCTTCCGTATGTATTATAACGCGTAAGCAAGGATTAGTGTTACTTGTTTGGGTTCTAATAGCACCTTGCTTGAAATGCTGTCGTGATATGATTTGGACAGCACTTTTATTTTTTCACCGGGTTAAATTGACCCGGGCAGTTTAAAAGCTAGAAGGAGGCAGAGTTTCTATGAATTATGTTTGGAAGGTGGATGCGGGCAGCAACGTTAAGTTGAAGGATTATGATCCGGGTTATACGGATGATCAAAGTGATCGTGCTTCGGCAGACCTGGAGTTGCAAAAACTTAGTGACGAAATGAACAAGTTACAGGAGTTGCTGTCTGCAGCGCAACAGCATAGCCTACTCGTGGTGCTGCAGGGAATGGATACGAGCGGCAAAGATGGAACTATTCGGCATGTACTTTCGCATGTGAATCCACAGGGATGTGATGTGCATGCATTTAAGGAACCAACGCAGGAGGAACTGGCACATGATTTCCTGTGGCGCATACACAAAGTCACACCTGCTAAAGGTGAAATGGGTATTTTTAATCGCTCACATTATGAGGATGTGCTGATTGCACGTGTACACAATCTAGTGCCAGAAAAAGTATGGAGCCGCCGCTACGAGGAAATAAATAACTTTGAGCAACTGCTTTTTAACAATGAAATGATTATTCTGAAGTTTTTCTTGTATATCAGCTATGAGGAGCAAGAGCGGCGTTTGCTGGCGCGAGAACAGGATAAAGAAAAATCCTGGAAGCTTTCTGCTGAGGATTGGGAAGAACGAAAGTATTGGAAAGATTACGAGCGGGCATACGAAGATGCGCTATCGAAGTGCAGCGCGGATAAAGCTCCATGGTATATTGTGCCCGCAAATCATAAGTGGTATCGCAACCTGGCAGTGGCGCATACAATCGTACACACAATGCGGCAGTATAAGGATGAATGGAAGACCGGATTGGAGGCACGAGGGCAGAGGGAGCTTGAGAAATTGAAGCAGTTAAGGAGTAAAAAGTTGATCCCTGGTGACCCAAACACTTAGAGCTTGCGGGTGGGCCTTCCTCGAGCGCGTACAGGAGGTGGATAGTAAATTGGAGTCACAGCCATAATGTCGCCGATGCGCACCTGGACTTGCAAGTAGCGATTACCTGGACGATGATAATGCGCGAAGAGCATGAGAACATGATGCGCAATGACATCGGGATCATCAGTATGGCACGAGAGGATCATCTGACCTCCAACAGTGTCCTCAGCAGAAGTAACTGCTACCTCTTCGCCATCTTCAGCGATCACAAGTTTACGTGTTTCCTGGCGCACGATGCGACTCGGCCAGAGCATAAGGGCAATAATTCGGCCCCTGAGCCGCTGTTCTCGCAGACGCTCGCCGAGATAGTTGGCGAGTTTGCGAATGGCAGCACAGGTTTCGTCAGCGTCCGCGGCATGATGAAGACGCACACGTGCATTCTGGCTAAGTGGCGGAGCATCAGGGACGACGAGACTGGAGTCCTGACCACTTGCGACCTGGTAAAGCCAGCCACCTAGCCGTCCCAGTCGACGGCTCAAGCCTTCTTCAGTTAGAATAGCAACCTGTGCAAAGGTAGTGACACCAAAATCCTTAAGGTGCGCTACCAGTTCTGCGACAGCCACTGAATCTATGTGTTCGCTTCTGCCTTCGATTTCTGGCGGACGAGAGGCGTGACCATTCTGTTCACCTAATTCGGGCAAGGCACTTGGAATACCTGTGCCCGCCGCACGCATCTGGAGCAACATTGAGAGCGGCAGTGTTTGCACGAATGATGCTTCCCGACCTGGAGGAATGTAGAGGACTCCCCGCCGACCATCTTTACGACTCATCAGAGCAGCCAATTCTGCGATAGCCTTGCCGTTAGCAATGCCGATAAGGGCCGTTAGTCGCATTTCTGCTATCTCTGCACAGAGGCGCTCGGCGAGAGTAACGGGTGAATCGAATGGCAGTTCGCAACCGCGCAAATCAATGAAAGCATCAGCAATTGGTACAGTCTCAATGATACGCGAATAGGCCCGGTATCGTTCGCGAAGTTTTAGAAGTACTGGTTGATATTGATCGTAAGAAGCCGGAAGGAAACGTGCTCGCGGAGCAAGGCGATAAGCCCGACGCAAAGGCATGCCTGGGCTAACGCCCAGACGTAGCGCAGCGGGTGAGACATCTATTACACGCCCAGGTTCGTTTGGACGACCGGTACCAGTGCCCACGACAAATGCCTGACCACGCAAGGTAGGGTCGAACATCTCCTCTAAGGTGCAATAAAAGTGACGTATGCGCACATGCATAATGCCCTGCCGGAGGCGTGCACGTTCTGCTGCGCGAGCCGCCTCTTGCATTTCGTTATTCAGACCTGCAGTTTGTTGTTCAGTGAGCACAGCATTGGTTGTTTGTGGAGTATTGGATGCCGGGATGTTTAGATTGTAATGTTGCATAGTAGCCTTCTGGCATATCTTTGATATAGGGTATTATACCCTAAAAAATGTATTCCTGGTGTTTTTCGATTGGTCTTTTTTAGCTCTCTAAAGAGAGGAGAGTTTTGGGGAATACACACCTGCCAAGAAGCGAAGCTCCTTGTAATCCCTTTTTTTATAAGTTTTGCCCCCTGCTTGGTATCTATTTTCTTATCTGTGAGAATTGCTGTCAAGTGTTACAGTGTTACATGATTTATTACAAATGAGAACGCCTTCGAGTATACTTATTTTGAGATGCAGAAAACTCTCCTATCATCAATTTGTACGCTGGCACAATAAGCCCTGCCGATAGATTTTGCCTTCAAGTAAGAGAGGAAACAATCAGATGAACGAAAGGGATAGGTTTGATAAATTTACGGAGCGAGCAAGAAGGGTTCTTAGTCTTGCGCAGGAAGAAGCACAACGCTACCAACACAATTATATTGGGACGGAACATTTGCTGCTAGGTCTCGTACGCGAGGGAGAAGGTGTTGCCGCCAAAGTACTGCTTAAGCTGGGTATAGAGCTGAACAGGGTTCGTAGCAGTGTTGAATTTATTATTGGACGTGGGGACCGCATTGTGTTGGGTCAAATTGGGTTGACACCACGTGCAAAAAAAGTAATTGAGCTGGCCATAGATGAAGCTCGTCGCTTGAATCATCATTATATTGGTACAGAGCATCTGTTGTTAGGGCTATTGCGTGAAGGTGAGGGTATTGCTGCGGGTGTGCTGGAAAACCTGGGGGTCAGGCTGGAGCAAGCTCGAAAAGAAACGCTGGCAGTGCTTAGCGGTAGTAGTTCCGGGATGCAGACGACCTCTCCACCGATACCAGAGGAGTCAGCATCACTTGTGGAAGAGAGTGAGCCGAAGCTGATATGCCCCTTTTGTGGAGCATACCTTGCAGAGGGTGAGTCATCGCTGATATGTTCCCATTGCGGAGCACACTGTCCAGGATACTTCCACTACTGCTTCAACTGTGGGGAAAGGTTGGTATATGAGTAGTATCTATCACCAGCCGAGGAAGTAGAGTAAATCGCTAAGAACAAAGCGAGCACGAATGAAGTGGCCGTTGTTGACAGCAAAATCGAATTCTTCCTGGCTGATTGGTGGCTCAAGTTCTTGAGGGATCAGCGGGGCTCCAGCTTTAGAGAGAATCTGGTGCACAATGCTGGGAGGACAAACCAGTGAAGCGAGTTTTGACCGGTGTGTGCTTTGCCAGGATTGGCAGAATTGTTCAAAAATGGCACGGTTCTGATGCCATTGGGTCAGTTTTCTGCTGTAATCGCTCCAACATTCCTCAGCCATCGCTCCGATTGGGTCAACTGGTTGAAATTGCTGGTAGATGCGCAATCGCATTTGCTCATACTTTGGATAACAGGAATCGAAATTGACAACCTCAGGATCGAAGTTATCCAGGAAATTCTGGTAAAGCTGCGCGGCGGTGAGCGTGGCAACGCCGACCTGAGCACCATGTAGAGCAAGACCATGGTGATAGTGATCAGCGATCATATCCAGTACATGCGAAGTTACGTGTTCAGTACCTGAGAGAGGGGCCGACATGTTGACGACAGATTGGGCAATGCCAGCAAGCAAGAGTGCACGTGCAACGATGGCCTCCCCTGTATATGACCGCTGACCGATGCTGGGAGCTGACTTTAATAATATAGAGTCCAGGTTATTGAGCAGTGCTAGTGGAACCTCGCTATAAAAGTCGACGAGGCCAAGCGCACTGGCAAGATACCAGTCACCGTAGGCGACGAAGCGGGCGCAACAATCGCCCAGACCGGCTAGAGTCATGGCTTTGGGCGCAGAGGCAAGAACACGCAGGTCTGAAATGATAGCCGTTGGATAGCGCGATGGGAGAGTACGCTTGACACCGTCCTTGAGTAGAACTGCCATATTCGCGGCATAGGCAGTGACGGAATTTGCGGTTGGACAGCAGATATAGACCATGCGCGGCTGATCGGGGTGCTGCTGATCATAGAGAAAGGCGGCATGTTTGGCAATATCGGTTACCGTCCCTGAACCTAGTGCAATAAGCGCTGTACCCGGTTCCAATCCCCAGCGAACACTTTCAACATGCTCTAAATCGGCATGTACCAATTCATACTCATCGTTTTCCAAATGACACGTGGTTTCGTCATACCCGGCTACATACAGCAAATCCCGCACAAAACGCTTCAGGTCAATGTCTTCGCGGAGCATAGGCGTTTCGTCTATCACTAACAATACCTTCGAGCCAGGAGTAACGCCTGCTCGTTGCAAAACAAAGGGTAAGTCCATCAAAACACTGGGACCGATGAGAATCTCATCGATATCAACAGAACGTAATTGGCATTGGGGATCGTCTTGTGCTGCTAACCAACGTTTCACAGCAGGAATATCGTCAGGATCAACAGCAAAGGTGGAACTTGTCATCGTTTTGATGCCTTTCGGAATGGTTCTTGCAAGGAGTATACAGGGCTGACATATGCACGTCAACGATCAGTTTCATCGAGCATGTTACAAAATGAAACAGGGTGCTGAAAAGGTTGGAGTTATCTTAACCATAAGTACATGGTCTTAACGGAAATGTAACCATATTGACGCTTCTTTCCTAACATTCCTTGTGTATCATTATCGACACTACCCACCTGGTAAAAACACTATCTTAAGGAGCCAAGTTATGAGCAACGAAGCCGCTGCTCTTCCGTTAAATGGACTGACAACCAGTCAATATACCGTTAAAGAAGTTGAAACAGTACATGATATCATGTCAACTGTTGAACGGATCATTGCGACTGGAATTGAACAAATTGCACTCGTAACAATTCTGCTCTTTTATGAAAAAGAAGATAAGTTAAATACTCATCGATTAATGTTTGTAGATAAGAGTACACATTACATACTCAATGACCTGCGTACACTTGTGCGCAAAACTGATAGTGTCTTGCTTTTGGGCCACAACCTGTATTTTCTGTTACCAGGGGCTACTATTCAGGGTGGGCAAATTGTACAGAGTCGCCTGTGGGAGGCATTGCTCTGGCGCGTTCATAATCTCTCAGAAAGCGATATATTGCGTCCGCTAGGCATGGCTATAGGACATAGCTCTTATCCGATACAGGATAAAACCATACGTGATTTTATTGCGGCAGCCGATGAAGCAAGTTTCCGTTTCGATGTGCAACCCAAGAAAGCAACTCGCAAGCATGCGAAAGTATCGCAAAGCCAGCATGCAAAAGATGAAGTAGATGAAGAGCTTCCAGTTCTGGCGCGTAAACTTGGAATTCCATACCTTCCATTCTTGCCGAGAAAATTACCTCATAGTCTGCAGCACCTTGTTAACCCAAAACTAGCGCAGGAGTTGCGTTGTTACCCCCTGGGACGCGAGCGCAACATGCTAACTGTGGCTATGCTGAATCCTGAAGACCATTCCGCACTAGATCGTCTCAAACAGGAGACGGGCTTACACATTTTCCCAGTATTAGCACATCCTCAAGCTTTGCAGCTTGCATTGGAACAGTTAGTTTGATAGAGTAGGTCTCACATTGATATAATAAAAGGTACACGATTCTGGCAGGCCTCTCTAAAGCATATCCTTACGATCACCCTGGGTTGTGAAAAGTGGCCTTGTTGCTTTTTTTTGTACTTAGAGAAAGGTCTTAACTTTCCATGAGAATATTAGTTACGGGTGGAGCTGGTTTTATTGGGTCGCATATCGTTGATCAATGCATAGCTCTGGGTCATGAAGTCGCTATAATAGATAATCTATGGGAAGAAGGGGGAGGAAAAGCACAAAACCTGCATCCTGAAGCGCGTTTCTTTCGCTCAGATATTACAGACGATGCGGCATTACAATTGATCTTCGATGAGGTACGTCCAGAAGTCGTCAGCCACCAGGCAGCGCAGCATAGTGTAGCCATCTCGACGAAAAATCCGCAACTCGACGCAAGAGTGAATGTGCTCGGCCTGCTTAATGTTTTAACAAATTGTACTCGTGTTGGAACGCGCAAGATTGTTTTTGCTTCGTCTGGCGCCACTTATGGCACTCCAGCACGGCTGCCAATCGATGAAGAAGTTGCACAGTGCCCCGAATCGCCATATGGCATTACAAAGATGGTGGCAGAACACTATTTGCGTTACTGGCAAGAGGCAAATGGATTGAGTTATACGGCATTGCGCTACGGAAATGTGTATGGCCCGCGCCAGGACCCCAATGGTGAAGCAGGTGTAATTGCGATCTTCGCCAGGCGGTTCCTAAACCATGAGAGTGTGCGTATCGATTGGGACGGTAACCAGAAGAAGGACTATGTTTTTGTAGGCGACGTGGCACGAGCTAATCTACTTGCAATTGAGAATGGTGATAACGATATCTTCTGCGTAGGTACAGGTAGAGGAGCTTCGGTAAACGAACTTTATGACGTGCTAACGACAATTATTGGTTATAAGCCAGAGATCGTGCAAGCACCCAAACGACCTGGGGATATCTACTTAACTTACTTTGATTGTCAAAAGGCCGAGCGAATTCTGGGATGGAGGCCGCAGACGACTCTGGAAGAGGGGATTGAGAAGACGGTGGAGTTTTTCAGGAAGTAACGTAAAGAGATAGATCAAAGAATTTAGGGGCGTAAATAGTTGCGCCCCTTTGTTTTGTCACAAATTACTTGTTGTTAATGAAAATAGATCGACGAAATTTGTTGAGTTTGGACGTTCACGTATTATACATAATGCATTCAGAAACGCTGCTCTCGCTGTTCTTGTCCGTCTTGCCAACGCTGCTTCGCAGCTACCCTACGGGTCAGGCAAGACGAAAGGCAGCTAGTGCTACGCACTCATCTGAATGCAAGGAAGTATTAGGTCCGGGCTTTGTAGCCTGTTTCGAATCCCCTGATTGATGTAATTAGCTTACACTGCATGTTATGCATGTGTTAATTTGATCACAAAAATTGTGTAAAACTGCTAATAGCAATCAAGCAAAAAGAGGGGTATAGTATGTGTAGCTTAGAAAACCTGTGATTTGGGATAGGTTTATGATCCCAGGAAAGGAACATTAACTCGTATGACAAGTAAGAAGAAAGTGCGTGTTGCGATTGTTGGAGTCGGTAACTGTGCAAGCTCACTCGTGCAGGGTGTGCAGTATTACCGTGAAGCAAAGCCGGAGGATTTCGTCCCAGGTTTGATGCATGTAAACCTTGGCGGGTATCATATTAGCGATATCGAGTTCTCTACAGCCTTTGATATTGACCAGAATAAGGTGGGTAAAGATATCAGCGAAGCGGTTTTCGCTTCGCCGAATAATACCTATCGCTTTGCCGACGTTCCTCAATTGGGAGCGAAAGTCTATCGTGGGATGACACACGATGGATTAGGCAAATACCTCTCGCGTGTGATTACCAAGTCTCCCAAGCAGACTAACGATATAGTAAAAATCCTCAAAGATACTGGCACGGATGTGGTGATAAATTACCTCCCGGTTGGCTCTGAGACAGCGACCAAGTGGTACGTTGAGCAGATCCTCCGGGCAGGCGTAGGTTTCGTCAACTGTATTCCAGTGTTTATTGCGCGTGAACAATACTGGCAGGAGCGTTTCAAAGAGGCCAATCTGCCGATGATTGGGGACGATATCAAAAGCCAGGTCGGGGCAACAATTGTGCATCGCATGCTAGCGCGGCTGTTCCGCGAGCGTGGTGTAAAGTTAGAGCGGACAATGCAACTCAACGTTGGTGGCAATACCGACTTCTATAATATGCTTGAGCGTGAACGTCTGGAGTCGAAGAAGATCAGCAAGACAAATGCAGTGACGAGCCAACTGGACTATGAGCTTGGTGAAGATAACGTCCACATTGGCCCATCCGATTACGTTGCATGGCTCACGGATCGCAAATGGGCGTTCATTCGCCTGGAGGGTCGCACGTTCGGCGACGTACCACTGAATGTGGAAATGAAGCTGGAGGTGTGGGATTCGCCAAACTCTGCCGGCGTGGTGATTGACGCTGTTCGTATGGTGAAGCTGGCGCTAGATCGCGGCATTAGCGGGACATTGGAAGGACCGAGTGCATACCTGATGAAGTCACCACCTATTCAGTATCATGATGATATTGCACGTGAAATGACAGAGACATTCATTCGCGAGGAGGCTTACACAGCACCTCTAGCACCTGAGGTACTCGAACCTACCAATGGGCATAAGGCGGAGAGTGAAGTAGAAGTAGATTAAAGCTTGCCCTGGTTTGGGAGATATGCTATACTGCGCAGCGGAGAGATGTCAGAGTGGTCGAATGTGCCGCTCTCGAAAAGCGGTAGGGTGAATAGCCCTCGTGGGTTCGAATCCCACTCTCTCCGCTGTGCTGGAGGAGTCTCATAGTGGCCTAGTGAGCACGACTGGAAATCGTGTGAGGTGAATAGCCTCCGTGGGTTCGAATCCCACCTCCTCCGCTTCCCCTCTCAATCGGCCTGGCGCCTTGATTCGAAATTTCCCACAGCTCGTTTGACAGCAGAAGTGACAGCAGAACTTACAAAACTGTGGTGACAGGCCAACCTGATGGCCAAAACGTCGTCCTTTCCCCCCTGGATTACGATGCCCCCTTTCTCCACAAAACGCTTGACAGCAGAACTGTCGCATGCATTCCCTGGAACCAGTTCTCTGGCTGCTTCATCACGCACATCTTTGACAGCAGAACAAAAAACTCACCCTCCAAGAGCGTCGTTGAGTTTCCTCATGGCCTCCTGCTGCATGGTCGGCAGCACGTGGGAGTAGATGTCCATGGTCATACTGATCTGGCTGTGCCCCAAGATTTCCTGCACCACCTTGGGATGCACCCCCAGGCTCAGCAACATTGTGGCAGAACTGTGACGCAGATCGTGAAAGCGAATGTCCGGTAAGCCTGCTTCTTTCAGCAACTTCTTGAACTGGGCGAAGAGGATGCGCGATGTGTGAAGATGCCCTCCTACCGTACTGCTAAAGACAAGATCACGATCCGTCCAGGCCGGGCCAGCCTTGAGCTTTTCTTCCAACTGGATCACGCGGTGCTGTTTGAGTTTCTCAAGGGCGAAAGAGGCGAGCGCGATGCTGCGGCGGCTCTTCTCGGTTTTAGGCTCGGCCTCAACATAGCCCCCTTTGCCGTTCAACTTCACTGGCATGTGGGTCAGTATGCGCCGTACCTGCAGTGTTCCAGTCGCAAAGTTGATATCCCGCCACTTGAGCGCCAACAGTTCCCCGCGCCGCATACCGGTTGCCAGCGCTAGGACAAACAGCGCTTCTAAACGATGACCGCGAGCCGCCATGAGAAATTGCTGTATCTGCTCCGCATTGAGCGGTTGAATCTCGTAGCGCTTCACATGTGGGGGTTCGACAGCATCACAGACATTTCGAGGAACAAGCCCCCAATGGACAGCCTTATCCAGGGCCAGATGGAGCATTTTGTGAAAGCTGATAACCGTGGTTGGGGAAAGCCCCGCATCCAACTTTTTCGCATAGAATGCCTGCAGATGTTGGGGTGATAGCTTCTGCAGGGGATGATGACCGATCCCTGGTATGAGGTGAAGCCGAATCATTGCTTCGTAGCGTTCATAGGTGCGAGGGCGCACGCTGTGCTTATGCACATCCTCCAACCAGTGTACCAGAAATTGTGCAACTTTCTGCTGAGGAGTTGTGACCAGTGTCCCCTGTTGCTGCTGATGCAGCGCTGTTTTGAGTTTCTCCTGTACCTCCTTCCGCATCTTACCATAAAACGTCTTACGTTTCATGCCCTCAACTGTGAGACTGGCAGCCCAACGTCCATCTTTACGTTGATAGATCGAGCCTTCACCATGTCCGCGCATCGCCATAGAATCTTCCCTTTCTGTTCAAATATGTTGGCAAACCATGCTAAGAACTGTCTATAGTCATATTCTTTCTTATAGTTTTGGAAGAAGCAAACTGTAAACATATATCCTGGTCGTTAAAGGGACTATTTCTCATTTCCTGGCAGACCACCAGACACTGTACTTCACTCGAGAAATTGGGTACCTCAACAGCCAGAGTCTTGCACAAGTCGATTACGTACTGGGTCGCAGTAAGCACCTCGAAGGACGCCTGTAAGATCACGAAGGAAGACCAGGGATCTCTACACTGCTCAAGCGTGGCAGTTCCTCTGGTATATTCCGCCAGTGTCGTTAGATGAATGCCTAGCCAATCTTCATGTGACCTTGATGCTGTTTTGCAGAGTCGGAAAA
>Ga0207684_10002848_pt1 | contig 17178 bp, 17 predicted proteins | sample KBSK5501metaG_FD_184342 | JGI IMG/M metagenome (GOLD analysis project Ga0207684, IMG submission 184342) | Corn, switchgrass and miscanthus rhizosphere microbial communities from Kellogg Biological Station, Michigan, USA - KBS K5-50-1 metaG... | ecosystem: Host-associated > Plants > Roots >...
GAGCCTTCGGCCCGAATGGCGTGCCGACTACTTCGCGGCAAACATCGGCGACCCGGACGGATACAACATCGAGATTGCCTATAAGCCTTGGCTCTACAGATAAAAGGTACGAGCCATCAAGGCACCAGACCTCGGGCCAATGCTGCGGCGGCTGGTCGAACGCCCGGATTTAAAACTAGGCATGTAACCGACCTGGCCGCCTAGGTTCAAACATCTTTCGATTCATGATTTCTCTTGGAGGGAACATGACAAACAGCTATCCATTTACCGTTGTTGGCGATGAGTTCAAAGGTAAGCGTGTTCTAGTGACCGGTGGCACGAAGGGTGTAGGGGAAGCGATTGTACGCCGCTTTGCATTGAGCGGTGCCTCGGTGGCCACCACCGCGCGATCTGAGGCAGCTCACGGCCAGGATTCTACTCTCTTTATAAAGGCGGATCTTGGAACGGCGCGTGGTGTCCAAAACGTCGTCGATTGCATTGAGCGAGAGTGGAGTGGGCTCGACATCTTGGTGAACAATGTCGGCGGAACAGAAACAAAAGCAGGCGGATTCGAGGTGCTCTCCGACGAGAACTGGCAAAGGATACTGGACGTCAATCTGCTCGCCGCCGTCCGCATGGACCGCGCTTTCCTTCCCGGCATGATCGAACGCAAGTCAGGAGTCGTCATTCATATCTCTTCTGTCGCGCATCGTCTGCCATTCTCCAATTCGACGCTCGCCTACGCGGCGGCCAAGGGAGCATTGGCTACTTACAGCAAGGGGCTGGCCAAGGGTGTCGCTCCGAAAGGTGTGCGAGTGACGATGATTTCGCCCGGCTTCATCGAGACTTCAGGCGCAAAGGGAATGATCGCCGACATTTCAAGAGGCAGCGGCATCAGCGAAGACGCTGCACGGCAACGGATTATGGACATGCTTGGAGGCATTCCTATCGGCCGGACAGGCCGACCCGAGGAAGTGGCGGAACTGGTAGCCTTCCTGGCCTCAGACCGAGGCGCGTTTATCAGCGGGGCTGATTACATTATCGACGGTGGCACGATGCCCACGACTTGATGCCCTCGTATCACGGGCGGCAGATTAGTTAGGTCCGCAGGCTTACGGATGTTTTCTCGTAGCTGCTCGGGCCGAATCGTCGGCAATTCGGAAGTTAATCACACATTGAAGATATGCGGATTCGTTAGGTATCGATAAGTCGGCATGTGTAGAGTGATCGTCAAAAGGAGCCTCAACTCCCAAGAAGACCGGTTCGAGGAAGTTTGAACCTCAGGGCATCCGGAATTTAGAGACATTGTCACAGGCGTGTTCACTCCCGTCCTGGCCAAGCACAGCAAGAGCCTCAACTTGGTCGACACGCTGTCAGTCGGGGTGGACCGCATCCAGCGCAACTTTGAGCCGATGCAGCGCCAGGTCGAGTTTTGGCGCCAGACGCAAATAACGGATGCCCAGGCGAAGTTGATCTTCTACTTGGCGTTTGTGGACGGCAGGCTCAATGCTCCGAAGAGTCTCTTGTCCGACGTCCACCGGCTCTACTTTGAACCGGAGTATCCGGAATTCTCGCCGCGGACCATGTGGAGCCTGTCGAACGCCTTTACCAGCGCCTTCAAGATGCTCGATCCGGTTCCGCAGTTCAAGGCGACCGCCAAGTTGGGAGAATTTCTTAGTCAATTGCCTGCATGATCCCTGCGGTCCTTGACCGCCAGGCGTTAGACCTCCACCTCTTTTTCCGACGGATCGCTGTGGAACCGTGTGGCGCCCCCTGTTTTGAACGAGCCTGCAGTGCCATAGCTGTCCTCGAGAAACTGGAGGTAGGCCACCTTGCCCTCCTCGAAGCGCGCCAACAGGCCAAACGGAGATGTGATTTCCCTCCCAGTCACGTTCGATTTGTAAGTAAAAGAGCCGAAAAGGGCGACGCGGCTACCCTGCTCAATGGTGTCGGTGACCTTGAAATCGAGTGTCGTCCAGAAGCGTTGGATTGCCGCAAAGACCTCGGATAGCGCTTGAGGCCCCTTGTGAGTGCCGGTCCAGGGCTCAACTTTTTTCAGTTCAGGGTTGTCGAAGTTCAACGAAACGTAGGTAGCGTCCGGTGTCATGAGTTGCTGGAGCACCTTGAGATTCGATGTGTTCTGCAAAAGCTGTTGAAGCACAGCGGTCAAGTTGGTCGACATGAGATAGTTCCTCCTTCCTCTTTTGTTAAGTTCGTGGCGAACGAATTTACTTGGCCTTGCCCGCCTTGCGGTCAGAACATGCCGTTGGCATTCGCACGCGGAATGTTCGGCGCGATGATCGGAGCGGAGTTTTGAGGCGTGCCCACGAGTTGCAACGTATCCCAGTGCTCGATGGCTTTCCCCTCAGTGTCCATGCGATTCCATGCGATAGATATCGACGCCAGCAATGCCGGTGTCGTCGGGATCATCGTTGAACAGGTTGAGGAAGTTCAAATGCGCCCACACGTAGTCGCCAACCGCAATGATCTGGTGAACCACGACGCGTGCCCGAGGCCGCTCACTGGTAATTTTGGCGAAAAACCGGCCCAGTGCGACAGAGCCGTCCGGAATCAGCGGGTTGTGTTGGATGTATGACGGACTCACAAATTTGGCTGTCGCCTCTTCGGATCGCTTCTGATTGATCATCAGATCGTACAGCGCGAGGACGTTGTTCTTGTTGCGGACAGCACGGCTGTCGGTGGCTTCGATGAGTTCAATCATGGGTTTCTCCTTTTCTTGGATTTCTTATCTCAGCCCTACGATTTGAAGACGAAGCGCGTCCTGCTCGTCGTCGGATCGTTTGCTGACAGCGCGAAGGATTTCGTCAGCATCCTCGCCGACGGAAGCAGAGCGCTGCGGAGGATTCTGCTCCGCCAATTCGATCACCCGCTTTGCGGCATCGATCGACGCGAGGCCGCTACTCTGCATGCTGTTGAGTCTCGCGGCGAAAGCGTTGAACGCCTGTCCATAGAGCTCGTGTTCCTCAGGCGTCATTTTCTCCGTGGTGCGCGCGAGCGCGGCGGCCGTCTTGGCTGGCCCCCCGGTTTTCATATTTCCGGCGACCGCGACGACGACATCGATACCGAAGCGCTTCAGTTCCTCTCGATAGACGGTTGCGAATACCTCCATGGCCGCCTTTGAAGCGCCTGATGGACCGTTGAATGGAAGTGGCAGGTGTGCCGTCCAAGTGCTGACCTGCACAATACGACCGCGCGCTTTCCTCAAAGCCGGAAGGAATGCGTTCACCACGGACAGCGCGCCGAAAACGTTCACTTCGAATTCGCGTCTGATGGAGTCGAGTGGGAGCGTCTCGATAGGTCCGGGAGTCAAGATTCCAGCGTTACTGATGAGAAGATTGAGGCCGCCATCTGTCTGCGCGCTCACGGCACGAGCCCAGCGCTTGACAGCTGGCTCGTCGGTGATATCGCAGCTGGTCAGTGTAACTGGGCCGCCAGAGGCTTGTTGCAGGTCAGTGATTTCCTCTGGTGTGATAGCAGTTCCAAAGACGTGGTAGCCCTTTGCAGCGAGACCAAGCGCAATATCTCGCCCGAGCCCACTACCGGCGCCGGTAATCGCGGCAAAACGACTGGCCTGCTGAATGACTCGTGACATGGTGCATCTCCTTCCTATCGGTGATTCGATCCGCCGCCCTGATTGAGCAGTTGCTGTTCCCAGAGGAATGATGTGCCGGTGGCACCGTAGTGCTCAACGACGATCTGGGACAGCCCCGGTACCGTCGCCTCGCGCGCCCAGTCGCGCTGCCACTCCGCTGAGAGTACGCCCCAGGTCAGCGGGACCGCGCCAGTGTGGATCATCCGTTGAATACCCATCTCGTGCGCCTCACGGGTGACACCGCCCGACGCGTCGCTGACGAAGTAGACCTCGTAGCCGTCCCCGAGCGCATGGATCACAGGGAAGGCGAGGCAGATTTCCGTCCAGAGAGCCGCCATGACGAGCTTCTTCCTTCCGGTCTTCTCCACCCAATCGACGATCCGCTTGTCCTCCCAGGCGTTGATGAACGTGCGATTGATGGGCTTCTGGTCAGGGAAGACGTCTTGGAGTTGCTTGAGGAGGTGCCCACCTCGCTCCTCCGTGACCGTCGTCAGAAGCGTGGGGACTTTGAATAGCTTGGCAACCTTTGCGAGACCGACGACGTTGTTGATGATCGTCTGCGGATCATGACTGTTGAGACTCGCAAATTGGAATGGCTGATGGTCAATCAGGATGAGAGCGCTGTTCTCGGGCGTCAGCAACGTCTCGAGTCCAGTCTTGTTGAAGGGTGTCGTATTCATCCTCGATCTCCTTTGTGAGGAAGTTAGTACGGGTTTGCCTCTTGCACAGCAAGCAGACGAGTGCCGCGTTAGAGACCTCCGATATCTTCAAAATCGATACGTAAGGCCAGCATTGAAAAACACAATCTCTTTGGACGGGGGAGACTGCTGCAAGAACGTCCCCGTGATGAAGCCGGCGACATTCAATGCTGCCAGGAAATGCTCACTGATAGCCCAACGAATCTCCAGATTGGGTTGACTCCCGACATACCGTGCGCTGCTAAGATTCGCCGGCCGCAATGGCACGTTCCCAAAAGTGTAAAGCGCATCTTTCGTGCTCTCGCGCCAGAACCAGATCCACTCGAAAGTTCCGGTTACGTTCTGAACGGGATGGAAGACAAACTGAGGCTGGAGATCCAATAAGTTTGCCGGCCCGATGAATGCAAACTTTGGCCCAAAATACGCTCCTCGCGGAAACATTGCGTTGAGCGTGCCGAGCGTCGCCGGCCGGCCGTTGTCTCCGCTTAGGACATCAGCCTGAAACCCGAAATGCGCGCGCCATACCGGACTGGGTAGCGTCCACCCAATGTTCGCTCCAGCGCCCCAGGCGCGGATCGAGCGATTCCCGAACGAGCCCCACTGGAACCCAGTCTCGACGTTATAGTCAAAACCTGCCGTGGGTGGTTCGTTGGGCGGGCGATTGAAATACCGCGCTCCAATCGTGCGCCGTTGCTCTCGTGCAGACTGGTTTTGGTACGTCGCCGACGCCGCGTCGTAATCTAGAAAGTAGACATCCGACATGAACTGCGAATTCCAGCGCACATTCGAGGCATACAAGCCCCACAGAGTGATCGCAGGGTTGGGTATGTCGTCCCACGCGCCGGGGTTGGTCTCCACCGGCTTGACGGCGATCAAATCGATACGCCCCTTCGGTTTGTCATACCCTAGGCGGATGCCATCGAAGGCGCTTCTTACGTTCACGCCCTCGTTGTTATCGAGAAGGCGCCCTGTTCCGAGTGAGACCTCCTGACGTCCGATGATGACATCCCAGCCGGGGTGTCGGTCGTGAAGATTACCGCCGAACTCGACGAAACCTTCATGTCCATCGGCGACATCCTTGTCGATTACTGGCCGAGGGCCGGCTTTCTTGCCACCCACGTCGTCAAACGCCAGCGTCACAAAAATGCGAGCGTGATCTCCTAGGCGCAGGTCAGCGCTGGGCATCAACCGTTCGAAAACGTAACCTGTCAGATCTTGCGGTCCCGCGCCCCAAGCGTTGTTCTTGAGATACTGAAATTCTGTCCGATTCTCAACGCCGAGCGTCAGGTAGTTTGTGCCGGAGTCGTTCAGTGGAATGAACTTCAACCTATCGTAAGGATCGATCCGTTGGGATGGGTCGCGCAAAAAGCTCCAGTCTTCAAATCTTGGGAAAGGGCCAAGCACGGGCCGTACTCCCGGTTGCGGAGCATCTACCGGAGACGGATCGGGTGTCTGTGCGTTCACCACACCCGTGACAAACAGGCATAGCCCAACAATAAGCAGACAGCGCGCACCTCTCACCACCCAAATCAAATCCCTTTGCGTCGCGTAGGACTCCCCCGGCAGATTCTGATTCAAGCTCGCTCTGATTGAAGAGCTGCGGTCAGAATGGGTACTGGCGCTGACCGCAGCGCGGGTTGATCCAGGTGACATCCTCGCTCTCCTAAAGCATGTACAACGCCTTGGCGTTGTCGTAAGCGATTTTGCGACGGTCGCTCTCGCTGACCGGTACCGTATCGATGAATTCTCCGCCCTCGGCATAATCCTCGTACGGGTAGTCATTCGAAAAAAGAATGCGATCGGCGCCCATGGTAAGGATCGTGCAGTGGAGCGCTTGGGTATTGAAGTTACCGCTGGTGGTGACCCAAATATTCTCTGCGAGATAGTCGACCAGGCGCTTCTTCGCGCTGCGGCCGTTTGGACTAAAATCAATGCCATGCTGGATGCGCCAGGCGAGAAATGGCAGGGTCTCGCCGAGATGCCCCAATACCAGTTTCGCGCTCGGAAAGCGATCGAAGATGCCGCTATAGACGATGCGTAGCGCATGTGTCGCCGTCTCCGGCGCGAAGCCCCAGGCCGCGCCGGTCAGCTCCGGATGGTTGTCGTACATGGCAACCTTGTGCGACGCGCGTGGGTGGAGGTAGAGCGGCAGGTTAAGCGCCGTCAGTGCTTCCCACAGCGGCGTCATCCGCGCATCGTCGAGATAGATCAAATTGTCTGGGCTCTCGACCTGGGTGTAGCCGTTTACCATGACGCCTTTGAAGCCGCGCTTGGTTACGCAACGCTCAAGTTCGCGCACGGCTTCGTCGGGGTCCTGGAGTGCTAGGGTGGCCATACCGATGTAACGACTCGGATGCGCGCGCACTTGGTCGGCGAGAAAGTCGTTCACTATGCGGGCAGTGTTCGTCGCTTCGACCCGGTCGAGGATGCCCTGCACGCCAAAAGTACGAAACCCAGCACCGAAGGAGAGCAGCACCTTGTCAACGCCCGCCTCGTCCATGGCTTGGAGGCGCGTCGTGTCAAAGTCTAGAAGCCGCCTCTGCACGACCTCAAAATACTCCGTCCCGAGATGGCCAATGTTGGCCTCCTTACGGGTCTCGAACCGGCCGTCGCTATCCCGCATGAACACTATGGGGTGGCCGAAGTGCTCCTCAAGTGCGATTTTGCGTAAGCGTGCCGGGGCAGGCGGGGCTCCGACTTTGGGCAGACTAGGAACGGGCATCGAATTTCTCCTTCGTGAGGTTATGGTGCCGGCGTGGGCGCTACGACACGGATTTGCGTTTTCACCTCTTGGAACTCTTCCATGGCGCGAGCACCCCGCGCACGTCCGATGCCGCTGTACTTGAAGCCACCCTCTTCGAAAGCGTCGTTGACGAGTCCCCAAGCGTTGATCCACACTGTGCCAGCCTTGATGGCGTGGGCGACTCGCTGTGCACGATCGACATCTTTGGTGAAGACCGCGGCGGCCAGACCGAAGACGGTGGCATTCGCGCGGGTGATCGCTTCGTCCTTTGTCGTGAAAGTCTCAAAGCTCAGCACGGGGCCGAAAATTTCCTCTTGGATCAATGGAACGTCTAACGCTCCCGTCTCCAGCATGGAGGGGCGATAGAATGCACCGGCCGCCAAAGGGCCGTCTACGATTGGGCCGCCGCGAACAATGATCCGAGCATACCGAGATGCATCTTGGACTATGCGATCGATGCGCTCGACGTTGGCTTTATCGATTACAGGACCCATCTGGCTATTCGGGTCATCAGCTCGACCGACCACGACCTTCTCCAAAAGGGACGCGATTCGTTCCCGCCACGCGTCGGCGACACTTCGTTCTACGAGGACTCGCGAGCCGGTCATGCAGAATTCGCCATTGAACTGTGTGAGCGCTGTCACGACGAGCGGTGCGACGGTCTCAATGTCGGCGTCTTCAAAAACAACCAGCGGAGTCTTACCGCCCAATTCCAGGCAAATCCTCTTGAGTGTCTGTGCGCCTTTTTCGGCGACCTGCCGGCCCACCTTGGTGCTGCCGGTATAGTTGATAACGTCGACGTCAGGGGATTCGACCAGCAACGGCGCACCCTCGTTTCCAGCCTCCGTGAAGATGTTCACCACTCCCTTCGGCAAACTCCCGGTCGCCGCGACTGCTTCCGCGATGAGAGAATTGGCCAACGCTGTCTGACCGGGGAGTTTGATGGCCGTCGTGCAGCCGGCTGCCAAGGCCGGACCCAACGCACGGACCAGCAGCGCGAGAGGGGAATTCCAAGGGACGATGATTCCCGCTACTCCGATCGGCTCGCGCATAGCGGTTGCGAATACGCCTGGCGCGATCTCAGCTGAGGTGCCTGTTTGCGATAACGCAGTTCCTGCGTTGTAACGAAGAGTTGACGGGCTCCAGGTGGCTTCGAGTGTCGCGTCACCCAGCGTCTTGCCCTCCTCGCGGCTGATCGTCAGCGCAATCGCATCCGCTCGCTCATCAAGTCTGTCAGCGAGTTCGAGAAGCGCCCGCGATCGGAGTTGAGGGTCATGAGACCAACCGCCGGTGTCAAAGGCTTTTCGCGCGGCGGCGATTGCGGCCGCCGCCTCGACTCGCCCGCCTGCCGAGTATTGGCCGAGCACCTCCCCGGTGGAAGGGCTTACGGATTCTGCCACGTTAGACGAGCTGATCCATTCGCCATTGATCCAATGACGCGCGGGCTCAACCTTTGGGGCCGTTTTGTTACTATTCATTTCGCGCTCCTTCAGGCAAAGCGTCCCGCTTCCTCAAACGTCAGTCTCGGGTTGCGCGGGAAAACGTTTTCATTCGATCCGTAACCGACGGAGCAAATGAAATTGGATTTGATGCGTGTGTTGGCAAAAAACTCTGAATCCACCGCCTCATTCCTGAAGCCGGACATCGGACCACAGTCCAGTCCCAGTGCGCGCGCCGCGATGTTCCTCGAAGGTAATTGCGGTGTGCTGAACGAAGTGGTTGTAGATGGCGCAGATTCTTGTCGCGTCATCAGGGGTCGCAAAGCGAATCATTCGAAGTCTCTTTCAACTTAATGTCTCTGCTGATATGTGCATACCTACCCAAAAGGCTCCAGGGTCTCGCCAGAGCCAGGCACAAGCCGAGATTTCAGAACTGTTAGCGACGAGATCGCGTCGAACAAGATAAAGGCCGGTCAAAACTGCGCCACCGCGGATAGGACAGACTAACGACGAAACGCCTGTTCGATATCACTGATGAGATCGTCGGCATCCTCTAATCCGACGTAAAAGCGGACTAGCCTCTCGCCGTAAACCCGTGCATTCGGCGCTTCCGTCAGATCCGGAGTTACCACCAGGCTTGAAACGCCTCCCCAACTGTAACCCATGCGAAAGAACTTCAAGCGGTCCATGCAGGCATGAAGGTCGTGACGTGAGAGTGGTTGGCGGAACACAACTGAGAACAAGCCAGACGAACCGGTGAAATCGCGCTTCCAGGTCATGTGACCCGGGCAAGTTGGCAATGCTGGGTGGAGAACGGCCTCTACATCCGGCCGTTGCGCGAACCATGAGGCCACCCGTAGGGCTGACTCTTCAATCGCCTTCAGGCGCACGTGGAGTGTCTGAAGCCCACGTAACGCCAACGAGCAGTCATCTGGCGACACGATCATCCCGAGGTGCTGAAGGTTCGTTCCTAAACGCTCATACAACGTTTTGTCCCGGACAGTTACTGAGCCCAGCAAGAAATCACTGTGACCGCCGATGTATTTGGTAACGGCTTGCACCGAGAAGTCCAATCCGTAACCAAAGGCGTCGAAGAATACTCCGGCGGCCCACGTGTTATCGAGCGCTACCAGCACGCCTCGCTGATGCCCTGCTTCAACGATAGCTGGAACGTCCTGTACCTCCATTGTGATCGAGCCTGGGCTCTCGCACCAGATCAGGCGCGTGTTGCTCCGGATTCGCGAGGTAACCCTCGCGCCCTCCAGGGGCAGGTAGTATTCAACTTCGACACCGTAGCGACGCAGGACGTAATCCGCAAAGGCACGGCTCGGCCCATACACACTCTCAGGCACAAGCACGTGGTCGCCTGACGCCAGACAGGTCAGGTAAACAAGCACGAGTGCGGATAGGCCGCCAGGCGTAATGAAGCACCGGTAACCATGCTCCAGTTCGGCGATCCTAGCCGCCAATTCCAAGGTGGTGGGCGTACCATATGATCCATACGTATACGGGACGTCTTCATGATCCCAGGTGTCAACGATCGCGGCCGCCGTGGCGAACAACGTCGTCGAGCCACGGAAGACGGGAGTCACAAGCGACCGAAATCCACTCGGAACGGTGGCCTCTGTGTGAATCAGTCTGGTCCTCCAGTTCGATGTCATGCTATAACTCCCCGCACGAACAGGGTGTCACCCGGTCTGCCCGTGCATTCCATCCCATAGGTAGCGATGCAAGTCATAAGTGTTGCGGGTTTCGATTTCCTAGAAACATTCCACGATTGGCGTGTACCTCTTCGCGTTTCGTCCAGATCACCAGCGGTCTTGGAAAGAGTTTCGAGGAATCTACGTTTCACGCGTACGGCAGTGGAACTCGGCCGCAGCTATTGCCGGCATGGTGGCCAAACTTTGCTCCACGTCGACCTTCGTCGTAGCCCACGATGACACGCTGATTCGCATGGCTTTGCGTCCCTTCCAGATCGTGCCGCCACACCAACACGTTCCGTCCGCCTGTATCGCGTCAATGATTCGCCCGGTTGTCTGATCGTCGCCGAAAGAAATGAGCACCTGATTCAGTACTACGTCATTGAGCACCTCGTATCCCGCCGCTCCAAAACCATCGGCAAAGGCTTTCGCATGTTGACAGGTTCTCTCGATGAGGTCCGCGACACCCCGCCTGCCAAGCGAACGGAGGGCTGCCCAAATCTCAATGGCGCGGGCACGCCGGGATGACTCAGGCCCCCACTGCATGGGTTCCCGCTTCCGACCGGGGTCGGGGTAGTACGCCGCCGTGATTGACATGGCGCGTTGTAGAACCTCCGGTTCGCGCACGATCGCGATGCCGCTATCCTGCGGTACGTTGAGCCACTTGTGTGCGTCGGTCGCCCACGAATCAGCACGAGCGATGCCATCTACCAGGTATTTCCGCTCCGGAGCGGTGGCCGCCCAGAGGCCGAAAGCCCCATCTACGTGTACCCACGCGTCCATGCCGTGCGCAACGTCGCAGATTTCTCTCACCCGATCGCAGGCCCCCGTATTTACATTGCCCACCTGGGCACACACGATCACCGGCCCTGGCAGCCGCGGAATCTCGTACGGTTTCATACGTCCTTGCGAGTCCGCGGAAACAATGTGAACGCGGTTCCTTCCAAAGCCGAGGATTGCCAAAGCCTTCAGCATCGTCGCGTGAACCTCCTCCCCGACGATCACCGACACGGGTGGCGCCCCAAATAAACCGTCGCCTTCCACGTCCCAACCCATCCTGTGCAGCAGCGCATGGCGTGCTGCAGCAAGAGCCGTTACATCGGCCATCTGTGTCCCGGTAACAAAAGCTCCGCCGGAGGTTGATGGGAGGCCGAGAAGATCCAGCAGCCAGCCGAGCACTACGTTCTCCAGGTACGCCCCGACAGGTGAGAAATCAAACAGACATGCATTTTGATCCCACGCGTCCGCCAGCCAATGAGCGGCAACGGTTGTCGGCAGCGCGCCTCCGATGACACCACCAAAGAGGCGGCCCCCGGTGTTCGCTATCGTAGCCGGCGAACCAATTTCATCAAGCAACTGCAGCACGGATTTTGGGTCCTGTCCCTGGGTTGGCAATGTGCCCCCAAGTGCTGGCAGTCTATCGAGAGCCTCTTGCGTCACTCCAACTCGACGTTGCCCGATTGTTTGCAGATACCGGTAGGCGCGCGCAGCAGCCTCGGCCAGTATTTCTTGGAAGGGGTTTTCTAAGCTCACGCCGCACCTGGTTTCATTTCCATGGAAGGCTTTGCTCCACGAACGGCCTCGTTGATGTAACCATCAATAATTACGTTCAAAGGTTACAGCGTATCAATCGTGCAAGAAACCTGTCAAATGTTATATTGATGGTTACAACGGATGCAGGCCATGCCAGGACAATTTCAACTCGTCGCAGGGCATGTGGCGCTCGATTTTGCGAACACGCTGGACAATCGCTACAATCCCGAACGGTTAATTGAACTCCTGTCGACTTATGAATGTTTTCTGGCGTTTGCCAGCCAGTCCGGGGTCATCACCGGGCAACAGGAGCGCAAACTTCTTTCAGAAACCAGCGCCCGCGACGCCCGACATGTTCTCGACCGGGTGATCGAGCTTCGTGAATCACTACATTCGCTATTTAGATCGGTGGCAACCGGCCGCCCGCCCGATCGGTCCTGTCTTCAAACCTTCAACCGCTTCCTTGCCGATACGCGGGTACAGGATGTGATCGTGTGGCGAAAACCCGACTTCGTCGGCCTTTGTCGTGACCTTGCAGAAGTGCCTGACGGACCGCTTTGGCCGGTCGCAGAGGCCGCCGCCGACCTGCTTAAGTCGCCGCACCTTCGTCACGTTCGTGAATGCAGGGCGGAAACATGCCGCTGGTTGTTCCTCGACCGAAGCAAGAATCACTCTCGCCGGTGGTGCGATATGAAAATTTGTGGCAACCGCTCGAAAGTGCAGCGATTCCGTACCAAACAACAGCGAGACATATAAAAGATATCGTGGGTTGACGGCTACTTGCTACTCGACAAGACCAAATTCCCCGCGTCGCTCGCCGGCGACGTGAGCGCGGAGAAGGCCGCATTCATGGCCGACTCCCAAGTGCCATGGGGTGTGAACGCGCTGGGAGGGGAACCGAGTAGCCGGCCCCCATTGCTGGGGGCCGGCCCTCTCAGAACCGGACGTGACGGTTTCCCGTCATCCGGCTCAGGCCCTTTGAACGCCTCTTTCGGGGAGACGCGGTGGTGATATAGAAATCCCTTGGCGGTGAACCCTGTCGTGGCACTCTGGATGGAGCAAGACGCGGTTCTCGGCACTCGTGGACCCCCCCTCACACGGGGGACGCGATGATGAAGACGCCATCCCGTGATTCGGGTGATCCGGATACTGCATACGCATGGTTACTGAAGGGTTGCCGACCACACACTCGGAATCGCCGGACCCACTGGCGCACTAGGGAAATCCGAGTTGCCACGCACGCGATTTGCCTGTTGCGACCGAGCCACTAGGGGATGATGACCGCTCTCCGCCCGTGCTGTTCCTGATGCCAGGCATTCTCCACTTCACCTAGAGGCACCCGCTCGGTGTCGATGCGCAGTGTGCCGCAACCAATCTTGGACATCAGCTGCCGAACAGCTTCGATCCAAATCTCGGGTGACGCTGCGGCGTTGCCAGATCCTGCTCCAAGAATCTCCAACCGCGAGCTTCGCAGCACCGCGGCGGCTAGCGAAATAGTAGGCCCCGCGCTCTCTCCAACCTCAACCAGCCGGACTCTGGATGACGCTGGCTTCAAATCTCTTCGTGCAATGGCGGCAAGGAGAGCTTCGGTGGTAGGACCCCAAAGGTAGTCGATAATGACGTCGAAGCCGTTGTCACCAGCTTCGCGAGCGAAGGCTTCGGTGAGATCCTGGTCGGGCTTGCCGAGGCGGATGGTCGTGTCGGCTCCGAGGTCGTGAAGTGTATTCAGGACTTGTTCGTTCCGTCCGGCCGCAATCACCCGCCCAGCGCCGAGGAGCTTGGCCATTTGAATGGCGAGCTTGCCCGTGACTCCGGTTGCACCGAGGATTAGGACAGTCTCACCCGGGGCAAGTTGCGCACGCCAGACAAGCGCACCCCAGGCAGACAGGCCGGGGTTTACCACGGCTGCGGCGATGTCATCGTTAACGTTGTCGGGAATCGGAAAACAGCGCGCCCGCGACACGACGGTGCGTTCCGCCATGCTACCGTAAGGCGGCCGAGGGCCACCGAAGAACACCCGCGTACCGTCGTTAAGGCGCCCAACTCCATCCATGCCGCACACGACGGGCAGTTTGCTGTACGCTGCGTAGTGCGAGCCGCTGGCCATTTGCTTATCGATGGGTTTGAGAGCGGCGGCCCGGACGTGCACGATCACCTCGTTTTCTTCCGCAACGGGTTCGGGAAACTGCTCGAAGTGAGGTAGTTGATTGAGAGTGTGTAGCACAGCAGCGTTCATACTCGCGTCCTTTCAGGATGACTGGATTTATTTCTCGATGAGCGCATCCTTCGAACAGTGTGCTTGGTTCCCTTTCTTGCCTTTCGCTCATATGCCCCGTACTCTAGCTACATTCATGTTGGCCTGCTAACGGGAAAGTGGCGATTTTTATCGGAAAAGGGTCGATCTCGTAAATTCATGTTTTCAGTCCCCAAGAATGTGCACGAACTGCGCCGCCTCGCCGAGAGCGACGTGCCCGTACTCGCATTTGCTTTCAAGAGGCGCGCGGCTGAGGATTGGGCGCCCGAGCACAGTCACGCACGTGGGCAGTTCTTCGCATTGACTCGGGGACTGCTGGTGGTGGAAGCGGGCAGTGAACGGTGGATGTTTCCCTCCCAGCGTTGTGCCTGGATTCCCCCTGATTGCAAGCACAAGGCGCGCTCCGTGGGAGGCGCGGCGGGCTCCATGGTTTACTTGTCTGCGGAGATGTGCCGTGGACTGCCCAGGACGCCGTGTCTGTTTAGCTCATCAGGGTTATCGTTTGCGATCGTTCAGCGTGTTCTCACATGGAATCCCCGGCACCCGCTCAACCCAGCGCGGAAGCGCCTAATCACAGTTCTTCGCGATGAGATTGCGCAGCCTGAACAACAGCCTTTGCGGTTGCCCTTGCCCAGAGACGAGAGGCTGGCCAGAGTTGCTCATGCTCTGCTGGATGACGTCGCCGCCGACCGCGGGTTGGACGACTGGGCGCATTTTGCTGGAATGTCCCGCCGTACTTTCATGCGTGCATTTTCCGCTGAGGTAGGTATGTCGTTTGGCCGTTGGCGGCAGCAGGCACGGCTGTTCGCTGCGCTTGAAATGCTCGCCCAAAACAAATCCGTCACCGAGGTGGCTATTGCAGTTGGTTACGACAGTGTGAGCGCTTTTATTGAAATGTTCCGGAAGATGCTGGGAACCACGCCACAGATACACTTTCGAAGCAAGCAAGAAGCGGTTCCCAAGTAGCATTTGGAATCATGAGTCGGCCGCCCAATTGCTGTCACCTTGGCGATTCCTCCTGTGTGACGGGCAAACAGGAAGGAAACCGAATTACTTCTCGTTTGCCGACAATCCAGCCGGGATCACGCCGATAGAAGTCTGGATTCCCCCCGCTGGTGCGTACGCTCGAATACCTAATTGGGCACGAGCCCTCGCGCGCACATCACACAGCCCGAGCTGTACGTGTCAACTTCGCAGCGGAAGTTCACGCCTTCGCCATTGAGGCACTATTACAGCGTCACGCACCACATCAACAGTTCTTCAGTGCAGGAGCCGCATCGTGGCCAAAGTGTAATTGAACTCGTGGAGTAGGGCTATAAGGAACCGTGCGCCTGGGAAATCATGGCCGCTTCCACCCTACTTGGCTTTCATCAATAACGGGCTGTTAGCATGAAACTTGCCTTAGAGTCACGCGGGCAAGGTACGGTGTTGCCGGAGACCAGTCATGAGTATACCGAACCAGAGTGGAACAGCACGAAGCGACGCGTTCGACCTCGCCGCAACGGGCCTCGAAGAAGCGGCGAGCAAGGCTGCTGGCCTCTTCGTCTCGATCTATCGAGAACTTGAACAGCGGCCGGTAGCGACGCCCAGGACACGGGCTGCGCTGCGGGCGACATTTTCGGGGACCCTCGTCGAAGAAGGAGTGGGTCTCCTGCAAGCCCTCGACGAGTTCGAGCGATGGGTACTGCCGGGCTCAATGGGCACGCCACATCCGCTGTATCTCGGCCTGGTGAACTCCTCGCCACTGCCGGGAGCGGTATTGGCAGACCTGTTGATTTCGTCGCTCAACAACAACGGTGGCGCGTTCCATCAATCGCCGGCGATGACCACGTGCGAAGAGGAGGTAGTGCGCGCGTTCGCTCGCCTCTTCGGAATGGCTGACGCCGACGGCATGTTCCTGCCAGGTGGCAGCTTCGCGACACTGCAAGCGATCGTGCTTGCGAGGGTGAAGGTCACGGGCGGTCCGGCGCAATCTGGGCTGCGGCTGTATACCTCCGAAGCGGCCCACTTTTCAGTCGCACGCACGGCGATGGTCGCAGGCGTCGCAGCAGAGGACGTGGTCTCGATGCCCGTGTCGGGACGAGGCGTCATGGACGTGAGCTCGCTCGAACGGCGTATTCGTCACGATCGCGAGCGGAATAAACGGCCTTTCGCTGTGGTCGCGACGGCCGGCACCACCGGGACAGGGGCGATTGATCCGCTCCTTGATATCTCAGCTCTCTGTCGTGAAGAGAAAATATGGCTGCATGTGGATGCGTGCTACGGCGCTGCGGCGATGCTACTCAAGTCAATGAGAGCTCGCCTCGCCGGCATCGAGGAAGCTGACTCAATCGCCATCGATCCACATAAGTGGTTCTTCATTCCGGTCACGGCCGCGCTCCTGCTGACTGCCCAGCGCGACGTCGCAGAAAAGACGTTCGCCACCACTGCGGGATCGTACATTCCGACCGACGGCGAGGCCGATGCCTGGCAACGGGGGATCCCGACCACTCGGAGATCGTCCGGCCTAGCCGTGTGGATGGCATTGCGCGCGCATGGATGGCGGACCATCAGGGCAGCCGTGAAGAGCAACATCGAGCTCACGCGTATGCTCGAATTGCTACTCGCGGAACGCGGCTTCCGCGTCCTCGAAGGCGGTGAGCTCTCAGTTGCATGCGCCCGCTGGGAACCGCGTGATCAAACGCGGGAAGCGATCGACCGGCTTCAAAATACAATCGCACGCGACGTTGTCTCCTCCGGTAAGGCGTGGTTCTCAACTACACGCCACGCTGGCCGCATCTGGCTGCGCTTCAACATGGTCAACCTGTACACGCGAGAGCATCACGTCCGCCAGCTCGCCGATATACTCAGGACAGCCGCGGAGCGCGCTACGAACGCGGAATCGAAATGAAAGAAGTAATGAACATTGGCGCTAACGCAGGACGTTATCTGCAATTACCTGGTTACGCGAGACAAGCGCAGCAGCAATCATGTCGCCAGTGACGTTCAGTGTCGTCATGAAGATTTCCGGAATGGCATCGACGGCAATCGGGAGTCCGATCCCCTCCGCTGGAATCCCCATCGTCACCACCAACGGAGAAATGACGAGCAACCACCCATACCGGAGCCATGCTTTAATCCGGGCACGAAGCACCAGGGGAAAGTCGGCCTTAGCTTGCCGAACTTGATCTGCTACTAGATTGGCCAAAGTCCTGAGGTTGTGACAAGTTTCTGGCACCA
>Ga0207684_10002849_pt1 | contig 17174 bp, 15 predicted proteins | sample KBSK5501metaG_FD_184342 | JGI IMG/M metagenome (GOLD analysis project Ga0207684, IMG submission 184342) | Corn, switchgrass and miscanthus rhizosphere microbial communities from Kellogg Biological Station, Michigan, USA - KBS K5-50-1 metaG... | ecosystem: Host-associated > Plants > Roots >...
TGCGTTCAGAGAGGGAAGCGTTCCTTTCCCATGACACGGTTTTGAGGTCCATGCATGGTACCGGGAGCGCTTTTTCTTGGCTCTACCTGCCTTCCTCGCTCCTGGTCAAAAAGTGTCAGGGAAAGAGGATAGGGGGTGTGGTGGTTCACCCCGCCAGGATTACCCTGGCGAATGGGCCGCATGGCAGAAATGTCCATGTTGCCTAGAACTATTCCTCCCGTGCCTTGCGTGCGGAGTTCCCCGCGTTGAAGCGGCGGCTGCCGTCGCTGTGGACGAACAGTTACTTCTGCTCGACGGTGGGCGGCGTGACGCTGGAAACCCTGAAGCGGTACGTGGAGAATCAGAAGGGCAAATAGCACGTGGCGGAGCAGGCAGAGCAGACGGTCCGCAAAACCTTCAAGTACAAGCTGCGACCGACCCCCGAGCAGGCCCAGGCGCTAGGGCGGACGCTCATGCTCTGTCGGCACGTCTACAACGCGGCGGTAGGCGAACGCCGCGAGGCGTGGCGCCTGCGCGGCGTCTGCGCGGCGTCAGTGTCACCTACTACCAGCAGAAAGCCGAATTGCCCGGCATTAAAGAGACCATGCCGGAGTACGGTGAGGTCCACAGCCAAGTCTTGCAGGATGTGGTGTTGCGCGTAGACCGTGCCTTCCAGGGGTTTTTCCAGCGTATCAGAGAGGGAAGGACACCAGGCTATCCGCGCTTCCATGGCCGTGATCGCTACAGCAGCTTCACCTATCCACAATTCGACAACGGGGCTGCACTCGACAACGGATTCCTGGTCCTCTCCAAGATCGGGCGCGTCGCCGTCCGCTGGTCCCGTCCACTGGAGGGCGCACCCAAGACGGTCACGATCAGTCGTGAGGTAGATGGTTGGTACGTGTGTTTCTCCTGTGCGGATGTGCCTGTACAACCACTTCCCGCGACGGGACAGGAAACCGGCATAGACCTGGGTATTGAGGCGTTCGCCACTTTGTCTGATGGCACGCGCATCATTTCTCCGGGTTGGTATCGCAAGGCCGAGCGCGCACTGAAAACGGCACAGCGCAGGGTATCCAGACGAAAGAAGGGGAGCAATCGCCGTAGAAAAGCGGTTGTACTGCTGGCCAAGGCGCATCAGACCGTACGCCGCCAACGAGCAGACTTTCACCACAAGACGGCGCTCGCTTTGGTACGCGCCAATGATGTGATCTATCATGAAGACTTGCAGACGGCCAACATGCTCAAGAATCACCATCTCGCCAAGTGCATCAGCGATGCGGGGTGGGCGGCGTTCCTGAGCATCCTCGCTTTCAAGGCAGCATGCGCCGGGAAGCGGGCTCTAGCTGTGCCGCCTGCCTACACCAGCCAGAGGTGTTCTGGCTGCGGTGTGCTGGTGGCCAAGGGCTTATCCGTCCGCTGGCATGCCTGCCCGCGCTGTGGAACAAGCCTGCACCGCGACCAGAACGCCGCCAGGAATATACGCCAGGAATATAGAGCGGCTTGGGCAAAGCCGTCAGGGAGCCGTGGCGTAGGCCGCGTCGGGGAACTGAGAATCCCCACGGCTAAAAGCCGTGGGGAGTGTCAACGAATGATCTGCTCAGTCGTTCCGCGGGTCAACATCTCAGTGAGGTAGTGGATGTTGAGTTGGGTCCGCACTCCCTGTAGCGCTCACGGGGCGCCATAGAGAAGAACTGTCGCTGCTGTGCTATCGCTGGACTGTCCGAGAAGCTGGTAGTGACTGTTCAGCCAGTTGATCGTAGCTTGAACTTTGGCAACATCATCGGCGTCGGAGAGTCGTCCAGCAACAAAGAAGAACCGGTGATGGAGCGCCGCGTAGCGGCTGAGCGCTTGAGGATCTAATGCGTCCTGGTAGTGAGCAAACGGATCTGCCTCTGGTAGACGTTCCCACAGCACAACCCCAGGTGTGTTAGCATCCAGATCAGCCTGGCTACCGTCACTATGCAGGTAGTATTGCATTGGGAACTGGGCCCCCTGCTGATTGCTATTGTTGTATGTTACAAGGCCATCCCCAGGCTGATAATGTTGCTCGATCCATCGCGCTGGCGTACGCCAATCCTCAATCTGTGCGTTAGGGTAATACGATATCGCTCCGACCACCGCAGGAATGAAGAATGCGCTGAGGAAGGTCACGCGGAGAAACCAGACGCGCGGCAGCATTGCGATAAGTGAGATCAGTAAGACGAGCGCAGGGATGATGATGACGAGGTAGCGCGTGGAGAACACACGAGTCGCCCCTTGCGACACGATAAACGCCGCCACAACAGGGATGGTGAGCCAGCACAGAAGAGCGAGTAAGAAGACAGCTTCCATGGCCATTGGCCGGCGCACGATATCGGACATGTGGTATCGGCGCGCGGGTTGAAACTCACTATTCGGATGGGTTTCCGCTGCATGGCGCCGGCGAGCAAGGAACAGAATGGCAGCAACAATGGCAGTGGCGCCGCAAAGGAGGAGACCAAAGATCTCCCAGCGCGGAACGCCGAACGAGTAGACAAGATACAGCGCCCTGAGATCACGCAGAGTGGGGCTGGGTATCCATCCCGTCTTTGAGATGCCCTGGCTGGTAAGCGCAATGGGTGCGAACAGTATACCTATGGCAAACAAGCTGAGTACAGCAGGCCACATGCGTGCGCGCGCGCGTGCCCGCCAGTCTGTGGGCGCAAGGGCGAGCACGGCGAGGAACACAATCTGCGAACAGACAATGAATACAGTAGAGAGTTGAGCATACAAGCTCGCTCCGGTCAGGAGCGCATACCCCATCCACCAAGTCCATACGCGACGGTCACTTGTGAGCGCATACAGGAGCGCATACCACGAAAGAGTCACAAGCAATAGTTGCACACTGTATGACCGCGTAAACTGCGCCGTCGCCAGCACAAAGCCGTTAAGCAGGAGCAATACAGCGGCAATTCCTCCTGCCAGCTGCGAAACGTACTTGCGGCCAAGCATAAAGACGACCACTGCGCTGGCCGAGGCGAAGAGAGCCGATGGCAGTCGCACTTCAAGTTCGAGCGCGGGGACGCCAATGAGACTCAAGAGATTGAGCCACCCATGCAGCATGATATAGTAAAGAACCATGTTTGCTTCACCGCCGCTGCTACATACAAGCCAGAGAGTCGACAGTGGCTTTCGTGCCAGTTCGACCGAAAAGGCTTCGTCCATCCACAGACTAGGAGCCCCCAGTCGAAACATGGTGAGCGCGAGTCCAAGGCCTGCGATAGCAGACGAAAGCGCTACATTGGACCGCATCCAACCAGGCACGGCTACCAGAATAGAAGAGCCAATGAGCGCACGTGTACTCTGGGTAGATGGGGCAGCATCGGACATAATGATGTACCTCTCACAGGAAGAAGCCTCTGTCTACTAGAGGCTTCGCTATCATAGTTGGCGATGTTTCGACAGTCAATACCACGCAAGAAGGCGCCTAGTGAGCTAGACTTTCTCTGAATAGAGGATGACTGGCGAACGGCGGAGAGCTGAAAAGTTCAGGCCAGTTCTCCCTCTACTGCGTGCAGTGTCACCTGAAAGCCCAAGCGTTCGAGTCTGCGGACGGACTGTCACGTGATAGCCGCCGCTCTCGCTCGTCGAAGTAGTTGCTCCCCAGATCCTTGTGGGGCTCGTGGCGTTGCAGGATATGATACGGCGTCGCGTCATACCGTTGTAGAAAGTTGACCACGGCCAGCAGGAGATCGGTGGCCACTACGGATTGTCCACAGGGGCGATCCAAGGGACTCGTCAAACTACAACGGTATGGTGCGACCGGGTATGAGAGGTCATAATCAAGAGGCTGTGGGCTACCGCTACGACGGCGCGCTTCCTGCCACGTCGGTGTGTGAGCCGTTGCCCCTGTGCGCGCAGGTGCGTGTCTTGCCCGTCACTTGTTTGCCAGCGCTCTGGTGGTTCCCGGGACAGATGCCGACCCAGGAGGCGTGATGTCCTCCGCTGGGAAACCGCTGCATTTCGACGCCAACCTCGGCGACGATGATCTGGGCAATGCGTCCGTTGACGCCTGGAACGGTGTCCATAGGCCATACTGCTTGCTGAAAAGTGGGCGGCGGCGCGACTTCGACCTGCTCAAGCGCCGTTGGCGCCCTCGAGCTCGGCTGCGGGTCCTCAGTGCGATTGACACTATCGGAGGCGAGGAACGCTGATGTTGGTGGCTCGCCAGCGGATTCCTCGGTGATGAGACGCTCGCTGCTATGTGGGCAGCCTCTGCAGCACTGAGGGTCGTCAGTCGATGGCGCCTCTGGCTCATCCAAGAAGTCAATGTAGGCCCACTGGCTACTCAGCACGAAGCGCTGCTGCGCCCCCCATCTGTCCGACGAACGCCTGCTCGAGCTGCGCTCGTTTCGCGCGCAGTTTGCCGCGCGCCAAGCCAGCGAGCGCCTGTGGATTCGTTTCTCCCGCCAGCGCCGCCGCGAGCATGGCGCGAGCGCAGAGCCCCACAATATCGGTCGCCACCGCGCTCAACTTGAGATTGGAATCGTCCAGGACTTTCTGCAGCCGATTGATCACCCGCGCGCGCTCAGACAGCAGTGTTGTGCGAAAGCCGGTGTGTCCCCAAAGACGTAGCCTTGGCGCGGCCTCCATCGTCAATCGCTTGTCGCACCCGCACTGTGGAACGAGCCTGCACCGCGACCAGAACGCCGCCAGGAATATACGCTAGGAATATAGAGCGGCTTGGGCAAAGCCGTCAGGGAGCCGTGGCGTAGGCCGCGTCGGGGAACTGAGAATCCCCCGGCTTTTAGCCGTGGAGAGTGTCAACACAACCGTTCTGGAGCAGATTCCGGCCTATCTTGTTGGGCAGCCTAGATTGCGCACGCGCATATCTTGGCCAGTACGGTTCCGCAAGAGAATACTCTGGTTCTCTCGAGCAGGAAAACTAACTCGAGCATATTGGCCGTTGATAGGAAGCGCCGCGATCGCTGGCGTACCGTCAACGAGAACAGTGAGATCATCGGCCCCTGAAGCCGCTGCTGTCGCCACCTCAAAACAGGTCAGATGCAGAGCGTTCGACTGCGCACTATAGCTGAGGGGCGTGAGCTTCATCTGGCTATTATTGATGCCAGTGTACCCAACGCCTGTCACCGAAGCAAAGTCTTGGGCTTGAAAGCCACTCTCAAGAGTCAGCGCAAAGTCCTGCGCAGGGCCTGGCAAGATCTTCGCAATCGCAATCATACTGCCCCAACTGCCGAAACGAGAGTTTGGGTCTGATTCGAAGCGCATGATCTCAATGCCGGGAATCGCTGTGAGCTCCTGTTCTCCTACCCCGTGTATCTCAAGCGTATCGATACCTAGACCACGTAGCGTCGGCAATGTCTCTGGGGCGCTCAGGTCTCGGAGAGACAACTGCAGCGCGTCTTGCGGGCTATTGCCCACCACGCTGTTCAAGAGCTGCTTATGATGAATCGTCTGCATTGTTATGGCATACAAAAGTGGATCGCCACCTTGTCCAATCTTAATAATGGGATAGACTGCGACATGCTGGATATCGCTCTGGCTCCTCACCCACTGATAGATTGAGGGAGCGTCTGCGTCGTAGCGAAAGGTCGTGCGGCTGCCACTGAATGGCGTGAACGCTTGGTATTCGACAAAGATACCAAGGAAAAGCAGCACGAAGACGCCATACTTCAACTTGGAGCGATCCTTAAGCGTCTGGGCAAGGAAGTAAAGGCTGATTGCCGCTAACGTCACCATGGCAATGTTCACCACCACGTACTCTCGGGAAAAGGTACGCCATGTTTGCGTCACCTGGAGCAAGAAATAGGTCGGAGACGGAATATGCCGAGTGGTAAGCACTGCTGGCAAACCCAATAGGACTCCCGCGCCTAGCACGCCCATAACAGAGAGCGTGATCCATGAGTTCCCCAACCCGGATTGCGAGATTGCAAATAGCCCTCGGTGAAGTCGCCTATTTCTGATACTGTTCCTGACAAAGATGACGCCGCCAAGTACAAGGACAGTTACTAAGGTAAGGCTCAAGCCAACGTTATACTCGGCAGGATTACATCCATGCTTCAAGCGCTGGATGGCCGCTGCATAGCGCCCATTCGTGATCCAATCTGCGAAGTAATTGGTGTCTGAAGGAAGCAGATAGTCTGACGGCTTGTTGGTACAATATACTGTGATCGCATTTACCGGGTCTTGATCCCTTACTGCACCGACCTGTGCGTTGATTTGCGCGGCATAGAGGTGCGCTATGCCGATGAGCGGCAGGATCATGATGAAGGTAAAGACGCCCACAAGCGCAAAGGGCAGCATACGCTGCCACAACGCTTTAAGGGTGAGGAGAAAGCGACCTTGGCGCCGTACCTGAAGGTAGGAGTATATTACTGTCACGGCCACAAGCGGCGCCAGAATCGTCGCGATGAACAACGAAAAGTAGGGGTCCCAGTAGACACATGCGGCGAGCACGAGCGCTAGGAGCAGCGCATCCCGCCATCTTCTCTCCCGGAGTAGCCGGAGGTACAGCCACAGCGCCAGGATAAGGAACACAGCATAACCGTAACTCGGATGGGAGCCGACCTGGTTTTGAAAGTAGGGTGAGAACGACACTGCGAACCCAGTGAGCCACGCGATGCTCTTCTTGTGGGTGAGCCAGTAGATAAAGCCATACATAGCCGCCGCGGTGGCGACAAAGCCAAAAAAGTTTAGCAGGTTGTAGCCGCATATTGGACCTGCGATCTTTGCAAACAGCCAATAGAGAGAGTATTGGAGTACAGCAATGTAGTTGACTGGACTGCTCAGGTCTTCTCCATACGGGTAGTTCGTGGCGCTTTCAGGTCCCCAAAGCGGATTATCTGGCCTGACAGTGTAGCGCCAAATAGGGCCAGCGGTATTGTCGCCGAACCCATAGACGGTCGTCTGGCAATGCAATACTTGTGGCGTCATGTAATACACCGTGATGAGCGCAAAGCTGAGCACAGCGAGCACATGAGGCAGCCACCGAGAGTCCACATAAGCGCTCAGTTGCTTTATGATTCGCGTCTGACGCCAGCCCAAGGCTGTGCTCATCAAACAGCCCCCCGCCCGACGTGTAGCGATTCAATAAGGCCGCCTTGATTGGTAAAGATGAGGTTTTCATTGCAGTACACTGGCAACGCGAGGAGCGCCTGCTTTGTCATCTGCGATACCTTCTGACTTACCTCGTCAATCCTCATACAGTAGTCGTAGGTCGTAAAGAGCAGATCAGCGAAGTCGGCAGGCTCAAAACCACACTCTTTGAGGCCAACAGGGTCATATTCGATAAAGATGGTTGGTTGGTGATTTTTGATCGTCTCGACCGCCCCCTTCAAAACATATCCGTCATACCCTTCGACATCGATCTTGATCACGTCCAGGTGGCCGATTCCACGGCTCGTGACGAAGGCATCTACAGATGTCATGGGGACAGAGACACGTTCACTGCCTCTGCTGTGCCTGCTCGACGCAGAGTGATTAGCGATGGACTCGGAGGAGACAAAGATCTCGAGCTCGCCCACTTCCTGACCCACTGCGCTCTCAATGAGCTCAACGTTTGTCAGATGGTTATTGAGGAGGTTCAGTCGAAAGTACTCGACATTTTCTGCAATAGGCTCAAAGGCGTAGACGACGCCACCAGCCTGCAATGCTTTACCGGCGACACAGGAGAACAGCCCAATATTCGCGCCGACATCCAATACGGTCGTGCTTCCCTCTGCTGCCTTCGCAAAGACGTCAAGCTCTAGTGATTCGAAGTACCCTCCCAGGATGGAAGGGACGATTGCGGTGTCTTTGGTTGGTAAAGTTAGCTTGACGCCTTTATACTCCGCTGTAGCGTTTCCCTTACGATACATTGCCCTAAAGATCTTGGCATAAATTGCACTTGTGATCTTGAGCTTTTGCACGGGCGTTCCAACAAAAGCCTTCCTGCCAAGATTGATGAGAATATAGCCGAAGTTCTTGTTCATAACACCCCCACCCAACACGTGCTACCACCTAATGAGTGCGAGAACGTTCGACCGACGGCAAGGAGCTACTTCTGGCGTTTCTGGCCAAGCACCACGAGATTCGAGGCGAGCCTGGGATACACGTTGACCATGTTGTCCATGAGCCGCACAGGTCCCGGCAGCGCGGCAAAGTTCGCGCCGCGCACGCGCCTGATAGCAAAGCCCTCGCATTCCATGATGTCTTTGAGTCCCCGCACGTTGAAGATACGGATGTGCCCCACTGGCACAGTACCCTTTTTGATGCGCTTGAGGGGGCCTGCGCCAATCTGCGTAGATTTGGTAGAAACCTCGTAGAAGAGCGGCTGGATGCCCAGCAGGAAGAGCGCCCGGTTGTACCAGGCCTGCAGATTAGGTGTGGAGATCAAGAGGTAGCCGCTAGGCTTGAGCACGCGCCAGCACTCGTCTAGGAAATAGTCGGGGTTCACCAGGTGCTCGATCAGTTCGGCGGCGTACACCATATCGAACATTTCGCTGTCGTATGGAAGCCCCGCCGCCTCGATATTGGCCTGCTTGAAACTGAACGGGAGCCCGCTTGCCTTGCTGAGTTGGTACTGGGAGTAATCCACGCCGTGGAGGTCACAATCTTTGCCCAGCTTCTGCTCGACATTCTGAAGAAAGAATCCATCGCCGCACCCAACATCTAGAAAGGTTTTTGGCTTATGTTTGAGGCGGGCGATGATCTTCAGACACTTGTTCTCGCGCTGTAAGAGGTCCCGCTCCCCGGTCAACGCGCCCCAACGATCTTCATCGTAATAGTCAATAAGGGTCAAGGCATTTCCCCACTTGCTTGGCGCCAGTCCGGCGCGTTTCCCAGCCCCAACTTCAGCCGCAACAGGATACCATGGTATGCCAGAGCAGGCAACTCACCTAGCCCCTATCCTGGCCTTCATTGCGCCACCAGCGTAGTAAACAGGAATAGGCGTGTCAATGACCATCCCTGAAAGGTCCTGAGGTTCTATGATGCATTGGCGCCACCAGGAATGCCAAATCTGCTGATATCTTCAGCGAATATCAGATTTACGTGGCTGACAATATTCATCTTGCTAAGATCAAGAAGAGTGATCACCGCGACGCGATCCTTGAACGCATCAACCAGTATGCAATTTTTGTAGATTCCGCCCATGAGGGCGACAAACTCGTCTGGATTTTGGCCGCAAGCTTCGAGAAGAGAAGGAGAGTACTCAATGAACAGTACTGGCTTGTGTTGCCTCAGCGTTTGCAGCGCGCCCTGCAGCACCTGGCCATCATATCCCTCAACGTCTACCTTGACGACATCTATACGGCTGATTCTAAGGTTGGCTACGAATGCGTCAACACTCCGCATCGGGACCTTCACTGATGTGCTCCCACCTACAGTTGCTTTCGCCGCAGAGTGGGTTCCAATCTGCCGGTCGGAAAGGAAGATTTCGAGCTCGCCGTCTGCCTCTCCCACAGCCATTTCGTGCACCGCGACTCTGTCCGTAACCCTATTGAGTTCCAAATTCTTACGCAAGAACGCTATGTTTTCGGGCACCGGCTCAAATGCGTACACCCTCCCAGAGGCGCCGATTCGTTGCGCGGCTACGACACTGTAGAGACCTATGTTTGCGCCCACATCGACGACGGTGGCTCCGGCAGAACAGGCGCGCTCGAAGATATCCAACTCATGGCGCTCAAAGACCCCGCTCATAACAGAAGGGGTAAGTGTAATGTCCTTGGTGGGCATGACAAACCGTGCGCCCCGAAATTGCACCTCTGTGTCTTTCTTTCCGTACATGGCATCAAAGACCTTCATATACACAAAGCTCGTAAACCCCCAGCGCTGCACGAAGCTGCCCGCGAAGAGCCTGCGCGAAACATTGATGATGACATGCCCAATGCGCTGACGCATACTCACGCTACCTTACTTTCGCTACTCTACCAAGCGCCGCACGCCAGATGCCCAGGCCATAGGCCACCGCGAACACAGGCGTGAGCGCAAACAGAGAGAGCGCGTCTTTCTTCGGCACGCCTAAGAGAACGGCGACGACGAGTTCGAGCAGCCAGAGTATCGCCAACCCTGCCAGGATGAGAATGCGCGTGTCAGGGAAAAACACGAACGCCGCAACAGCGGCGACTGACCCAATGAGAAAAAGAATCAGTGGGACAAAGAACCTGTTGCCTGGGCGCAGGAAGCCATCCACGAACACCCGGCCACGGTGATAGCTATGCGAAACGAATTGCGAAAGCCTGTTGCGTGCGTGATAAGTGGAGGAGTAGCTAGGTGACAGATTGATTCTGTGGTCGCGTGCGATGCTGCGAATGAGGCGTGTATCATCATTTGCGTGCTTGAGATCGTGCGTTTGCTCTTCGAATTCCTCAAACGCCTGCAGCAAGACTGTCCTAGGGGCGTAGAAGCACGTCGTTCCCTTTGGGTAGTGGTCAAAGTCCTTCAATCCATAGGAGCAGTCTCTAGGGTGGGCAAAGTATCTGCGCCAGCCAATATAGGTGATGGCCTCGCCAAAACGCGCGATGATATTGCCCTTCTTCTCCACAATCACATGGCTAGTCCACACGGCTTTGGAGGGATCGCTCGCGCGTTGCTGAAGCAGATATTTGAGCGCCTGTGGGCGAATGAAGACACGAGAGTCAATGAATAGGATGTTCTCTTTGCCGCTTGCCAGCAAGCCAGCCTTGCGCGCCAGGAACCGGCCACCGTTCGGCTGGTCGAGTATCACGATTGGGTACGGCGATGAGAGCGCGCGAGCGGCCTGCAAGCTATTGTCTGTCGATCCATCGTTGACAAGGATGATTTCCGCCTCATTGCTCGAGAGGCCAGCCTCTTGGAGGGCGATTGAGAGCTCGTCCACCGTTGGCCCAAGCCACACAGCGGCATTGTAGACAGGGATCACTGCTGAGAGGCTGTGAGACACCGCCTGCCCTCCGTACCATAATCTTGCCAGAATATCTAGGCCCTCATGGTGCCAGAAGGGCCACCATGTGGCAATTTCGCTCCGACCATAGTACCATGCGACACGTCTCGGTCTGCCCTCCGCGTTACGTGCAATAGACGTCTAGGGAATTTATGGAGAAGGTTGCGTAGAGATGCGTCGGTTGAAAGTGGAGAACTTCTACTTCCGCTCAAGTCTCTATGCTACCCTCTCGTTGAGCGCGTCCGTTCTCAACTACCTACTCTATCCGGCGCTGACCCGCGTCCTGAGCCCAACAGAATTCGGCGACTTTGCCGCGATCATGGCTATCTCGGCTCAGATCCTGGCCATACTTCTGGCCTTCAACCTTACTTCCATTTATCTAGTCAAGAAGTACCCCGAAGATGAAGCTCGTGAGAAGGTGCAGGTCATCCAGAAGGTGTTGATCTGGTTCTTTCTTGGGGCAACGGGACTGCTGCTCATCGCCGCGCCGCTCGTGAAAGAACGCCTTCATATCGCTGACCCGCTGACATTTGCGATCCTGGCGCTCTTGTTGCTTGCAGCTGTGCCATCCGTGATCTGGACTGGGTACATTCAGGGACATAATCAGCTCATCAAAGTTGGGGTGTCGAGTGTCGCCGCCGCGCTTGCCAAGCTCGCATTCGCCCTCGTCTTCGCGGGCCTGTGGGGAGTGAGCGGCGCCTTGGGTGGTGTGCTTACTGGGGGCGTGCTCGGCATTGTCGTGGTGCGCCTGATCGCGGGCATGCGCCTGCCCAGCCTGAGATCGTCCATCTCCTCTCTTTCCAAAGCCCAAGGAACATTTCTTGGCGGCCTGTTCGGCTATATCGTTGGATCGGCAATCGCGGTTGGCGCTCTTGGCGTGTTGCAAAATATAGACATAGTGTATGCAAAGGCTCTCTTCTCGCCCGCCGAGGCCGGAGTGTACAGCGGTATCAGCGTTCTTAGCAACGCCCTCTATTTCGTCTCATTTGTGCTCATCTGGATTGTGCTGGCTGCAGTAACCATGGAGAACCCGCGCCACAATCGCCGCTTACTGCGAACCGCCTACTCTCTGCTCGGCGTCATGGCCGCGGGTGCCGTGCTCGGGGAATTTCTGCTCCGCGGAGTACTTTCCGCGTTCCTCCTCGGGAGCGCATTCGGCGGCCAGGGCAATGTGCTTATCATCGCTAGCCTGTACCAGGTTGCGCTGGTCGGGGCAACGCTATATGCGTACTATCTGCTGGTACTTCGAAGAAGACGAGCGCTGCTCCTCGCGGGGTGCGTGTTTCTTCCCACTGCCGCGGCCCCAGCCATATTCCCACCGAGCGATACAGGGGCGCTGATCGCGACGCTGCTCCTGGCGCTATTGCTAGGCTGGACACTCTATGGCATCATCAGGGGCGTGTGGGGAGCGTTGAGTCACACATCGGGGAAAACCCATGATTAGCATCATCATTCCGGTCTTCAACGAAGAAGCCAACCTCGCGTGGCACCATGGTAAGATTACCGAGTACCTCGCGACAGTGCCATACCAGTTTGAAATCCTCTACGTGAATGACGGCAGCCGGGATAAATCACTGGCCGTCCTCAAGATCATCGCCGCCCAGGATAGCCACACCCGCTATATCAGCTTCTCACGCAACTTTGGCAAGGAAGCGGCCACCACGGCCGGCCTCAGAGCCTGCAGAGGCGACGCCGCAATCATTATTGACGCCGACGGCCAGCACCCGATTGAGCTCATTCAGGAATTCATCGAGCGATGGCAGGCGGGCGGGCAAGTCATCATCGGCGTGCGGCGAGGCAATGCCAAAGCCGGCTTTATCAAGCGCTTTGGATCGAGGCTCTTCTATAAGACCCTGGACACCCTCGGCGGCGGCAAGCCGGTAGCGGGAGCGACAGATTTCAGGCTGCTTGACCGCAGAGTCATTGACGAATTCAACCGGCTCAGTGAGCGCAATCGGATGACGCGCGGGCTTATTGACTGGCTCGGCTTTCGGCGGGAGTATGTTCCATTCCTCGCGCTGAAACGACATGGTGGCAAGGCGTCGTACAGTGTACGTAAGCTCTTCAGATTGGCCATGCATGGGCTCGTAGCGCAATCAACAAGGCCGCTGCAGTTGACCGGTGTCTTGGGGATCGCGGTGATGGTGATCTCGGCGCTACTGTCAGTCTCTCTGGTAGTCGAGAAATACGCCTTTGGCGACGTGCTTCACCTGGCCATCACTGGCTCGGCGATCCTCGCGCTCTTTGTGAGTTTCCTCGTCGGTATCGTGCTCGTCTGCCAGTGGTTGCTTGCGCTCTATATTGAGAGCATCTACGTCGAAGCCCAAAATCGCCCACTCTACGTCGTTGATGAAGACAGCATGATTAAGGAGGTGCGTTTGCTGCAGCCAATTGAGCGGGTTCCAAGCGAATAGGTTGGACAACCACCCTCTCTACATCATTGACGAGGAGATTCAGTGAATATCGTATGGTTCTCCTGGAAGGACCGCAAACATCCGTTGGCTGGTGGCGCTGAAGTAGTATCAGGCGAAATCATGCATCGTCTGGTTCGTGATGGTCATGCCGTGCAGTTGATTACGGCGCGCTATCCAGGCAGCAGCGGCAGCGACCTGCTCAATGGGGTGCGTATTATTCGTACCGGCAACCGCTACAGTGTGTATTCGCGCGCTCGTCAGACCTATCTTTCACATTTCGCCGGCTGGGCCGATGTGGTTATCGACGAAATGAATACTATACCCTTTGGCAGCGCATACTACAGTCGGACACGGCGCTTTTTGTTTGTCCACCAACTCGCGCGTCAAATATGGTTCTATCAGATGGGCTTTCCTCTTTCGATGATCGGGTACCTTTTGGAGCCAGTGTATTTACGGCTCATCGCTAAGAAATATGAACGCGTGCTGACCGTGTCTGAAAGCACCCGAAACGATTTGATGCGCTATGGCTTTCCGCCAGCCCGCATTCATCTTATCCATGAAGGCATAGGGCTTGAACCAGTCGCGGCGGTCGCTGGTCATAAATCTCTCTACCTTGTACTCTGCTTGGGAGCTGTTCGCCCCATGAAACGAACGCTAGATGCAATCCGCGCGTTTGAGACGGCGCGTGATCTACGACCAGAATTGTCTATGGTTATCGCCGGGGATGCATGTAGCGCATACGCTGAAAAAGTTGCCGAATACGTGCGCCGGTCACGGCACCGTGATGGTATAAGCATGCGTGGTCGGGTTTCTGGCGAAGAACGGCAAAGGCTCCTGCGCCAAGCTAGTGTTATTCTAGTAACCTCGGTCAAGGAAGGATGGGGGCTGGTTGTAACTGAAGCAAATAGCCAGGGTACTCCTGCGATCGTTTATGACGTTGATGGGCTGCGCGATAGCGTACGGAACGGCAAGACCGGCGTCGTGGTCGCGAACAATGATCATCGCGCTATGGGACGCGCGATTGTCGAATTACTTAAGGATAATAGCCGCTTCGCGGCACTGCAAGAAAACGCCTGGCAATGGAGTAAGGTGTTTACCTTTGAAGCCTGCTATGAGGATTTTGTCCGATTGATTCGCTGATGGCTCATCTAATACCATTTTTTGCCCACCTGCTGTCACGACGATCCACGGCAACACCCCTCAGCAGCACTTGGACACGACTCAATGCGACGGAGAGCGCTTGGAGCCTGGCGACCGCATTCCCGGGATATCTGACTGGAGTGAAGCTCCCACGAGGACCTCGACGACCTTCGCAACCCCGATGCACAGCCTGACCACGACCGACTACTATGCCCGCCCAATATACCTGCGTCGCAACCGGCAGGCACATCCCTCTTGCCAGCGAGACGTACATGGCTCACAATGGGACCCTGGCTGGGCCAGCGGAACGTGATGTGAAAGCAACAGAGGCGCCATGGGAACAAAGACCGGCGTACGCGCCGCTGGCGTACGCGATGAGAAGACTGCTGGCCCGGTGTTGCTGGCGACTCATAGCACCGTGCTGCCGGGTCCGCTGGACCACTTCGAGAGTTACCTGTGGCGCCACGGCCGTGACACCGTACGCATCGACCATCCACTCGACAATTATGAGGGCCGCAGGTCGGTCTTACGCCTCAACGGAAGGCCAGCGTGCGCGTGGAACCGCCATGATCGCGGGCCATTTGGGCTGCTCTGGGACTTCGCCTATACCATCATGGCCGCCCTTCGGACGACAGCGCCTTTCGCTGTGGGCGCAAATAACTTCGACACCTACTGTCTCTTGACCGCGCGCCGGCTGCGGCTTGCGGGCAAGCCGCAAGTCGTCTACTACGCGAGTGACTATTCAGAGGATCGCTTTCGCAATCGTGTCATGAACTGGATCTACATGCGCGTCGAGCGGTCGGCGCTGAGGCGCGCGGATCTCGTCGTATCCAACACGCGCCGAGCAGAGAGCAGACGGGTGGAGCTCGGACTCGACCGGCGAAAGAGCGTTATTGTGCCGAATGGCGTGCTTCTCACGCAGGTTGAGTTCAAGCCCAAGCCCATCCACAAAGACCGCTTCGTCTTCGTAGGGTCAGTGACCCGCGAGCATGGGCTGTACGAACTGCTCGCGGAGATCAAACCCCTGATTGGAAGCCTTACGATCATTGGCCGCGGAGATGATTCGGAGCGCGTGCTGAGTCTCTGCGAGCAGCAGCAAATTCCCCACGAGGTTCACAGTCAGCTGCCTCACGATGCCGTCCTCGAGTACTTGCGCGACTTTGAGGGGTTTGGCCTCGCGCCGTATAACCGTCATTCGAAATGGACTTACTACTGCTCGCCGATGAAGATAAGTGAATACATCGCGCTTGGCGTTCCCGTCATTACCTCGTCCGTGCCGGAGGTGGCAGAAACCATCAAGACGGAACAGCTGGGAATCGTGTACGAGAGAGGGGATCTCGAGGAGATCAAGGCGACATTGGATATCTTTGACGCGACAGACTTCCATAATCGGGCGCAGAAGTTCTACGCCGCGTTCAACAGTGATACGCTGTTCGAGAGGGTAGGCCTGTGACAAGCGCGCTTTGGCTCGCACGGCAATCGATAGCGCTCGACCGCCGGACACTCGGGTTCACCGCGTGGCCTTTGAGCAAGCGTTTTGGATTTATCATCAAGAAGTACGCGCTGTTGGGTCAATTGCTGATTGGGAAATTGCTATGGCGCCCATTTCGTTTCGGCAAGTCCAACACGCGGTGGGCGGGCGAGAGGATCTACTATGACTCACACTTCGGGCTCGCAAGCTACCAGAGCATGCTCACCAGGCCAGTCAACCTGTTTCGCGTGGCTGGCGTCAAGGACTTTGGCGTCGTGATCGATTGCGGCGCGAATGTGGGATTCTTCTCAAAGATGATCATGCAACTCGCGCCCCAGGCTGATGTGTATGCAATCGAACCTGTACCGGCAATCTACGGGTGCTTGGAGCGCAACATGGCCTCCTCGCCTAAGGTCCAGGTCTTCCAGACCGCGATCTTGGACCACGCCGGCCGGGTACGCATGGCGTTCGACAGCAACGATTCGGCGATCAGCCACGTGACGGAGGAGGGTGACGTCGAGGTACCGGCAATGGCACTTGACGACTTCGCGACACAGCAGGGCATCGGCGATGTGGATTTACTGAAGATCGATACCGAGACATTTGAGGCTCATGTACTGCGCGGCGCACGCTCCGTCCTTGCGCGGACCAGATACCTACTTATAGAGATCACCATTGAGGGCAACCAGAACTACACGATCTCATCGCTGATGGGCCTGCTCCAGGGCGACGGCTATGACTTCCAACTCGCCGCGTTCCGCAACTACGCCGACGTTGGCGAAGGACTCATGCCGATTATGGACTGCCTGATGGTCAATCGTGCGATTGTTGAGTGATCTTCAGGCGCCATGCCCGCCGGTGCGTGTCATCTATGACCTGACAGACGCTGGGCGCTCACTCTCCGGCATTGACTGGGCCGTCGCGCGTTGGTCGAATGAGTGGACGCCGCCCGTGGCTGACTGACACGCCCGTTCTGTGGCCGTGTCGCGAAGCGCACTATCGACTCATGGCGCCAGGCTCGGCTGTGGCGCGGCCTGCTTCCCGCTGGCGGGCGCTGGCTGGATGATGAACCAGGCGAGCGCCCCAGCCAGCAGCGCCATCCCCGACGCGATCAGCGTGATCAGCCGGAACATCTGCACGAATGACTGGTCGATAGCGGCCTGCGTTTTCTGTTGCGCAGCCTGACTCAGCCCTGGCGGGATAGGCGTATTGCCCAGGTCGCCCGCCCCCTGGACGAGCTCCTGCCGCTGTTGCGCGTTGAGCGGCAGATCATTCGCGCGCGCTTGCA
>Ga0207684_10002851_pt1 | contig 17172 bp, 13 predicted proteins | sample KBSK5501metaG_FD_184342 | JGI IMG/M metagenome (GOLD analysis project Ga0207684, IMG submission 184342) | Corn, switchgrass and miscanthus rhizosphere microbial communities from Kellogg Biological Station, Michigan, USA - KBS K5-50-1 metaG... | ecosystem: Host-associated > Plants > Roots >...
CGGACCTCGCGCGCGATGTGATCGATCGGTACACGCAGTCGCAGGTGACGACTGTTTTTGTAATGCCCAGCAGCGGGGTCGCGGAACGTATCGCTGAGATTCTGCACGAGTATGACGTGAGCGCGCGACTCACCTCATTCATTGACCAAAGCGACTCTGGTTCAGTGGATGCGGTTGTCACCGCGGGAAAACTTTCCGGCGGATTTGAGCTGCCGTCCGCGCGGCTCGTCGTCCATGTGGAAGGCGATTTGTTCGACCAAGCGGCTGAACCGGTGCTCGAACGACGAAGTGTCGCCGTCAAGAAAGAGAAACGACGAAGAGCGCGGGCGGCAGCTTTTCTCTCAGACTTTCGCGATCTGAGAGTCGGTGACTATGTCGTGCACATCGACCATGGCATAGCGGGCTTCGGTGGCCTCGTCACGCTCGATCTCGGACCAACTGAGCCCTTGATTGCACGCGGGCTTCCGCAAGTTACCCCGAAGCGTGGCGAGTTTATGCTCCTTTACTACGCCGACGAAGCCAAGCTTTACGTTCCGGTCGAGCGCCTCGATCTTGTGCAGCGCTATTCCAGCGCCGAAGGTCATCAACCAACGCTGGATCGGCTCGGTGGCCTCGGTTGGCAGAAGACGAAGGCGAAAGCCAAGCGCGCGATGCGCGACATGGCCGACGAACTGCTGCGGCTATACGCCGAGCGCAAACTGGTTCAGGGCCACGCATTCCCGCCTGACGCACCATGGCAGCGTGAGTTCGAAGAAGGATTTGAGTACTCGCTTACGCCCGATCAGGAAACTGCGATTGAAGATGTGAAGCACGACATGGAAACGCCGACGCCGATGGATCGTCTGCTGTGCGGCGACGTCGGCTATGGCAAGACTGAAGTGGCAATGCGCGCCGCCTTCAAAGCGGTGATGGACGGCAAGCAAGCCGCAGTGCTGACGCCGACCACGGTGCTCGCTTACCAGCACTTTGATACATTCCGCCAAAGGTTCGCGCCGTTTCCGGTGAAGGTGGAATTGCTTTCGCGCTTTCGTTCCTCAAAAGAACAGAAAGACGTCGTCAAGCGCGTCACGTCGGGCGAGGTTGACGTGGTCATCGGCACGCATCGCATGTTGTCGAAGGACGTCGGCTTTCGCGATCTTGGATTGGTGGTTGTAGACGAAGAGCAGCGCTTTGGCGTGGCGCACAAAGAACAGCTTAAGCAATTGAAGAAGCGCATTGATGTACTTACGCTTTCAGCGACGCCGATTCCACGGACGCTGAACATGTCTTTGAGCGGCTTGCGCGACATGTCTTTGATCGAAACGCCGCCGAGCGATCGTCTCGCGATTCAGACGCAAGTCGCGCAGTCGTCAGATGCGGTGATCAAATCGGCGATCGAGCTGGAGTTGTCGCGCGGCGGCCAGATCTTTTTCATTCACAATCGCGTCGAGTCGATCGACACCATCGCGGCGCTGGTGAAGCGCTTGGTCCCGCAGTCGCGCATGGTCGTCGGTCATGGCCAGATGAATGAGAAAGAAATGGAGCGGGTCATGCTCGATTTCATTGCCTACAAGTATGACGTGCTGGTCGCTACCACAATCATCGAGAACGGAATAGACATCCCGCGTGCCAACACGATCATCATAAATCGCGCCGACGCTTACGGTCTTTCTCAGCTCTATCAATTGCGCGGACGCGTGGGCCGCTCGAACCGACGCGCTTATGCTTACCTGCTGATTCCGGCGGAACAGGAGTTGTCACCGATAGCCAGGCGGCGACTCGCGGCGATTCGTGAGTTCTCTGATTTGGGCGCGGGCTTTCGCATCGCGGCGCTCGATCTGGAATTGAGGGGAGCCGGTAATCTGCTTGGGGGCGAACAATCGGGACATATGGACGCGCTCGGCTTCGATCTTTACACGCAGATGCTCGAACGCACGGTAGCTGAATTGCGCGGCGAACAAGTCGAGGATGAAACCACTGTTTCGATCAACCTGGCCGTCGACGTCGCGATACCGGAAAGTTATATCGTCGACATGAGCCAGCGATTGCGAACCTACAAGCGCGTTTCGTCCGCGCGGGATGAAGAAGCGCTGGCCGGGATTCGAGCCGAGACAGAAGACCGATATGGCCGCGTTCCTGAAACGGTTGAAAGCCTGTTTGATTATGCGCGGTTGCGACAAACGGCCGAGATGGTTGGCGTCGTTTCCATCGACCGGACTCGCGAAGGAATAGCAATGAAACTGGCCGAAAAAGCCCGGGTAGCGCCAGAAAAGCTTTTTGAGCTGGTGCGCCAGCGAGATGGCGTAAGTTTCACCTCCAGTGGCGTTTTGCGGCTGGAACTCAGTGACGATGAAAAGGATTACGTGCTCGAGGTAGCACGCCGGGTGTTGCTGCAAGTCAGGGCTGACGGTTAGAATCCGACGTACCTTAAGCTTTAAAGGAGTATGAAATTGGTGAAATCAAAATTTACTATTGCCGCGCTCATTGCCATCGCGGTGGTCATGCTTGCGCCTGCCATGGCCCAGGCCCAGGAAGGCGAACCGGTCGTCGTCGATGAAGTGATCGCGCAGGTGAATGACGGCGTGGTGACGCTTTCGCAATTGAAGCGCGAGATGAAAGAGCGCATGGATACGCTGAAGCAGAACGGCATGACTGAGCAGCAGGCGACCAGCGAAGTTGAAAAGCACAAGGCCGAGCTGATTGCTACTTTGATTAACGAACAGTTGCTGCTGCAAAAAGGCAAGGAGCTTGCCCTCACCGAAAAAGTTGAAGCCGAGGTCAACAAGCGCATGTTGGAAGTGGCCAAACAGAATGGCATCACGTCGATTGAGAAGCTGGACGAAGCGATGCGTCAGGCTGGGCTAGATCCGGTGGGCACCCGCCAAACGTTGCGCGCTGAAATTATGAAGCAGGCGGTATTGGAGGGCGAGGTTGACTCGAAGATTTTTTTTTCGTTGAGCACCGAAGAGCTGCGCCGCTATTTTGACACGCACCGTGACAAGTTTCTCAAGCCCGAAGCGGTTGAACTGTCGGAGATATTTCTCAGTCTCGCGGGTAAGCATGAGGCGGATGTGAAAGCGCGCGCAACCCAGCTGGTTACGCAATTGCGTGGCGGAGCAGACTTTGGCACGCTGGCCACAGCTTATTCCGAGCGCGGGGCAGAAAACAAGGGCAAAGTTGGACTGTTTCAGGTTATTGATCTGCGTCCTGATATCCTCGGTGCGATCAAAAACGTAAAGGTTGGCGGCGTGGGTGATCCGTTGCGCACTGACGAGGGCTATCAGATTCTGCGCGTCGACGCGCGTACTGCAGGCAGCAGCACACCCACGTTCAATGAAAACCAGGTACGCGAAGCAATCACCATCGAGCGCTCGCCCAAGGCCCATGAAGAGTATCTGCAGACCTTGCGCGAGGACGCTTACATTAAAGTCTCCAAAGACTATAGCGACTCTGTTCTGCCACTGTTGAAAATCAAGCAGGACTTTATTGTCGAAAAGACAGGCGACGATAAGAAGCCGCCGGAAAAAAAGAAGGGGAGACTTTTGGGGATTTTCCCGAAACCATAACGCTCGTAGCGCCTCTCCGGATGAGGTTTCTGCGTGCGACTTGATATCTTCCTTAAACTCAGCCGTCTTTGCCCGCGCCGCGCTGCAGCCCAGCAGCTTTGTGACGCGGGCTTTGTCTTGCTCAACGGACGACCGGCGAAATCCGCTCACGCCGTGAAAGCCGGGGATGAGATCACGATTCGCCGCCCGGACACTGAGACCACGGCGCGAGTGCTGAAGGTTCCGGCCGTCCACAACATTTCCCGCCGCGACTCAAAACAGTTGGCCGAGCTTCTGAGTGAGAAACCGCTTGAGTCATGAATTTGATTCTCTCGCTTGGAGTGATAGCTAACCACCTCAGTGTAAATCGTTCTCGCGTGCGTCCTGTTTTAGAGCGGTGCAACGGCCAAAGAGTAATCGTTGTTTCCGAAGCAATTGCCAATCTGGCTTGCAAATCCGTTAGGACTCACGACCCGAGCGCCCTCTTCGCACTCATTCATCGCTGGCATATAGGTTGCACTGTATTTCGCAAACTCGGATAGTCGCGAAGCGCAGTACGTTTAGGGGGTTAACTAATTATGAACATCTTGAGCGGATTCTTTACCGACGACCTGGCGATAGACCTTGGCACTGTGAACACAATAGTGTATGCGCCCGGCCAGGGAATTGTTTTGAACGAGCCGTCGATGCTGGCACTACACAAGTACAGCGGCGAGGTTTTGTCCGTCGGGTCGCAAGCATTAAAGCTACTCGGGCGCGAACCGAACGATATCCAAATCCATCGCCCGATTCGTCACGGAGCGATCGATGAGTTCGAGGTCTCGCAAAAGTTTCTTCGCGCGCTGCTTGATCGAGTGCGCAACAACGGTCATTCAAAACGAACTCACGTCGTGATCGGTGTGCCGGGTTCGTCGACTCCACTCGAGCGGCGTTCGGTCCGAGACGCCGCGCGCGACGCGAAAGCTGGCCGCGTGGATTTAATCGACGAAGGCCTGGCGGCGGCCCTGGGAGCCGGTTTGGATTTCGAGGATGAACACGCTCATATGGTCGTGGATATTGGCGGCGGCACCACCAACATCGCGATTCTCGCATCTGGCGGCGTAATCAGCTCTGTAAGCTTGCCCGCCGCTGGTCAGGCAATGGACGAGGCCATTCGCGATTACTTACGCCTGCGCTACGCCGTGCTGCTGGGCGAACGAACCGCGGAAAACGTTAAGAAAGAACTGGGACTGGCATGCGAGAGCGAGCTCGGTGAAAGCAAGAAAATGGAAGTTGTCGGCAAGCAGCTGGCAAATGGCACCGCATTGCCGATAACGATCACCTCACTAGAGGTTCGCGCCGCTCTGGAGCCCGTGCTGTCGGAAATTATCTCTGCGGTGCGGCGTGTGATTGAGGACGCAAAGCCGGAGGTGACCGCTGATATCTACTACAACGGCATGATACTGACGGGCGGCGGCGCGCTGCTGCAAGGTATGGCTCAACGTCTGCAAAAAGATCTCAATCTACAAATATCCGTGCCTGAAGATCCGCTCGCGACGGTGGCCATCGGCGCCGGTCGGCTGCTTGGCGAGCCCGAAAGGTTGCAACGCGCGGCTGTGCGGCTCGATGCTCCCGCTTGGGAGGGCGCCGAAAAGCTAATTGTTAACTGGTAGCTCGACATCCCGCGTTGCCAAGCGTTCGCCGGGCCACATGAGGTAAAATCCCATGTGGCCTTTATTTTGGGGTTGCCGATTTTGTGGGCCAACCGTCTAATGAAAGAGATTAAGCCATTCAGGATTCGCGACATCGAGATTAATCCGCCGCTGGTGCTTTCACCGATGGCCGGTGTCACGGACATCTCTTTTCGACGTTTGCTCAAGCGGCGCGGTGGAATTGGTCTGACCGTTTCTGAATTCATTTCGGTCGAAGGGCTGACGCGCAACAATCCGAAATCGAAGCGACAGATGCGCTTTTATGAAGTCGAGCGACCGTTCGCAGTGCAAATCTTTGGCGCGCAGCCCCAGCGCATGCGCATGGCCGCAGAGATGGCTGAGGAGGTGGGCGCGGATATTCTCGACGTGAACTGCGGCTGTCCGGCGCCGAAAGTTGTGAAGCATGGCGGCGGCTCGGCGCTCTTGCGCGACCTACCGCGATTGGAAACGATCCTCAAAGAGATTAAAAGCGCGATCACGATTCCGCTCACGATCAAAATTCGCGCGGGTTACTCAGATACTGCAATCAATGCGATCGAGACCGCGCAGCTCGCCGAAAGCTGTGGCGTCGAACACATCGCTTTGCACGGGCGCACGCGCGAGCAAGGTTATCGCGGCCTGGCCGATTGGGATCTCGTGAAACAAATCAAGAAGGTCGTAAGGGTACCGGTTTCCGGTAGCGGTGATGTTATGACGATCGATCAGGCGCTGGCGCGTTTTCGCGAAACTGGCTGTGACGGGGTCTTGGTGGGGCGCGGCGCTATGGCCAATCCGTGGATCTTTCGCCAAATCGAAGACACCATCTACTGTCGTGAACCGTTTCGCCCAACGCTGGAAGACAAGCGCGCGGTCCTGCTGGAATACTTCGAGATGCTGCGCGAAGACATGCCCGAGATAGCGGCTATCGGTCGCATGAAACAACTTGCCGGGCAATTCACTCGTGGGCTTCAGGGTGGTGCATTGTTCCGCACGGCCCTGTACCATTCGCATTCGGTGGAAGAGATTCTCGATCGCATCTCGGAATATTTCGAAACGATCGGCGCTGGCCGTCAGTACTTCGGCGAAGCCGGTCGACCGGAAATCGAAGCGCCCGCGCTGGATTCGTGCGAAGCGGCGGCGGTCGCGTCGTAACGATCAATCCATGCTCTCAGTTCGAATTATTCCTTGCCTAGCTGCGCCCGCTGTCCTACAATGGGCTTCATCAGCCGGTCAGTTGGCATCGCAGCGTTTCCCCGCAGCGTTCTTTTTCGAAATTGAAAATGCGCTTGAGTGCTCTGCAAGGTTTAGCGCAGGGTTTGTTTGAGTTAGCTTAGGCCGAACGTTTTCGGTCCGCGGTGCGTGCGGAGGTTTAGCTCGACATGCAGGCGCCGCGAGCGAGTCTTTCCGTAGACTTCGGGTTACGCGCCGCAAATGACAGGGGGTCTCGATGAAATCGCGTCGCTATGCCGTCTCTATTGCGCTGATCGCCTGCATCATCCTGGTCGCGGCATTCGCTGCGACAAGACGCTCAACCGCTCAGCAAAAACCTAAAGACAAAACTTCTCCGCCCACCCAACAGAAAGAGCTCATAACCGTCGAGCCGGCCGCGACACAGGTTCCTGCGAAAAGCTCAGCGAAGAAAACGGCAGCGCCATCCGAAACTCCGCCGCCGCCCGCCGGCCAACCGCAAAAACCAGGAACCGAAGTTGACGAGCGGCAACAGCTAATCATCAATGCCGACTTGATTACTTTTAATGTGACCGTGACCGATATTTACGGCCGTTTCGTTTCCGGCCTCGGCAAAAACGCGTTTACGATTTTCGATGACAAACAGCAGCAGGACATCTCGTTCTTTAGTGACGACGATGCTCCGGTTTCGGTTGGGATTCTCTTTGATGTTTCGGGGTCAATGAGCGGTGATAAGGTGAAGCGCGCGCGCGAAGCGCTGGCCCACTTCGTGCAAACCAGCCACGATCGTGACGAGTATTTTCTGATCGCGTTCAACTCTCGAGCACAATTGCTGATGGATCGAACTCGCGACGGCAATGCCGTCCTCGATAAACTCACGTTTGTGCAGACTAAGAATAATACAGCGCTTTACGACGCCTGTTATCTCGGTGTAGAACGCGTCCAGCGTGGCACTCATCCAAAGCGCGCTTTACTCTTGATTAGTGATGGCCAGGATAACAATTCGCGTTACACCTTTAACGAACTGCGCCGCGTGCTGAAAGAATCAGACGTCGTGCTTTACGCTATCGGAATTCTTAGCGGCAGTGACGTGGGCAGCTCGCTCGGCATGGAAGGACAAGGCATCCTGGATGAACTGGCCGGCGTCTCCGGCGGCAAGGCTTTCTATCCGCGTTCGGCTGCGGAGATGGACGACATCTTCGAACAAATCGCGCTGGAACTTCGCCACCAGTATGCCATTGGCTACCGTCCGCCGAACTTCGTCAGCGACGGCAAGTGGCACCACATTAAAGTCAAGGTGGCTCCCCCGCGCGGACTGCCGCGCTTGTTTGTGCGCAGCAAGGAAGGCTACTTCGCGATCGCCAATCCAAAGTGACGCCGAAGCGGATTGTCCGGGGCGATCTACTCACTCTTCCCTATTCGGCAACGCGACCCACCCTTTTGCGCATCATTTATCTGCGCAGTTCGGGCCAAAGTCTCCCGACGCAGCCCGGAATCACCGCGCAACATCAACTGTGGTAACGCAGCGGCGCGTGCTGGCGGTTAACCCAACTACGCGATTGCCGGGACGAAAATCGTTTGACATTAGAGATTTATTTACAGAGGATTTGATAAGGTGATGAGTTTCAAGATTTTTACGAGAAGACCGGCATCGCGCCAAATCGCAAGCTTCCTCCTTCTGGCAATTCTCGCGACCATCGCGCTTCTGGTTTCAGGTTCGAGCCTGGCCCAGCAGCCCGTCGATTCGCGTCCACGCACGGCCGGCGCGACCGCTACGCCGACACCAACACCACAACGATCGCAGCCCGCGGCAACGCCCGCGACGCAGAGCGCTCCAAATCGTCGTATAGCTCCGCAACTTGGCGCACCGCCGCCGGCGCCGATTCTGAAACCGAAGCCGACCCCGACGCCCGATCCGGCGTCCGCGGAGATCAGCGAAGGAGAGCGACTGACTATTAACACGGAACTGGTAACGCTGAATGTGCGCGTGATTGATCGAAACAATCGGCCGATTAACAACGTGAGCAAGGACGAGTTCCACATTTATGAGAACGGAGTGCCGCAGCCGATCTTTTCCTTCACGCAGGAACAGGTTCCAGTCATCTACGGTTTGGCCGTGGATACTTCCGGCTCGCTGCGTCCGGCATTTAACCAGGTACTAGATGCTGCCCGGGCCATCATTAACAGCAACAAGCGCGGCGACGAAACCTTTCTCGAGCGCTTCATCAGCAGCGACAAAATCGAAACCGTTCAGGACTTCACTTCGAACAAAGACGCGTTGCTGGACGGACTCGACACGTTGTATATCGAAGGCGGGCAAACCGCGGTGATTGACGGTGTCTACCTCGCAGCCGAGCACGTCGCCGAATACAAGAAGGGCGCAGACAATGACCGGCGACGGCGGGCGCTAATTGTGGTGACCGACGGAGAGGATCGCGCCAGCTATTACCCGGAAGCGCAACTGTTTCAGCGCCTGCGGGAAGAAGATGTTCAGATTTACGTGATTGGGTTTGTTAACGAGCTGGACAGCGAAAAAGGTTTCATTCGCAAAAGTCCGAAGGAAAAGGCGATGAATTTGCTCAACAAGATCGCCAGCGAAACGGGTGGACGCGTGTTCTATCCGCAATCAATATCCGAACTGCCGCAAATCGCCGATCAAATTGTGCGTGATCTGCGCACGCAATATGTAATTAGCTACGACCCGACTAATAAAGCTCACGACGGCACCTATCGCGCGATCAAAGTGACCGTCGAGGATGCCTCTGGACGCGATCATCGCATCGCGCTGACGCGCTCAGGTCGAACGGCCGCGTTGGGCGGCGCTGCCAGACCGGCGACCAGAACCAACGTTACGCCGACAAACAACAACGTCCGTCAGCCGACAACCAACTCGACGCGCAGACCACCGTTACAGTACCGCGAGCGGTAGCAAGCGGGTAAAAGCAAACAGCGCCGCGGAACAACACCAAGAAAGTAGGGGCACAGCTTGCTGTGCCCTTTTTGTTTTGCCTTTCGGAACTAGCTTGTTTGCTGCCTCTGAAGCGAGGCTTGCAGAGTGGCCAGGGCGCTGTTCAGTTGATCCATTTGCGCGTCACGCGCCCTTTGTTTGCGAATCAATTCTTCCAGCATCAGCTCACTCTTCAGATTCACTTTGAAATCCTGTTCCGCGGCCAGCCGATCTTTTTCGGCGGCACGGTTCTGTGACATCATGATGATTGGCGCCTGCAGGGCCGCGGTCATCGAAAGCATCAGGTTAAGCAGAATGTAGGGATAGGGATCGAACTGAGCCCCCTCTTCACCGTGCCCATAGTGAATGAGCACAAGGGTATTGAAGGCCATCCAGGCAACCAGAGAGGCCAGGTAGATGATGATGAACGTCCATGAACCGCCAAATGACGCAACTTTGTCGGCAATGCGCTGGCCGATCGTCAACTTCTCTTCCATCTCGACGTTGATGTTGCGGGACGCGCGTTGTGAAACCAGCAAGTTCGTCTGTCTCATGCGCGCGCCGATTTCACAGATCACATCGATAGCACAATCGGGATGCTCGATCAAAAACTGCTGGAAATCATCGCTGCTCAGCCGGTGCAGATGGCTATCGACGATTGCGGTGGCGCTGCTGGATCGTTCGCCGCGGTCCAGCACTGCCAGTTCACCAAAGAAGGCACCCGGCTTGAGTTCTGCCAGCGTCACTTCGTTAACATCCTCGTCCATCACCCAGATGCGCACCGCTCCTTCTTCGAGGATATACAGGGCGTCGCCGCGATCGTGTTCGTTGAAAATGACGTCACCGGCTTTGTAATTAACCTGGTCGATCTCCTCGGCCAGTTTTTCCAATTCATGGGGCTCGAGACGTTTGAAAAGCGGAACGCGAGCCAGGCTCTGCGCCTCGTCGCTCAATTTGTTTAGCTCTGCTGACATAGCATCAGTCCTTCTCTTTCAAGCGAGATAAGATGGCTCAACTCGTCAGGCGTTGGAGGAGATCTCCGGTAATCGCAAACGGATCAGTCGGCGGCTCATTCCTGCTGGCAGTTTCGACATCCTGCACTAAGCGCGAAACGGCCGGCCCCAAGTCAGCGTCGTCGGTATTAATCTCGATGCAATCGGGAGAATCAAACGGCGTAACTAGCAAGTACCGCGGCACTTTTTTGTCGCTGAGCGGCGCCGCCGGACCGAGAATCAAGAGGTTGTTATTCCAGCGCGCGTATCGGTGCGCCGAACCGATTTGCTTTTCCCAGTGTAAGTCGCCGCTTTCGGTCAGCGACTCGATTTTCGTTATCAGCTGTCGCAGGCGATCAGTTGTGGCTGAATCACGAGCCATTCGCACCTCCGGCCTGGCCTCAGAATTTAGCCGTGAGATTAGCATCTTTCAAGAAGACGGAAAAGGCATTGTGGCGTTTTGGAACTGAAAAGACTCGATCAGGTAAGCGCTTCTTCTCGCAAGTCGATAGTTGCTCGCGTCTTCGGTAACCCGATAACTGAGAAGTCGAACGGTTTTCTCCTCGATGCGGCGACGGCTCCGCACATACTCTATGACATTCAGGAGCAAAACGGTGGGCAACTAAAACACTCTGAATCATCTCGCTGTCACCGGCCGCTACCCGGCGAGCCAACCAGTCTTCGTAGCGAAGAACTTGAGCTAGATCGCCTTCATTCGCTCGGTCAGTCTTCAGCTCCAGGCAGGTGAACCCTTTTAGTGAAGCGCGTTCGTCATCGAGCAGAGGCAAGGATGAACGCGACAAGTCGATGATGTATTAGCCGAGATTTCAGGCGCTTTCAATCGGTGCGTCAGCTTCCTTCCATGCCTTCCAACCGCCGGCCATCGACCAGACGTTCGTATATCCCATTTTCTGCAGCACATCGGCAGCCAAGGCGGAGCGATAGCCGCCGCCACAATACAGAATCAGCTCAGTCGATTTGTCCGGCACACGCGCTTCGATGTCGCGTTCGATGATGCCTTTGCCCAGATGCTCGGCGCCGGTGGCGTGAGCCTCGTTCCATTCATTGTCTTCGCGCACGTCGACCAGTCGCGCGTTTGGGTCTGCCGCGATGCGCGCCCGAGTGTCTTCCACTGTGACTTCACGGATTCGACTCTTCGCGTCGTCAACTATCCGTAAGAAGCCTTCTGAGTGTTTCATGTAGTCTCTTTCCGGAGTTTCCGATGGTCCCTCTCTTGCGGTCGGGCTACGGCCCCGCGCTTCGCCTGACAGGCGTCAATTGGCTCAATCACAGGCGAGCGATTATAATGCCAGTCTTTCAAGTACTAAAGCTCTAATTGTGCTGGTCCGATGGCAGCCAATTCTGCGAACTGGCAGCTGGTTGTAATTATCACTCAGCACACATAACTCATCACTGCATTTTGAGAGGAATCTTCCAAATTGGCTAATGAACAGTTTGATGTGACAGTCATCGGCGCCGGGCCAGGCGGCTATGTCGCCGCGATTCGCGCCGGACAATTAGGTCTGAAAGTCGCAATCGTTGAGAAAGACAAACGATTGGGCGGCACCTGCGGCCTGCGTGGCTGCATCCCGACAAAACAATTGCTGATGTCGGCGCATGTTTACGAACAGATGCAACACGCCGCGGATTTTGGCGTGCAGGCATCGGAAATTCAACTCGCATTCGCCGACGTACAAAAGCGCAAAGACAAGGTTGTGATGAAGAACGCCAAGGGCGTTGAATACCTGATGAAGAAGAACAAGGTTACGGTTTTCAAAGGCACAGGACGTCTGGCCTTGGCGGGCAAAGTAGAAGTTACGGGCGAAGACGGCAAGAAAGAGACGATACAAACGAAGAACATCATCATCGCAACCGGCTCTGTCGTGCGTCCGATTCCCGGATTCGAAACCGACGGCAAACAGGTCGTCAACAGCGATCATATTCTGGAACTGACGGAAGTCCCCAAGTCTTTGATCGTCATGGGCGCAGGCGCAGTTGGCGTTGAGTTTGCATCCGTTTATTCACGATTCGGCGCGGACACGACAATCGTCGAATTGCTGCCGCGACTGGTGCCGCTGGAAGACGAAGAAGTTTCAGTCGAACTTGCAAAGTCGTTTCGCAAGCGCGGGCTAAAGTCGCAAGTTGATACGAAACTTGAGAAGCTCGAGAAGACGGACAAAGGCGTGATCGTTAGCGGCACAACTTCCAAAGGGGAAGCGGTGAAATTGGAAGCGGAGATGCTGCTTGTCGCAGTCGGGCGCATGCCTTTCACGGAAGGCCTCGGCCTGGAAGGGACGAAAATCAAAGCCGAAAAGGGATTCATACAGACGGACGAATATCAGCAGACGGCCGAGAAAGGTGTCTACGCGATCGGCGACGTGGTGCCGACGCCTTTGCTGGCGCACCTGGCGTCGAAGGAAGGCATCGTTGCTGTAGAGCATCTCGCGGGCAAGAATCCGCGGCCGATCAATCTGCGGCTGGTCCCGAATTGCACTTATTGCGATCCGGAAGTGGCTTCGGTTGGCTTAACTGAAGCCAAGGCGCGCGAAGCTGGTTATGACGTTAAGGTCGGAAAGTTTCCCTTCAGCGCCTCGGGCAAGGCACGCATCATCGGCGAAGAAGAAGGCTTCGTCAAAGTTGTGAGCGAAAAGAAATATGACGAGATTCTCGGCGTGCATATCATTGGGCCACATGCAACGGAGTTAATTGCCGAAGCCTGCGTTGCCATGCAGCTCGAATCGACAGCCGAAGAGTTAGGCCGGACGATGCACGCTCACCCGACAGTTTCTGAAGCGGTGATGGAAGCCGCCGAAGGCGTGCATGATATGACGATTCATATTTAATTCAGCACTGCCGGCCTTGAAAGACCGGCCTAAATTCAGATCGCCGCTACGCGGCGCTTAGCCGGACAATGGTAGATCAGAGACCACGAAGCGAAAATCGAACAGCCGCGCCGCGTCGTCGTCGTCCCGGGTTTCAGATGCGCATCAGCACAAAGTATGCGCCGCGCAAACCTTTGGACGGTAAGCCGCGCTCGTGCATCACGGACACCACGCTCACGCATGAGCAAATGCTCGAGCTTTATCGCTACTTGAAACTCACACGGTTGGTCGAAGAGCGCATCGTCAATCTTTATCGTCAAACCAAAGTTGTTGGTGGCGTCTACAGATCATTAGGCCAGGAGGCCACCGCCGTTGGCTCGGCTTATGCGCTCAGGCCCGACGATTTTATTACTCCGATCATTCGCGATCTCGGCTCGGTGTTCGTCAAAGGCATTCGCCCGCGCGAAATCTTTGCACAGTACATGGCGAAAGCCTGGGGGCCTTCTGGTGGAAAAGATCTGAATGTCCATTTTGGTTATCTCGACAAAGGTTTCATCGGCCCCATCTCACATCTGGGCGACATGATTCCGGTTATGACCGGCATACTGCTCGGCGCCCGCATGCAGAAGAAAGACCTCGTCGGCCTCGCGTACATTGGCGACGGCGGCGCCAGCACCGGCGCGTTCTACGAAGGAATGAATTTCGCCGCCGTGCAACGCCTGCCGCTGATCGTCATCGCCGAATACAATCATTACGCGTACTCAACGCCGACGAATATCCAGACAGCGGTTCGTAATCTAGCCGAGAGAGCCGCTGCCTTCGGCATTCCCGGTTACATCATTGATGGAAACGACGTGATTGCGTGCTATGAAGTCACGAAGCAGGCGATTGATTATGCGCGCAAGGGCCGTGGCGCGGTCCTGATCGAAGCGAAAACTTACCGTCGCAAAGGCCACGCCGAACACGACGATCAACGCTACGTCCCGGCCGGCGAGATCGAGTATTGGGAAAAACACAACGATCCTATCGATCGCTTCGAAAGATTTTTGCTCGACCAGAAAGTCGCGACGAAAGAGAAACTCGATGAAATTACCGCCGACGTGATGCGCGAGATTGACGAAGACTCTGAGTGGGCGGAAAGCTCGCCGATGCCCGAGCCGGAGGGCGCCGCTTACGGTGTGTTCGACAATTCGATCGTGCCGCCGGCGTTTCGGCCCAAGGTTTTGGAGTCATAAGAGAAGGTAGTCGTTTCAAAGTGCGGATGTGTAGGATGAAAGGTTCAATGAGCCAGCGAAGCTGGCGGCAGAATTGACTGATGACTTCTAGGAAAATCTGATGGCTGTGGCCACAAAAAAAGAACACAAACTCGAACGTCCGCCGCGCGGCGGCATGGCCACGATGGTCGAGGCGATTCGCCAGGGTATCTGGGAAGAGATGGAGCGCGACCCAAGCGTCTTCCTAATCGGCGAAGACGTAGGAGTGTATGGCGGTGCATTCAAGGTTACGGATGGAATCATCGATCATTTCGGCAAAGAGCGCGTGATCGACACGCCAATTTCAGAGGCCGCAATTGTCGGCGCGGCGTGCGGAGCGGCGCTAATGGGTATGCGGCCCGTCGCTGAGTTTCAATTCATCGACTTTATCTCCTGCGGTTTTGATCTTTTGACTAACTATGCGGCGAAGTGTCGCTATCGCTGGGGCGCAAATATCCCGGCGGTGTTTCGTGGACCGTGCGGTTCAGGTGTGCGCGCGGGTCCGTTTCATTCGCTGAATCCGGAATCATTTTTCACGAATACTGCGGGTCTAAAGATTGTCGAGCCTTCGACGGCGTATGATGCGAAAGGTTTGATTAAGGCTGCGATTCGCGATCCTGATCCGGTTCTCTATTTCGAGCACAAGAAGCTTTATCGTTTGCCGCGTTTGCGCGAGGAACTGCCGAGCGACGACTACCTCGTGGAAATCGGCAAGGCGCGTACAATGCGCGAGGGCCGAGATATCTCGATCATCACGTTCGGCGCGATGGTATTGACCGCCTTTGATGCCGCGCAAGAACTGGAAAAAGAAGGCCTGGATGTTGAGGTGATCGATCTGCGCACGCTGGCGCCGTTAGACAAGGAAGCGATTCTCGCTAGCGTGAAGAAAACAAGCCGCGCCCTAGTCTTGCATGAGGCATCACTAACAGGCGGAATCGGCGGCGAGATCGCCGCTATCATTTCGCAGGAAGCTTTCGAATGGCTTGATGCGCCGGTGGTGCGCGTCGCGTCAATCGATACGCCAGTGCCACATTCACCTCCGCTCGAAGATTATTATTTGCCGCAGGCGAAGGACGTGTTGGATGCCGCGCGAAAGCTTGCCGCGTATTAGACAAGTAAGATCTGAAAGGAGATTTACGACTAACAACGGACAAAGATCATGGCAACTGAAGTGGTAATGCCGCAGATGGGCGAGTCCATTGCGGAAGGAACGATAACGAAGTGGCTTAAGAATGTCGGCGATCATGTAGACCGTGACGAACCGCTGTTCGAAATTTCAACCGACAAAGTCGATGCCGAGATTCCTTCGCCCGCAGCCGGCACGCTGACTGAAGTAAGATTTAAGGAAGGCGAAACCGTCGAAGTGAACACCGTCGTTGCGGTGCTCGACGGTGACGGCGCCCAGCCACAAGCAAGGTCTGAAACTGAAACAGCGAGAGTGGAAGCGGCTGCGCCTCCCGAAACAAGAGCAGCACCACCCGAGCCCACGAAACCTGAACGGCCCGCCACAGTTGAACGACCTAAGCCGGTGATCACGACCGAACCGGCGCAAAGGCCTCCGAGTCCGCCACCGTCTCACAAAACCGAAGTCAAACCGCTGGTGAAAAAGAGTGAGCCAACGCAACAGGCAAAACCGTCCGCACCTCCGCGTCGCGATGACGGCGGCGTGCGCAGCGCCGAAGAATTGCGCCGCACCAAATCCAGCCCGCTTGTGCGCAAGATCGCCGAAGAGCACGGCATCGATATCAAGCAACTCGAAGGCACCGGCATGAGCGGTCGGGTGACGAAGAACGACATCCTCAGCTTTATCGAGTCGGGCGCTCCTGTTCAAGCTGCCGCCGCGCCTGCGCGCGGGCAAGTCGCACCACCGTCAGTGCCGTCCCTCGGAGCACCAGTCACACAGCAGGTTTCCGCGATGAAACCAACCGAAGGTGATCGCGTCGAGCAGATGAGCGTGATGCGCAAGAAGATTGCCGACCACATGGTTTCTTCGCGCCGCACGTCCGCGCACGTCACGACCGTATATGAAGTTGACATGACGAAGGTGGCGAAGCTGCGCGAAGAAAGTCGCGACTCGTTTCAGGTACGCACCGGCACCAAACTCACCCTCATGCCGTTTATCTTCAAGGCCGTGACCGACGCGATCCGCAAGTTTCCGATTTTCAACGCCCAAGTCAGCGGCGATCAGATCATTTACAAGCGCGATATTAACTTAGGGATGGCGGTCGCGCTCGACTGGGGTTTGATCGTGCCGGTAATTAAGCGTGCGGATGATCTTTCGATTTCGGGTCTGGCTCGCGCGGCAAACGATCTGGCCGATCGCGCGCGCACGAAGCAGCTCAAGCCCGATGAAGTAGGGGGCGGCACGTTCACGATTACGAACCCCGGCGTTTTCGGGGGACTGTTCGGCACTCCGATTATTAACCAGCCTCAAGTTGCGATCCTAGGCGTAGGCAAGATTGAAAAGCGCGCCAAGGTTCTGACCACGCCCGATGGCGAAGACTACATAGCGATTCGGCACATGGCATATTTCGCGCTCAGCTTTGATCATCGCATCATCGATGGCGCGGATGCGGAAAAGTTTCTCGCGTATGTGAAAGAACAACTCGAGGCCGGGCATTTTTCTATTTAGTTTGGCCGCAAGTGGTCCGTGGACGGGCTGTCAAATTATTCAAAAACCATGAAACTAAAAATTGCCAGCACGCTTGCCTTGGTAATCGTGAGCCTTTCTTGTACGTCGGTACGGAAGTCATTGCTCCCGGTCGCAGATGAATTA
>Ga0207684_10002852_pt1 | contig 17172 bp, 19 predicted proteins | sample KBSK5501metaG_FD_184342 | JGI IMG/M metagenome (GOLD analysis project Ga0207684, IMG submission 184342) | Corn, switchgrass and miscanthus rhizosphere microbial communities from Kellogg Biological Station, Michigan, USA - KBS K5-50-1 metaG... | ecosystem: Host-associated > Plants > Roots >...
GACTTTGAAAAAATGGTGATGCAGACGAAGCAGTACATCCAGGCCGGAGACATCTTTCAGAGCGTGCTTTCCCAGCGTTGGCAGGCGGCGCTCGGCGCCCGACCCTTCGATATCTATCGGGCCCTTCGGGTCATCAACCCTTCCCCCTATATGTTCTACCTAAGATTTCCACAGGTCGAGCTGGTGGGGGCGTCACCGGAAGTGCTGGTGCGCTGCGAGGACGGCGTCATTCAACTGCGTCCGATTGCGGGCACCCGTCCTCGGGGGAAGACGGACGAGGAGGATCGGGCGTTACGGGAAGACCTGCTGGCGAACGCCAAGGAGCGTGCGGAGCACGTGATGCTGGTCGACCTCGGCCGCAACGACGTGGGCCGGGTCGCGCGCCCTGGCTCGGTGCGCGTGAAGGATTTCATGGTGGTCGAGCAGTATTCCCATGTGATGCATCTCGTGTCGCAAGTGGAGGGACGGCTCGAGGCGGGCAAAGACGCCTACGATGTCCTACGCGCCTGCTTTCCGGCGGGGACTGTCTCGGGAGCTCCGAAGATCCGCGCGATGGAGATCATTGAAGAGTTGGAACCCTCGCGTCGAGGACCCTACGCCGGGGCGGTCGGCTACCTCGGGTTTTCCGGCAATCTGGACGCCTGCATCAACATCCGCACGGTGGTGATCAAAGGTCGCCAGGCCTATATCCAAGCGGGAGCGGGAATTGTGGCCGATTCCGACCCCGAGGCGGAATACCAGGAGACCTGCAACAAGGCCCAGGCGATGAGGCGGGCAATCGAAATGGCTGAGGCGGGCTTAGACTAAGCCATGGTGTTGGTCATCGACAATTACGACTCGTTCACCTATAACCTGGTCCAATATCTTGGCGAACTGGGTCAGGAACTGAAAGTGGTCCGGAACGACGCAATGACCGTCGATGAGATCGCGGCACTCAAGCCAGAGCGCATCGTGATCTCGCCGGGGCCGTGCACGCCGAAAGAAGCCGGCATCTCCGTCGACACCATCAAGCGTCTGGCGGGGGCCATTCCGATTCTCGGCGTCTGTCTTGGTCATCAGAGCATCGGAGAAGCATTCGGCGGGGAGGTAGTCCGCGCCGAACGTCTGATGCATGGGAAGACGTCCATGATCCGTCATGATCAGCAAACGATCTTTCGCAATCTGCCCAACCCGTTTGAAGCGACGCGCTACCATTCGCTGATCGTCCGACGCGAGACGCTCCCCTCCTGTTTGGAAATCTCGGCGGAGACGGCGGAGGGAGAGATCATGGGCCTTCGCCACCGCACTCTTCCCGTCGAAGGCGTGCAGTTCCACCCGGAATCCATCCTGACCCGTCCCGGCAAAGATCTTCTTCGCAACTTCCTGAACCTCTGATCGCGCCAGCCATGATCAAGGACGCCATCGCCAAACTCATCGAGCGGCAATCCTTGACCGAGACCGAAGCGGAAAGCGTGATGCTCGAGATCATGGAGGGGCAGGGAACGTCCGCTCAGATCGCCTCCTATTTGACGGCCCTTCGCATCAAGGGCGAAACCGTTGAGGAGATCACGGGCTCGGCGCGGGCCATGCGGGCGAAGGCCGTGCGGATTCGGCCGACGGACCCACTCGTCGTGGACACCTGCGGGACCGGCGGGGACGGGGCAGGCACGTTCAATGTGTCGACGACAGTGGCGCTCGTACTGGCCGGGGGCGGCCTCACGGTCGCGAAGCACGGGAATCGCGCCATCTCCTCGGCCTGCGGGAGTGCCGACGTTCTGCAGGCCTTGGGCGTGCGGATCGATCTGCCGCCCGAGCGCGTGGAAGAATGCGTCAATGAAATCGGTGTGGGTTTTCTGTTCGCGCCGATGTTTCACACGGCGATGAAGCACGCGGCCGCGGCCAGGCAAGAAATCGGGATCCGCACGATCTTCAACCTGCTCGGACCCTTGACGAATCCGGCAGGCGCGTCGATTCAGATCATCGGCGTCTATGACGAGGCACTCACCGACATGCTGGCGAAGGTCCTTATGAATCTTGGGTCGCGGCACTGTTACGTGGTGCACGGCCTGGACGGTGTGGACGAGATTACGCTAACCACCCGGACACGTGTTACCGAGGCGAGGGCGGGCCGGATCACCAGTTACTTCATCGAGCCGGGCGATTTCGGATTCGAGCGAGTCCGTCTGAAAGATGTGAGCGGAGGAAATATCGAGGAGAACGCACGCATCACCCGGGACATTTTGGAGGGGCGCGAGGGCCCTCGTCAGCAGCTGGTCCTGCTCAACGCCGCTCCCGCGTTTGTGGCGAGCGGGAAGGCGGCGACGCTCCAGGAGGGGGTGGATCGGGGCCGCGCCGTCATTCGATCGGGAGCGGCCATGCAGAAGCTGGAGAGCCTCATCAAGTACACAAATCGGTAACCCGGTGATTCTCGATCGGATACTCGAACATAAGAAGCAAGAGATCAAGGAGAAGAAGAAGGCGACCTATTTGGCGGACCTCAAGGCTAGGATCCGGGAGGCGCCGGCTCCGGTGGGGTTTTATGCGACGCTCGCGGGGCTGGAGGCACCACCCCCGGTCGGCCCGAGCCGCCCGGCGTCCTTCCTCCGAGGCGCCACTCCTCGATTGATTGCCGAAATCAAACAAGCTTCCCCGAGCAAAGGGATGCTTCGCGAGGACTTTGATCCGCTCGCCATCGCCCGAATCTATCAGGAGCACGGCACCTCGGCGCTTTCGGTTCTGACGGATCAACACTTCTTTCACGGCAGTCTCGACATTCTCAAAACGATTCGGGAATCGGTTCCACTCCCCGTCCTGAACAAGGAGTTCATGATAGACGAGCTCCAATTCTATGAGGCGCGGGCGTATTTTGCGGATGCGGTACTGCTCATCGTGGCCGCGCTGGACCGCGCGCAGCTCATCGATTACTATCACCTGGCTCGCCAGGAATTCGGCCTCGATGTCCTGATCGAAGTGCATCACGAACGCGAGCTGGATCTCGTGCTCGAGCGTCTCCCCGAGGCGCCGTTGGTAGGGATCAACAACAGAGATTTGACGACCTTTGTCACCTCCTTGGACGTGACCTGCCGGCTGGCAAAGCGCATCCCGGTCGACAAATTGATTGTGAGCGAGAGCGGAATTGCCACACGCGATGACGTGCGTCGGGTCGCGGAAGCGGGCGTTGGAGCCATCCTCGTCGGGGAAGCGCTGATGACCGCGGGAGACATTGGGGCGAAAGTGAAAGAACTGATCGGAGCCGAGGAGGCAGGGGCCGCGGACTGAGGTTATTTTCGTTTCTTGGCTTTCGTGAGTTTGGCCGCCGCCGGTGATGTTTTCGGGCCCAACGTGTGTTCGATATAGACAATCACATCGCCGACGGTTTGCAGCTTTTCAAGGTCCTCGTCAGGGATGGAGAGATTAAAGGCCTCTTCAATCCGATACAACAATTCGATAATCGCGAGAGAATCAAGGCCCAGATCCTCCCGTAAGGACAGCGTCGCCCCTAATTTGCGTTGATCTTTGTTTAAATAGTCCCCTAAGGCCGCGATGACCTGGCTCGCCACGGCCGATTGCTGAGGCCGATGTACGGCCGTCCTCCTCACTGCCATTTCTTAAATACCAGCGCGGCATTATTGCTTCCGAAACCGAAGGCATTGAGCAATGCGACCTTCGCGCGCCGTTCCTGGACCTTCGCGGAGATTCCGGGAAGCGCGCAGTCGGAGTCGGGATGCTCATAATTAATTGTCGGATGGATCTTGCCGCTCTGAAGGGCTAAGACGGACGCAACCGCGCCGATCGCGCCGGCGGCGCCGAGCGTATGGCCGATCAAGGACTTGGTCGCGTTTACGACGACGTGATTGGCGCGGCCTTTCAACAACCGTCGAATCCCTCTTACCTCCGCGGCATCACCGACCATTGTGGACGTCGCATGAGCGTTGATGTAATCGACCTGAGCGGGGGTGATCCCAGCATCGTCGAGAGCCAAGGCCATCGTCGTGGCCATGTCGGCCCCGTCCTCCCGGGGAATGACGACATGGAACGACTCGCTGGTGGCGCCGTAGCCGGCGACTTCGGCATAAATCCCCGCGCGGCGCTTTTTCGCATGAGACAGCGATTCTAAAATTAAGGCCCCCGCGCCTTCTCCCATGACGAAGCCGTCCCGCAGTTGATCAAAGGGGCGAGACGCGAGATTCGGGGTCTTGTTAAATTTTGTCGACAGCGCCCTAAGCGAGCAGAAACCGGCGAAGACTAAGGGCGTCAAGCTCGCGTCCGCCCCGACGGCGATCACGACATCTGCCTGGCCGGCGCGAATGGTCGCGAGGGCTTGGCCGATGGCGTGTGCGCCGGATGAGCACGCCGTCGAAATCGTGAGATTGGGGCCTTTCGCGCCATGTTGAATCGCTAACAGCCCCGAGGCAGAGTTCAGGGTAATCGTGGGAATAAAGTTCGGATGCACTCTCTCGGGTCTCTGGGAGAGATAGAGCTTGGTGATCTCTCGTTCTCCCATCATCATCCCGCCCATTCCTGCCCCGACGATCACGCCGACGCGATGGGGTTCTTCGTGCTCCATGGAAAGCGAAGCATCCCGCAGCGCTTCCGTTGAGGCAACCATCGCGAATTGAGCATACCGATCCACGCGTTCGGCCACACCGGCCTCGAGGAATTGTGCGACTTGAAAATCCCGCACCTGTCCCCCGATCTGACACCGATAGGCGTCCAAAGGAAAGCCCGCCCAGGGCCGAAGGGCCGTAATGCCCGACCGTCCTTCCAACGCGGCCTTCTCAAATTGGCTCACCCCGATCCCGATCGGGGACACCACCCCAAGCCCTGTAATTACTACGCGACGTTGCATTCAGTCCCTACACTTCAATTGCAGGTTTTACTCCACGGGCCCCCCACAGTCAACTTGAATTCACCATGCATGAGCGCGTCCTCAGGATCGATTCAGGGGTCCCGTCACGGTCAGGCCATTGTCCGAAACCCGATGGATTCTAATAATGCCTGCATATCGATGTGCGCCATTAACCGGGAGCGCTCACGGTCCCAGGTCTGGGGCAGGCCGTGGCCGTACGGCAGCTCGCCGATAAGGCGAAGCCCGGTCCATTGCAGGATGGTGCGGATCGTGTCATGACCGTCTGCATTGTCTGGTGGAGCGGTCGGGTTGTTGAAGAGAATCCCGACTATGGGGATGTCCCTGCGTCTCAGGCATTCGACCGTTAACAGGGTATGGTTGATGCTGCCGAGACCCGAACGTGCGACGATCAGCACCGGAAGGCACAATAGATGAATCAGATCGGTGACGAGAAAACCGGGGGCGAGAGGAACCATGACGCCACCGACGCCCTCGATGAGCATGCAATCATGCCGGGAAGCCAGCGCTTCGTAGGCCGAGACAATACGCTGGACGTCGATCAAGAGATCTTCGGCCTCGGCGGCGATCAGCGGCGCAGCGGGCGCCTGCAGCCGATAGGGAGCGATCATTTCTCGCGGGACTGCGCTTGGGGCAACCGATATGAGCCAGTCTGAGTCAGGCAGGACTCCAACACCGATTCCAGTCTCGATCGGTTTCATAACGCCGGCATTGAGCCCGTGAGCCCGTAGACACACGGCTAGGACGCCGGTGGCAATCGTCTTTCCCACGGCGGTGTCGGTGCCCGTCACGAACAGCCCTCGGGGAGTGCCTGCGGAACTCAAAGAGGCAGTATCCGGCTGTCGAAATTGAACACCTGCCCGGAGACGTTCCGCATGGCCGCGACCGCGACCACAAACTCAGCCACAGATTCCATCGTGGCGCCAGACTCCAGTACCGGTGCGAAGGGCGGCTGGCCGGAGTTCTGCTGGTATCCGGTCAAGGCCGTGGCATGCCATCCGGGGAGAATCATATTGATCGTGATACGGTCGGTGCCCCACTCCCGTGCCGCGCTCTTCATCAGTCCGAGCAGGCCCGCTTTCGCCGCAGCGTAGGAGGACTGACCAGGACGTCCTTGAATTCCCGAGTGAGAGCCGATCAGAAGGACCGCACCTCTGCCCTGCCGTTGCATCACCGCGCCTGCGGCGTGAAGACAATGAAACGTTCCCGTCAGGATCGTCCCCAAGACCCGATCCCAGGAATCTTCCGAGAGCCGGACAAGAAGCTCATCTGCACTCACCGCTGCGTTGCAGATGAGGACATCCAAACGTCCCCAGCGATCGATGATCGTGGAGACCATGGCGTTGACCGCTTTGGCGTCCCCGACATCGGCCTGGTGCGGAAAGGCCTCTCCGCCGGCAGCTTCGATCGCGCGCGTGCTTTCGAGGGCGCCGATCGTATCCCTGCGATAGTTGGCGGCGACGCGGTATTCGTTGCCGCCAAAAGCGGTAGCGATGACGCGGCCGAGACCCCTGGATGAGCCGGTGACGAGGACCACTGGCCAGTTTGATGATCTGCTCATAGCGGGTGCCTGTGCATGATGTGCTGTTACGGAGCGGCAAATTATAGCAGACTTGATGGCGCAAAGGGCCGTATGCTACCGTACCACTTCTTGGAAGGATGCGTTCAATGAAGAGACGCATGCGGCATTCTATCGGGTGGACAGCCCTAGCGATAGGCTTGACCATCGTCATAGCCGGCGATGCCACCCGGGCGGCGGAAAACCAGCCGCTGCTCCGGGAAGTGCAGAATACCGAGGAGTATTTTCCAGACGGCATCGGAAGCGTCTGGCAATATGTCGGGCATACTCATACCGAGCAAATCGAGAGGATCTCGGAAGTCACGTTTAAGAATGAAGTCACGACGATCGGCACCTCGAACATGCATGGCGTGATGGTGAAAATCTTTCGGGAGACTAATCAGGGCAACAAGGGGCCCTCTGACGGTTTCTTCCGGCGCGATGCGTCCGGCATCGTGTACTATGGCAGCCAGCCGACCACGTCATTCGAACAGCAGTTGGTTCCCTATCGCATCCTGAACTTTCCGCTGGTCATGGGAACGACGTTTCAGCAGTTGAAGAAAACGAACGTCGACATGCAGGCGGATCTTGATGGAGACGGACGCCCGGAACGGGGGGATGTGGTGGCGGATGCGCGGATCGTCGGTTATGAACCCGTGACCGTTGCTGCTGGAACCTTCCCCGACGCGTTGCGCATCGATGCCGCTATGACCATCTCCATCACGTTAACGCAGAGCCGGCACGTGGCCATCAGCGAGGACCGGATCACGAGCTGGTTTGTGCGGGGGATCGGGCTGGTCAAGTATGTGGAGACCATTGAAGCGCCCCCCGTTCTTGAAACACGCGGTGAAATCACCTACCTGAGCGAAGAACTGGAGAGCTTCACCCTCCAAGGGATGGGGAATGCGTCTTCGGTGCCGATCCCGTCGCAGCACTGAACGGGTGGGTCAATCGCTCCCATAATACGCCGTCTGTCTTCCTCACCGTCGATAACGCTTCCAGCAGCTGGTCAATATGAGCCGGCGTGTGCCCCGCCGTTACACTGAGCCGGACTCTGCTGCTCGAAGGCGGAACGGTCGGGGGCCGAATGGCCGGGGCATAAATGCCATGTGCAAGCAGATGCTCGGACAAGCGAACCGCACCGCCGACGTCTCCAACGACGATGGGGAGAATCGGGGATTCGCTGGCGAGGGTCTCGCACCCCAGGGCCTTCAGGCCTTGGTACAGGCGTTCACGGAGGCTCCACAGTTTGGCGCGGCGCTCAGGTTCAGCCTCAACGAGTTGCAGCGCCGCTGATGCCGCAGCCGCCATCGCGGGGGGCAACGCCGTGGTGTAGATAAACGACCTGGCGCGATTGACAAGATACTCGATCAGGTCTCGCGGCCCAGCGACAAAGCCGCCGAATGCTCCCAGAGCCTTGCTCAGTGTCCCCATTTGAATAAGCGCAGCGCTTTTCAGCCCGAAGTGTTCCACCGTGCCCCGGCCGTCGCGACCCATCACCCCCGTCCCATGGGCATCGTCGACGACGAGCCGAGCGCCGCTTGACTCAGCGACGGCAACAAGTGATGGAAGGGGAGCGAGGTCGCCATCCATACTGAACACGCCGTCGGTCAGAATCAGCGAGGCCGTCCGTGTATCTCGCTCGAGCAGGCGCCGCAGTTGGGAAACCTCCCGATGGCGAAAGATCCGCAGCGGGAGTTTGCAGAGCCGGCTCGCGTCGATCAAGCTGCCGTGGCAGAGGCGATCCGCGTAGATTATGGATGCCTCTTCAGCGAGGGTCTGAATCAAGCCGAGGTTAGCCTGGTAGCCGGTGCTGAACACGAGGGCGGCCTCCGTGCGCTTGAAGGCGGCGAGCCGTTCCTCCAGTTCGACATGGGGTGGAAACGTGCCCGAGATTAACCGAGATGCCCCGGCTCCCACTCCGTAGCGCCGGAGCGCAGTGATCGCTGCTTCCGCGACCTTGGGATGAGTGGCGAGATCCAGATAATTGTTGGAAGAGAACAGCAGCACCTGATGTCCCTCAAGTTGGACTTCCGCCAGTGGCGCTGAGTGGATCGTGCGAAGCCGCCGAAGTAGAGACCGTCGTGCGAGTAGATCCAGCCGGGCACGGTACATGGGATGAAGCCTATACCCTCGAATTCCCGCGCTGTCAAACAGTCAACGTCCGTTTGACATTCCTCAAGGCGTGCGTATAAGGTCCGAAGTCTAAGCGCCTGTAGGAGCACAGAATGTTCAAGATCAAGAAGGAAAAGCCCTCAACCATGAATCCGGCTCAGATGATGGGTTCCATGGAGCAGTTTGCCGATGCCGCCCGGGAGCATTGGACGTGGTTGATCGCCGGGGTTGCCGTCGCCGTGGTCGTCGCGGTTGCCGTGGCGGGATATTTCTGGATGTGGCGCCAGGAGGATCGCGCGGCGGAAGATCTGTTGCATCAGGGCATGCGAATATTTTCTCAAACTTCTCCGGCGGCAGGGCCGCCTCGGCCCGAAGAGTTGCAAAAGGCAGTAGAAACATTTCGCAAAGTGGTCGCCGAGTATCCCCATAGTTCGGCCGCGCCGCAGGCAGCCTATATGCTCGGAAACGCCCTGAGTGATTTAAAAGACTGGAATGCCGCGGCGAAGGCCTATGAGGATTTTCTCAACCGCTATGGGGATCAGAAAATCCTCGTTCCCCTGGTCTATCAACGGTTGGCGTATGCGCAACTTTCTCAAGGAAAAGTGGACGACGCGGAGAAGGCGTTTTTGACAATCACCCAAATTGCTGGCGCGCCCAATAAGGACCATGCTCTGTATGAGCTTGCACGGATTGATGAGGTTTTAAGCCGTCGGGAAGGCGCCTTGGCGCACTATCAGGAATTACTCAAAGACCACCCGCGTTCTCCGTACGCGGAAGAGGCCTCGATCCGTATCAAGACACTTGATGCCAAGAAGGCCTCGGCCACGTCTTCACCGACGCCGTCTCCGTCGCCGGCAACACAGGCTCCGGCACCCAAGTAAAGGAATCAGCAAGGAATCGACAGAGAGTCGCCGAAGAGCTTAACGGGAGGCTTTCGCGAGGACTTGGGGTTTGCCCCGACCGGGCTTGCCGGTGGGGAGCCAATCTGGTGATTTGTGGGGGCGAGCCTGTCCAAGGCGAGACAGGCCAAGCTTGTCTTTCCCGTGTGCCCGCAACAGAGGGCGTTTGGTATCATGATATACCGCCGGATACAGGGCCTGGTAAGTCGAAAGATTCGCAAACATGGTCGCCTTCGTCCCCACTGGCACCTTTAGGATGTACAGGGGATCGGGGGGGGTCATATCCCGTCGGAGTTCCGGATTCAGGCTTTTCATTTCTTCAAAGGAAACACCGGCGGCTTTGGCCGCGGCCTTCAAATGGACTGGACGCGTGATCGCCACCTCCTCGTATTCGACCGGCGTCTGCGGGAGAATATTGAATCCAAAGCGGCTTGGATCTTTCGCGATCTGGGCCGCCGCCACAAAGCGGGGCACATATTCTTTGGTTTCAGCCCTTAAGAGCCTCGTATCGAGCAAGGACCAGAAGTCAGCATCTTTGATTTTCAGGCGGGCCATCGACCGCCCCACCTTGCCTTCTCCGGCGTTATAAGCGGCCATCGCCAAGGGCCAGGAACCGAAGAGCTGATAGAGATCCCGCAGGTATTGAGCGGCTGCAAACGTCGATTTAACCGGATCTCGCCGCTCGTCCACCCAACTGTCAACGCGCAACCCATAGATTTTCGCTGTAGGCTTCATAAATTGCCAGGGGCCGACCGCCTTTGCCCGTGAGACCGCGTTGGTGTTAAACCCGCTCTCGACCAGGGAGAGAAACACTAAATCGACGGGCAGCTTGAACTCCAAAAAAATGTTCTGCACGCTCGGTCGATACCGCTCAAATCGGCTGAGCCATTGCTCAAATCGGTCCCGGATCTGATAACTGAAAAATTGCACATGGCGATCGACCTTGGCCGTTCGAATCGTCGGGACGTTCAAGTCAAGATTTCCTATCGGGTCCTGCAACATCGGCACAGCCGTTGGAGGAATACTGACTCTCTCTTCAAGGGCCTGCGGGTCCAGAGCGGAGCGGCCGAACGGGGACGATTCCGCGAGCTCAACATGTTCAAAAGTAAGGCTGTTCTCCAGCGCGTCTGTAAAGGACGTCGCGGGATAGGTGGAGGACAGAGTGGCGTCCAGTCGATATTCCGGCGCGGAGGCGTGGCCTTCAAGGGGCATCAGAGCCACCCCCATGACTGCGATCGTTGACATGGTTAGGAACAGGCGCATGGTCCCTCCGCTGGGAAGTTACTTTAAAGGATCGACTGAGTGAAAGCAAGGGAATCGCCGTCTTTCGGCGAAGTCATGCCTGTTCTGCGGCCAAGAGTGCCCGAGGTCCGGCATGAACACTTCCGAATTATGATTCGCGCGATGACTTCTGCAGAAACTCAATCTGTTATACTTTGGCATAAGCCCTGCACACCGAATTGTGTCATTGACACACTATAGACTGCACGTTATAGTGGGCCCGCTTTTTAGGCCTTTATCGGCAGGTTTTCAGTGTTTCTTTAGTGTTGTTGGGTGGTCTTTTCATAACCAAAGTGCTATTTTCATAACCAAAAGGAGGGCGGTGATGGGCTATTTCAGATCAGGAATGCTGGTATTGTCAGTCTGTGCCTTCATCGGGGCGGCGTATGCCGAAGAGAAAGATATTACTGTTTCGCGCGTTCCCGGTGATCAACGGGCTGCCGCTAAGGCGATGAAGAACCCGGTTGCGAAGACTCCCGAGAACATCGCGAAGGGGAAAGCGATTTTTGAAGGGAAGGGCACCTGCTTTAATTGTCACGGCCTGAGTGGGAAGGGAGACGGCCCGGCCGGCGCAATCCTGAATCCGACGCCCCGGAATTTCACCAACCCCAAATTCCATAAGCTTCGAACCGATGGGGAAATGTTCTGGGTTATTAAGAACGGAAGCGCCGGGACCGGCATGGTGCCTTTGATCGGCACGGCCATCACCGAAGAGGAAGCCTGGTACGTGATCACCTATGAGCGGACTTTCGACGGGAAACAGTAAGACCACGCACCGTCATTTAAGGGCAGGCGCAGTTGACAGTCGCCTGCCCTTTTTATTTCCGTTTCGTGCTGAGGGCGAACCATACCTTCACGGCGGTCGCCAAGCGACGCCATGGAGGGAGACTGATGCGTGGCCCGAATACCTGATAACGGGATGCCTCGATCTGTTCGAGGATGAGGTGGTAAATCGCCCGCATGATTTCAGCGGACAGCAGCATCGGCCGCTCGGCCGACGTCAGGGCGTTTTCGGCCCGAGCGTAGTATTCCCTCGCACGCCGGCATTCGAAGGCCATGAGCTCTTTGAATCTGGAGTTGTACACCCTGTCCAGGATGTCCTGCTCGGAAACGTGAAACCGCTTGAGGTCTTCCTGGGGGAGGTAAATTCTTCCTCTGGCGCCGTCTGTGCTGACGTCACGCAGGATATTGGTCAGTTGAAAGGCCAGACCGAGGTTGATCGCGTACTGTTCCGATTCAGGTCTGAGCGCTCCAAAGATCCTGAGGCAGACGAGACCGACCGCCGACGCGACCCGATAGCAATAGGTCGACAGCTCTTCGAACGTTTGGTAGCGATGGACGGAGAGATCCATCTCCACCCCGGATATGATCTCGTCGAAATAGGCCTGCGGAATGTTGAACCGCCGGATATGCTTCGCTAGGCACGCCATGATGGGCGAGGGGAGGCTGGCCGGTCGCAATGGACTGCTCCGATAGATCTCTGCAAGCTCCGCACGGCGGGCGGCGATAGTCTTTCGTGGGTCGGATCCGGGAACCGGCTCATCGACGATGCTGTCCACGTCTCGGCAAAATGCATACACCGTGTACATCGCCTCCCGACGCTCTTTGGGCAGGAACAGAAACGAATAGTAAAAGTTGCTCCCGCTGCTTTTGGTGAGGGCCGTGCAGTACCGCTGACCGTCTTGCGCCGTCATGTTATTCGTTGTGCCCCCTCCAGGAACGCCATGCCAAAGCGACTGGGATGAAAGAGCCGCGCCAAGAGTTCCAGGCCATTGACCAGACGAGGACCGGGCCGATTGAAATAGGCCGGTCCTTCGACGGCATAGACCTCCCCGTTGCGCACAGCTGGAAGGTCCTTCCAACCCGGGCGCGAGGTGAGCCGATCAAGTTCTCTTAACGTGCGCGTGATCCGGAAGCCGCACGGCATGAGAATCAGAACGTGCGGAGCAGCGCGTCGCACATTGTCCCAAGTGATCTCGCGGGATTCGGTCCCTGCCCGGGCTACGAGATCCACCCCGCCGGCAAGGCTGACCAACTCCGGGACCCAATGTCCCGCGCTAAAGAGCGGGTCCAGCCATTCCAGGCAGACGACGGGTCGAGGCGGCGCCGTGGCAACCCCCGTACGCACCTTTTCGATACGGGCTTTTAGCTCGAGTATCCAGCCGGCTGCAGCCTCCCGACGACCTGTGGCAGCGCCGATCATTTCGATGTCTCGAAAGACATCCTCCAAACTAGAGGCGTTCAGGCTGAGGATATGAGGATCACCTGGTATTTCCGATAATGCCCGCTGAAGCTCCTTAGGAGTCACGGCGCATACGCCGCAGAGATCCTGCGTAATGATCAGGGTAGGGTTGATCTGGCGCAGCAGGATCTCATTGATCCGATAAAGAGGGCCTGCGCCGCTGAGCGCCGCTCGCACCTGTTGATCGATATCCGCGCTGGTGCTCTCCTCGGGATCGACGGCGCTCTGGATGATCACCGGCTTGGTACGAATCTCAGGCGGATAGTCGCATTCATGACTGATCGCGACGAGCTCGTCCGTCAGGCCGAGACCGGCCACGACCTCGGTGGCACCGGGAAGTAGAGAGCAAATTCTCATCGCTGCTCAACTCCAGAATCGCCGCTCAAGGGCGGCTAGATCATAGCCCTTCAGCGTGGAGGTGACCGCATCCGCGAGGGACAATTCGGTTGCCGAGAAGGTGTTTGAAACGGCCAGGCATCGCATGCCGGCCGCATGGGCCGCTTGGATACCGGGGATGGTGTCCTCAATCACGAGACATTCGGAAGCCGTTAGCGGCGATTGCCTGTTGAGTACGGCCAACGCGTGCAGATACCCTTCCGGATCCGGCTTTCCGTTTTGGACATCTTGCGCGGCCGTGATGTGTTGGAACTGCTTTCGGATACCGGCGGCCTCCAGACTAAATTCAATTTCATGCCGGAGCGCTCCTGAAACGATCGCAAGGCGATAGTGTTGAGCGGTCACGGCCACGAAATCCGCGATGCCGGGATAGACGCTGAGATTGGTCTTCAGGTGTTCCAAAAGCAGCTTGGCTTTCCGTTCGACCAGGCGCTGAATCATGGCCGCGGTCACAGCAGGGCTGTGATCCGAGAGCACGGCCTGAAAACAACCCTTGTCGTCCAACCCGACGTACTTCGCATAGTAGTCCCGCTCATTCAAAGCGAGGCCTTCCTCGGCCAGCACCTTCTGGAACGCCCGCAAGTGAAGCGGTTCCGTGTCCACCAGCACGCCGTCAAAATCGAAGAGAATCGCCTTGAGCATTCCGAATGATCTCGAACGCACGCCCTCGCAAAAAGGCGAAGGAGTATACCATATTTTCGTAACCTGGAGAGGGGCGCGAGGTGTGGTTGCGCTGGTGCTTAGTGATTCAGACGAGGCATCCTTGGCTTCGGAGAGAGGAAAGAGCGGGAAGACCTTGCGGGCTTCCCGCCCTTTCACCGCCAGATAAGGCGGATAAGCCGCTCTGAGCTAGCGCTTCGAGATTGATTCCGCGTGCGCCATCGGTGCATTGCCTCTGACGACCACCACATAATCGCCGACCACGATGTTTCCGGGGCCCGCGGTAGCGCTATCGCCAGCGATCCGGTGATCCACGCCATTAATGTCCCGCACGACATAGGTGTTTCCATCGATCGCGACGACTTGCCCTTCGAGAGCCTCCCTGCCATTGAGTTTGTAGATCGTTCTGGGATAGGCATACGGACGGTCCGACGGGGGAGAAACCACGCGCGCAATAACCTTGTCCCCGGGGGTCAAATTGCCGTCCAGCTTGGTGGTGCCATCGACATGGAGGCGAACATCACGGCCTGAAAGGTCGCGGATGACATAGTTGTCGCTGTTGACCCGCAATACTTCACCTTCAATCGTCTGTGGGCGTGGAAAGACGGCGGGCGCGACGGCTATATCCGGCCGGCGCCGAACAATGCTGTTGGCATAGGGGGCCGAAGGCCGATCGAACCGGACGATAACATGATCTCCGACTGTAATGTTATCGCGCATTGTGCCCGGTTCGAAATACACACGCACGTCGCGGCCAGAAAGATCCCGGATCACATAGGAATCGGGATCAACTCGAGTCACATCACCCTCGATAACCTGCGCGCCTGTTGGCACAGACATATCCCGGTACCGCAATTGGTCTTGATCATAATAGGGATAGGGGTCGATCGCAAAGCTCTGCCCGCTGATGCCGCCGATGCCGACGATGGCGGCAAATGCCACTAGACCTATCGCTCTTTTCATTGTGCACCTCCTTCATGAACCGTTGTGAGCTGTGTGTGGCCCAGATTGGTACTCGAGCCATTTGTACTCGATAATAACAACGAATAACAAAAGCCTATCGCCAAGACACTAGACAAATCATTTCGCTATCGCGTCAAAATATCCAAGCGCCATTGGCTAACTGCCTGGGGGACCCGTTCGACATTTCTCTTTTCCATGAAGGCTTTTGTCTATTGTTTGGATCGAATTCGATTTGTTACGCATAACGCCATTGGGTTAAACCTTGAAAGGAGGACAGAATGGCGTACAACCATATCGAAGAGTTGCCGGCCGCGCTGAAAAACAATCTCCCTAAGGACGCGATGGAAGTTTATGTGGCCGCCTATAACCAGGCTTGGACCCATTCAGCACATGCCAAGGATCAAAGGAGCGGGATATCCATCGAAGACATTGCACACCGCAAGGCCTGGGGAGCGGTCAGGGATAAGTATCGGAAGCAAGGCCAGGAATGGGTTCGGATTTTCGGATGAGAGGGGGCCTGAGGCGGTCGGAGAAAGCTCATGAGCCGGTGGATCTTTTGTCACAAGACTATCGGAAGATCGCTTTTTCTGTCTGTTCTCGATCGGGGATGGGCGATTGCCGGACGGCACGTGGGCTCGTTATTTTGGGTAGAAGAGGGTCGCCGCGGTCTATTTTGTCGCTGATCTCGCGAAGAGTGTTTTTGTAGGCTCCGATGCGATCCGGGTAACTGGGATGAGTCGTGCTGAAAGCGGGCAAGGCCACCGTAAGCGCACGCCGAGTGATCCGCTCCCAAAACTGTCCAACGGCGCCGAGATCGTGTCCGGCTCTGGCGGCAATGTACAATCCGAAATAATCCGCTTCTGTTTCGAATTCTTTGGAGAACGAGAACTCTGTCGCAATGGCCGTCAGCTCGGCATGGTGCCCGGTATGAGCGTTAAACAGGGAGTCCAGGACATGGCTGAGGCGAAGGTCGTCGATATGCGTTAAAGCGTTATGCGCGATCTCATGCCCGATCACGACGGCCAGTTCGGCGTCATTAGCCGTAAAATCAAGCATGCCAGTTGTAACAATAACTCTCGTGCCGTCCGCAAAGGCGTTGATAACATCGCTTTGGACGAGAATGACAGGATATTTGCAGATCGGCACGGAATAAAGATCTACCTCTCGTACTTTTTCAAGGTCTTTGACGACCACGCGAAGAGGACCTTCCTTCCGGCGATCCAGGCGGCGCACGATCTCAGCCGCGTCCTCGGCTGTCTTGTTGTCCAATAGCTCACCGTCGAGGCTGACCACTGTAGCGCGGGCGTGAAGCCCGGCAAGTCCGGCTGGAAGTCTCGGATGGACATACCGAAGCGATACACCGTCACTGATTCCGTAATACTCGATTGCCGCCTCGCGATATTCAGGCTTAGGCAGCTTTGCGTAGTGGCTCTTATCATGTAATTCGAATCCATACGTGGGCTGGATATCATGCGGGCAGAGCGGGGCTGCCGCCAGCGACAATGGAAAAGCGACGTCCTTGAGCCTGTCCATCTTGACCGCGAAACGAACAAAGTCTCGATTGGCATCAGGTTGTCTGAATACTTCGGCGCAGCCTGCAAGCAAGGATACCAAGCCCGTCACTATGAAAATGCTCCTGAGTCTCAGGCCGACCTTCTTTCTCACTTGCATGACAGGTATTGTAGAGGAGTCGGCCGCCATCGTGAAAGGTGCCGGCGTCCCCCTACTTCAGAGGTTCCGTTCGCCTGCGTATTCGGCAAGAGGGTTTTGATACACTATAGAAGCTAAGGAGGATGCCATGGCGGATGAAACATGCCCGAAATGCAAGCTTCCGAAGAAAGATTGGAAAGCCTTTGCGGGGAATGGCTATACCAATCAGAAAGACGGCCAAAGGTATTGCTGCAGGGGTTGTGCCGAGGGCGCAGGCTGCACCTGTAAGTAAGGGGATTGCGCTATCTCCTTTGGGGTAGCCCGGAACGTCAAGTACACTGCGGAGAGTTGTCCTCAACTCGGCTGAGATACTTCGACTGTGGTGTGGTTGCGCCCGATTGTTTAGTCCCGGACATTTCGTTCTAGGTCTCTCCTGTTTTGTCTAATGCCACCATCTAACGATTTTGCTACAAAGAAGTGGTGAGTAATTGTTCTCTCAACAAGGAGGTTAGTAATGAATCGTGATCAATTCAAAGGTGCCTGGCATCAGTTCAAAGGTGAA
>Ga0207684_10002853_pt1 | contig 17170 bp, 13 predicted proteins | sample KBSK5501metaG_FD_184342 | JGI IMG/M metagenome (GOLD analysis project Ga0207684, IMG submission 184342) | Corn, switchgrass and miscanthus rhizosphere microbial communities from Kellogg Biological Station, Michigan, USA - KBS K5-50-1 metaG... | ecosystem: Host-associated > Plants > Roots >...
CTAGCGTTAAGCTCTCATGCACGAGTTCCACAGACTCCATAGCTACCTCGTTACCACTCGCTTTGAAACTCGGCCCCTCAATCTTGTTGATCCATGCGTTCTCGATACTCCAGCGCAGAACATCCTTGCGTTGCTCATCCATGAGGATGATCGAGGCATTGCGACGGTCTGGAATTCCATTCATGATGTTGGTGTACCAGTCCCATAGCTCGTTGTTGTCAGTATAGCCGCGCTTGAGAGTGATGTTGGCAAACTTACGCAATCCCATCAACCTACGATTGGTAAGAGGTATGTCGGTACCTTCGCGGTAGTCCGTTGCATCTCCGTCGCTTGAAAGTCCGCTGCACTCGCTGAAGCTCCCGGCAGTGAGGCCATCGATTTCAAGGCGGAAATTAAAGGCTCGATAGGGGTCTTTGCGTTTACCTGTCGGCATATGTTACCTCGCTTTCTCTGTTTTAGGTATTTGCCTGTGCCGTAAAGAGACCGATGCGTATGATGACAAATTCAGCGGGCTTGACCGGGGCCACGCCGATAACACAGATCAAGCGCCCGTTATCGATGTCCGTCTGTGTCATGGTGGTGCGGTCACACTTGACGAAGAAGGCTTCTTCGGGCTTCGTTCCCTCAAGGGCGCCGTTACGCCATACGACGGTTAAAAAGTTCTTGATGACACGAGTAACCCGCGCCCAGAGAGGTTCTGCATTAGGCTCGAACACGACCCATTGCAGGCCTCTGTCAATTGAAGCCTCGATGAAGATGAGCAGGCGGCGTACATTCACATACTTCCAGTCGGTGTCGCTGGTAATAACGCGTGCCCCCCATACTCGGAGTCCCCGGTCGTTGGGACGGAAGTCGCGAATGACATCGATATTAACCGGGTAAGGGTTAAGAATGTCCTGCTCGCTTTTGTTCAGTGTGCGCTGCAGGCCGATGATACCGCGCACCACTTCGTTAGCCGGTGCCTTATGCACACCGCGCTCCTCATCGGTGCGAGCATAGATGCCCAGTACATGCCCACTTGGAGGGATGGGAAAGTTCGCGATATTGGCGAGACTCGGCGGGAACGGGTCAGGGATCAGCAACCACGGGTGGTACAGGGCCGCGTATTTGGTATCGAATTGCTGCCGCTGCGTCTGAACGTCGCTCAACGAATCATCGGGTGGTGGCGGACCATCCAGAACCGCGAAGCGATAGCGCAGCAGTTCGCAATGGTCGATGAGCGCTTCTTGCATCCTGGCGCTCGTTCGCCCAGGAGCAGCCACAATACTGATATCGTCAATATAATTGAAGGTAAAAAGGCCCGTTCGCTTTGTGGGATCGGGATCGTCAGTACCAATGTAGATGTCATCAGTCAGCGTTGCAATTGAGTCATAACCATCCTCTAATCTCTGCCTGGCTGGCCGTTGCTGTCCAGTGGGAAGAATATCCACGAGGGCTTCAGGGCCGAGCCGAACATCCTCCGAGGGTGACCGGTCATGAACGCGCACGTACCACGACTCCCCTTCAGACCGATTATCTGAGAGGCGAGGTGGACCATTAATATCGCCGATGATAGTTTGGACATAACGGCTATGGCGAGGGTCCATGGAGAGGTAGCGAAACGCTTCCGTCGCCAAGATGATCTCATTCCGAGAAGGCATAGCCGGGTCGGGCTGCCGCAGGAATTGGATGGTCATGCGAAACTCTCGCGAACGAACGATCAGATTGGGTGCTTGTTGTGGGCCCAATAGGCCAGTTCCTTGAAGGACAATCGTGTAGTTGGATGCTCTATCGACGGACTGTACTTTCACTGGGTCACCCACCACCGTGTTATTATTCAGTGGATCCCGCAGTTCGAGGATAGTTCCTGGCTCTACTCCTGCAGCTGAGGCGAGACGAATGTGCGTCGAGTTTATGATAGTATCGATGTTGGTCTTCGAGACGAGTCCGACAGGTTCGTACTCAATGGACACACGTAGGCGATTGCCCCAAGCCCCGGCATCAAGGGCCTGGATCTGCATTAATGGTGGATTGCAACTAACAACGACTGACCCGGCTGTATGGGCGTGTTCCAGAGAGTTGAATAGCGGGGCCATATCGGGTGTGGGGGGCGTCGTGGACAGCGTTACCTCAGCCGGTGTCACGGTTGTGGGGTTTCCAGCAAGGCTAAGGTAAGAAACACCGTTAGAAAGGGTCGTGAGACGGATAATCCCGCCAGCTATATAACTATTTCCATCGGTCACCACCAATTTGGTAGCTCCAGCGGAGGTATCAAGGACCGTCACAGTGGGCTGAATGGGAGCTACAGTAGGTGATTGCTCTCGCCATACCCGGATTCCTGCTGCATGACTCAGGAACAATGGATGGTCAAGCAGCACATTGCCCGCATCGGGAGCCGCTCCACCGGGAGAGCGGTTAGGAATTAATTTGATTGTGGCATATTCTTCATCAGATGCCGCACCTATGCGCAAGATATCGTTTTCCGCAAGCCCGAGCCGATCATCCAGTGCTATCAGGGTTGTACCAGCGTTGGCCGTCGCTGTCATGGTTTTGGGAACGGGAACTACAGGGGCGTTAATGGCGTGAACAGCTGTCAATGGTGAAGTAAAGGTGAGCTGCTTAGAGGTCGAATTGACGGAAAGAATTACCATGGACTGCTGAATAGTACCTGGATCAACCAGCACCTTTTGACCGGCTACCAGTGAGGTTACGTCATCTACACTGATAGTAGTAGCACCAGCGGCTGGCGCTGGAGCAACAATGTGGCGGGTATCATCGTTCAGTGTGACGACCTCCACAATCGATCCAGCAGGGTACATTTCAGTTGTGGCGTTTGCGAGCGGAAGTCGGTCAAGTTCGCCGATCCTCCTGACTTCGCGGATAGAATGATCAGCATCGTCGATCACAATGAGATTATTGAGGGTACTAAACTGCGCATGAATAAAAACTAATCTGTCGCCCGCAGATGCTGCTACACTCAAAGTGTCACTATCGCCGGTCGGGAACGATGCCGGTATCGTCACCAGTCTAATCTGGGTTCCAAGGGTGTGGGACATCATTAGACGGCTATCCAGGAGTACACTGGCCTGAGAATTGACACCGTCGATATCTATCACATTCGTCACACTGACCACAAACCGATACTCACCCTGGTATTGTGCTGCACCGATTTCCAACAACTGATCTGTCCCTGACTGTAACGAAGTGATAGCAGTAGTAGGCCCCTCTATCACAATAGTTTGGTCGCCCCTCTGCGCAATTTTCTTACCGACGGGAGCCAGCGTAAATGTGCTGGGGGTCCCGGAGGTGTATGTAAATTGGTTAACAGTAGCTCCTACATTGTGCGACCGGCTGAGAGGAGAATCTAATGAGATATGAGCAGTGGCGGGAGTTGCTACTGTGATCACTTGTCTGTATTCGGCATTGCTTCCATCACCAATGCGAATCCAGTCATTAGTATTTAGGCCTGCGTCCAACACATACAGGGGAGGAGGGCTTACTGCTGTCCCGGTTAACTCGCCCGCTGTGCGCAATAGCAAGCTGTTGAAAGATCCGGACGTGCTGCGATCGAATAGAAAAGTAGAGGCAGAATTTGCCTTCGCCGTATCGAGCACCCGCGTTATGTACGCCCGCTTGCCACCGTTGAGAAAGAATCCCTCTGCGGCATGTGGTAGATAGCAGTGCGCGTCACTTCCGCTAGAAAAATCTTCCTTATTGAGCCGCCCGCCAAACCAGCGCGTGTATTCTCCGTAGCTGGTCACGAGAACAGGAACGACAGGGCCGCGTTCGGTGACGCCGAGCATACCGGCCGTACTCGTACTTACACCCTCGATGGGCTTATTTCCGGTGTCAATTTCCTCGACGTAAACTCCTGGAGCAAGATATTCAGGCATAACAGTCCTCCGACGTGTGTCTCAAATTGCTAAGCGATCATTTAAAAGTGAAATCAATGTGATTCTCCCTTAGAGAATAGTCTGGACTAAATGTTCGTGTGACAGTCGGTTGCGTCGGCTGTGGAGGTGGGTGCATACCTCCATCGTATGCTTGAATGTCCAACTGGGCCACGCGACTCAGTGGAGGTAGCTGGAAATAGCCTGCGGAATCACTGGTAACTGAAAAGCGACTCAGCTGGTGGTACTCAGCAGGGTTGGTGCCATCGGTTATCTCCACCGTCATTGCCGAATCGAGATTGTTCATGCTGGCCAAAAAGACGCAGGTATCTCCGACAATGGCATCCCGGTTCAACTGGTTATTGGAGCCTGGCGCTTGCAGGGTGACTTTACGCACAGTCGTGTTACTTCGATGCTCATGAGCTGTTGGATAAGTCAACGTTATCCTGGCTGGCTGATCGGCGGTACTGGCTCCCGCAATAGCACCGATGGTGAGATATTCCGTAATATCAGGGTTGAGTGGATCGATCAGCAAGATGTCTCCTGCTGTGAGATTCACCCGATCAGACAGGCTGAGAGCGTTGCTCCCTATGGGAAGCCATTCAAGCAGGTGCTTGTCCTCTCCCGTAACCTGCATTACGTCTCTACGCCTGAGTCGACCCGCTGCAGCCGTCCTCGGGAAATAGAGGGGAGGCTGCAGGGAGATCAGGTTGGGAGGACCGGCTGGCACGCTCGAGTGAGCGGACGGAAAAGTCGGCCAGATACCCGTGACACGTATCGTAACACCGGGAAGAGGCAGAGTAGTCATCCCACTGGTGAGAACCGTTCTCCCCCTGATGGTGACGGGCTGTCGGTGCAGGTGAAGGTTACCAAAAATGGGTGTAAAGGTATGCGGAAACGTTGCCTCAGGCCCGATGGTTACTGCTACTTGCCGCGCAACGTAACCTTCTGCTGTGACAGTCAGGTGAATGGTATAGCTTTGCACGTCCAGTTTGGGAAACACACGCGAAGGTATACCAATCAGCCCAACCAGGCCATCGCTGGCAACACGAGGAATGAAACCAGGTTCCGCAGCTTCAATAGTGACTACACTGCTGATTGGTTCGTCTGTGATTTCATCCACCAGTTGCATGCCTACTAACGCCCATGTCCGCTCAGATAGCGGAACCTCGTCATCGGATGAAAACGTATATAGTTGTCCATCGACTGCAACGGTTCGACGTGTCATGTCCTCACCATCATTTCAGCGCTCCTGCTAAGGGGAGACGATGACTCCATACTCTGGCATCACGACCTGTACGGGGCTGATGCTCTCAGCCTCAATTTCTGAAGAGATATAGACAACGCTCACCTCATACGAAACCGATAGTTGAAAGGGTCCTTCAAGCGCATCGTAGAGACGCGAAGTTTCATCCAGCGTCAATGACTCGAAGCGAATGCGTAGTTCAGTTGATGTTCCACTCAAGTCATCTTGAAGATCCACTCCACTGAGTAGAGGGCGGTCATAGAATGCTTGAAGCACCTTTCCGAGAATGGCCTGTTCTGTTTCTCCATTCGGGTTAGTTTTGGACTGATTAATGACAACCGGCGAGATCAAATAGTGAAGGCGCAAAGGTAAGGGAGGCTGTTGAAGTTCAGTATTACTAATCCTTTCTGGTGGATCATTCAGGCTTTCCTCATCGCGTACCACTCTATAAAGCCAGATGGATAGTCCTTCGGCCTGGACATCTGTCATCTCTTTCGGGGTTTTAAGATACACATCCATCGTGCCACCACCACCCGGATTAAAGAGAGTTGCCAGGAATGGATCCGCCTGCAAACGTTGCCGGAGGTACTGCGCGAGAGTTACGCTTGTTGCTCGCAAAGTCGTGTACATGAGTAGTTCTAAATACCTTTCCCATTGCTCCCATACTGTAGTAACAGTGGCAATATTTATGTCCCTGCTGCGCCAGGGTCCGTTGGCTTAGGCTCGGTGTCTTCCAGTAGGCAGGCTTCGACAAAAGCACGCAGTCGCCGACCGCTTTGCACGTAAGCTTCGCGACCACTGGCAATGTGACGAATCAAGCAGCGTTCTACTGATGAACCTTTATCTCTTGATATTCGCAAAAGAAAACTGCCCTCTTTGAGACGCACTTCTTCGGCTGTGTCGACATGTACCAGGCGCAACTGAATAGTGTCAGTCTGAGAGTCATGCCAGCACCACACCAGAATAGAGAATATCTCATTGCTCATCATGGCTCTGCCGGTATGACGGCATGCTGCATGCGAGTAAGGTGTGTCATTTCGCTATCTTTCTGTGCTTGCTCTGCCAACCTTCTTTCACAACTGTATCATGAAGGGCTGTATCTTCTCTGTACTTTCGCTGTGTTTTCGCTGTATTCTTGGTAGGAGGGAGGTTCGTGTGCGAGGATGGACTGAAATACGTGCGCTGTTTCAGGCGATGGATGTACACCTAATTCCTCCCATAGTAGGAATTGGCAACGTTGGTATTGTTGTAGGGCTTCACTGCGGCACCCCTGGGCAGCATATATTAGCATGAGTTGCCGATAGGCCCACTCGTCACAATGGTTCTCCTGGAGAATCGCTGTGGCCCACTTGGAGGCATCCTCATATTGTTTGATCTTCAGATAATGGTCGCTGAGCACTCTGCACATAGCAAGGTATGCACGACTCAACTGCTCCCGCTGAAGAAAGGACCAGTCGGCGTACCTATCCTCAGGTAGGAAGGGACCCGTGTAAAGGCGGCAGGCCCTCTCATAGAAATCTATCCTCTCCTCATTTGTCCGCCGTCCAGCCTGATAGCATTGCAGGAACTCGTCTAGATCAGTCTGGACCACGGCTGTTGGATTGAGATGGTAGACCTGATTTTTGCATACGATGTATCCGCAGCCAGATTTACAGGTACAGCCATGGTTGAGTGAACGGCGTAGAGCGCTGATGGCAAGATGCAACTTATTTTGGCTCGCTTCTGGCTCCTCTTCAGGCCATAACAGGGTCTGAAGCGTATCACTTGTTGCACGGTGTCCCGGCTGGGCTACTAAATAGCGTAAGATACTCTGTCCGCTGCGACTTGAGCAGAGGCGAATTGATTGGCCTAACCGCCTTACTTCGAAACGACCGAAGCAGGTGAAGTACAGCGCAGGTAGGATATCGCAGTCTTTGGGGAATGAGTGCAGTAGTGATGGCTGCTCAAAGTTGGAGTCGGCAGATGGCAGTTGCAGTGACTGCGGCGACTGATACTCCCAGGAGTCTTTGGTTGGTTGGACTATAGTGTGAGGCATAGGTGCCCTGTCAGCCTCTTCCCTTAAGGTTAGCAGTAGCTTTTCTAGGGCGACCAGTTGTGTTTGTTGCTCGGTATCGGCCTCAACAAAGTGCCTGCTCGTTGTATGAAGCGCTTCTTGCGCCTGCAAGTAACGGGCGTGGCTTTGTATAAATGCATCGAGCGCAGCAGCAAAATCCATCTGATCGGCAGAGAGCCGTTCGCGAGCGCGTGTGAAGTATATCATCCCTTCGACATAGTGTCCTTTCCTCGTACAGTGTATTCCACTTTCGAGTAGGATGGCGGGGGAAGATATCTCGGACACAATTGTAAGAGTTCCTTGATCAAATGGAAGTGATGGCTCCATTCATCCCCTCCAACGATAGTCATAGAGATCGGAAGATGGTTGCAGAGCGCTCACCAATGATCAACTTGATCGCTGCAGAACCCACTTGTGGCCAGGTTGATCATTGGTAGCATTTACAACTACAGTGATAACCGAATTTCAATCCAAACTGGTAGACGATGGCAACGGAGAAATTTTACATACTCGTTTTGATGCCCATTATGCTACAACCAGGGTGCTGTTCGTATGCAGGACGCGTTAGGTAGGACAGAAGGATTAAGTGGATATTTGCCAAATAGCGATTAGAATCGCCGTTTTCAAATTACCACCCGATATATTATAATATACCTCTACCAATTTGTAAAGTATGTATCCAGAGAAAAAACATCAGATGCCTAATTGAGGAAATAATAGGAAAATTATAAACTTAGTTTTTCAATTTCCATAGAAATTCTTGAAATCTTGCTTTGGCAGATACGAGCTTTTGCAACATGACCACATGGTAGGCGAGGAGTAACCCAATGCCTTTATGCTATCCGGCGTTTCTCGTATGGGAAAAGCGGTTACACCACATGGTAGGCTAGGTGGCAAGATTGATCTTCTGAAGCTAACTAGCCCAATAAGGCGGATTATGTCCGCATTTCCCTCCCCAAACCCATCTCCACTACGCTCAAACGCCAGAATACAACCATGGCTAACGGTCCAAAAACTCACCACATAATCCCACTTGTCCGGATCCATGCTTTGTGAGCCATCGAAATACGAGAAAAACCATGTAACTATTTACCTTGTAAGGAGGATACGCCGTCATGATTCATTCCAAAACTGATCTTCCAGCGCTTCTTGACGCATTCAAACAATACCTTTATACCGAAGACGCTAGTAGCAATACAACAAATGCCTATCTGTCAGATATTGGCCATTTTATAACGTGGTATATCCGAAACTTTCAGGCGTTTATTATCGGTGAAATCACCCCAACCGATATTCGTGCCTATCGCGAGTTTCTCCAGGAGCAGGTTCCGCCAGCTGCGCCGGCTACCATCAACCGGCGATTAGCAGCATTGCGCCGTTTCTTCGCTTGGACCAAAGAGCGCCAGTTCACCGAGGCGCAACCGGCGGAACGCATTCGCAATGTAGCAAGCATCGAACATGGGCCCAAATCATTGGATCGCAAGCAATGGTATCGGCTACAGCGTTGCGTTGAGCAGGCGAGAGGAGTGCAGGGCATCCGGGATCGCTGCATTGTTGTGCTGCTTTACCATACGGGACTGCGTGCTGGCGAACTGGCGGCGGTACGACTCGATGATCTCGTCCTTGGTGAACGTTCCGGCCATCTCCATGTGCGACGAGGCAAGGGAAACAAAGCTCGGCGGGTTCCCCTCAATTCCGAGGCCCGCACAGCTGTTCGAGATTACTTGCAGGTTCGCCCGGCAAGTGAGGTACAGCAGCTATTCGTGGGCCAGCGCTGCGAACCGCTGTCAGCTCATGCCATCTACGATGTTGTGGTCAAATATGCCCATCTGGCAGGACTCGATGACGTCTCACCTCACACGCTCCGCCACTCTTTCGCGCGTGCTTTACTGGCGGCAGGAACCCCGCTCACCGATGTCGCTGACCTGCTCGGACATAGCAGTCTGGATACCACGCGCATCTACACCAGAGCAAGTGAGACAGATCTAGCTGCAGTAGTAGCACGATTGGAAAACACGTAGTTGTGATACTGATTATTCTTCCATCGTTAAATTGCAGTAGGTGACTCTTGCGAGTTTTGGAAACAAGTCCATTTTAGGCCAATACTTCCCTGAGAGCGCTCTTCAATGAGCAGCCAGTAGAGGCCGTTCCTACGAAACTAATGAAGTAATACCAGTCACAGCCTATGAAACTGCTATCTCCTCTTCGATTTCTTCAGTTGGCTCAGGAAATTCACCCCATTCTTGAGCTTGTAACAAAGTCGTATCTCGATTGATCATCTTGCCAGTCGCTTGTTCAATTCTATCAAGCAGTGCCCTTTGACGAGCAGCGAAGAAGTGATAGAAGTTATCGGTTCGCATTGTCCTCGGTCATGCCCGGGAGTGGGTCGCGACTACCGATGACGAGCAAGAGGGGATCCGTTTGGCCCTGCTTGCGCGGTTCGATGGCCAGCCCTCGCAAGAGCTGCATAGCGGTTGTGCTGGAGGCGCTCTGCAAAGCCTCAAAACCGTCCAGGAAGATCACCACATTGGCGACCTTGGTCCAGGCCTTCGGTATGGTGGCCTCGACCAGTGCACCGTACAGATCAGCGGCAAAGGCCGCAGGCAACCACTCGTTGACCAGCTCCTCTCGCTCCGGCCTGCCTCGCAGGCTCAACTCGTACAGATGTAGCAGGACATCGTCCATTCCCATCATGACACTCAGGCGAAGCTTCGTGCGGTACCACTTCCAGTCGGTGCTGTCCTCCAGGTGGCTCAAGATGCGTTGCACGGTGTCTTGCACGGCCGGGATCTGCCCAGCCATCTTGACCCCAGCTAAGACCGCAGGGATAAACGGAACCAAAAAGCCAAGGGTGCTGCCCCCGGCAAGGAGAGAGTCAAAGAGCTTCTTGTCCGTGGAGAGGCTCTGCCGCACGTTGTCTGGGGTAATCTCAGAGAGGGCCTTTGTGGCCGCCTGGGCGATGAGGGCTCCCAGGTCGAACCGAGGAAAGGGCAGATGCTCGTCGTACTCGTCGGAATGCAACTGCAACTGGTCACGCAGCAGCATGAGGATCGGAAGCAGGTCCGTAGGAGTCCCCGGGACCGTAAAATCGAGGCGGGCATAGGGGAGAGCGGGCTTCCCATCCACGCTGCATCGCTCGATGAGGTGTTCGATGAGGGTGCTCTTGCCGCTGCCTCCTGGAGCAATGAAGGTCAGAATGGGCAGGAGCGGCCAGGGCTTCTCGGGATCACGGCCGCGCAGCAAGTCCGAGTCAAAGAGAGCTACCTCTTCGGCCCGGTCCGTGAACGTTTCCAGGCGATCGGTTCGCATAGGGCATCTTCCCCCTCTCTGGTTTCTATGTCTGGGACACACACGAATGTGCGACGAAGCGCACGTTAGCTGACTCAGAGCCCCATGTAGGCGGCGGCGCACTCCTGCCAGATCGTCCCGTGGCGGACGTAGCGATCGACCATCGCCCGGCTGGTCCAGCGGCCCTGGCGCATGATAACCTGCTCGGGGGCGCCGCCGGCCGCAGCTGCGGTGGCTATGCCGGAGCGCAGGGAGTGGCCGGAGTAGCGGGCTGAGTCGAGCCGGGGCGAGCGTGGCGGTCGACCTCACGCCAGAGCGGGCCCTCGGAGATCCCTGACAGGGTCAGCCAGGCGCGGAGCGAGCGCACCGGGCAGGTGTGCGGGTGGAACCCGTAGGGGACGGCGACCACGGCGCCGGCCCTCCTAGCACGGCCTCGAGCTTACAGCGTCAGGGTACCACAGATTTGTGCCAGTTTCCAGGTGTACCACCCCCTACTCGTGGATGCCGGACGGGCACAAAATAGTGTCACTTTTCACGCAGCTCGTCCGTCCGTAGGGGTAGAGCTGTAATAGAGTGTCACCTTTATCCCAAAGTGACACTGTAGACCTTGCTATACCACATGTGGTATACTCCCGGCGGGGGTGCGGTGGTCTGGCGCTCGGGTGAACTGAGCGCCGTGCGTCTCAGTACGTAGATGCGGCGTGCACTGCAAGGCGATGGAGAAGCCTGTGTGGCTCCTCGATCACCTGTCACTGGCCATGGTTCCCCACCTGCACCCGTGAAATGGATGTGTATCGATCTCTTGTGAGTGACGAGAGAGGGGAAACAGATGGGCCGCCAAGCTGGCCTGTGCGCGACCGTCGTTGTCGTGGCAAGCAGTCTGCTCTGGTTGGTGCTCGTAGCGGTGATCGTGCCGGGATCTGCGCAGGCATACCGCGGATCTACCGTGTCTATGCAGGTAGCAGCAACAATCAGCCCGCAGGCAACGCCAACAAAGAGGCAACCAGCTCCACAGGGAAAGACGGTTCAGAACGAACAGGTCCCATCCTGGGTGACGCTCAGCCTACTGCTCATCGGCTGTGCTGTCCTACTGGCTGTCCTCGGCTTCATGCTCTGGATCGGCGGATTGTTGCCTTGGCATCGACGAGGACGGCGAGTAGGCTTTGTCAGCCGCGGCCGTGAGCGGGCATGGTGGCTGGTGGGCGCGGCGGTGCTGGCGGCGGTGCTGTGGGCGATCGCTCAGGTCCTCAAATGGCCCGTGGGACTTCAGGTGGTGCTGACCGTGCTGGCCGCGGCTGTGGCGCTGATCGTCCCAGAGTTGCGGGCTCGGGGCGCGCAAGACGACACCCGGGAACGGTTGTTGAAACAGCGGGTGGCGGTCCCTATTGAGCATCGCCAGCTGCCGCTGGTCCGGGACGTAGGGCTGGAGGAGTTGGGGGTGCATGCGGCTCGGATGCAGGTGCCCTATATCGAGCGGGACAAGCAGGTTGAATTCGAGGAAGCGGTCGGACAAGGACGGGCAGTGCTGCTGGTGGGGCACTCCATGTCCGGCAAGACCCGGATGGCAGCGGAGGTTGTCAAGCGGAAGTTCCCGGATGCCCGGCTAGTCATTGCGGGGTCCGGCAAGTCACTGCGGGAGCTGTTCGACGGGGGGCTGGACCCGGCCGGCATCGTGGTCTGGCTGGAGAACTTGGAGCGATTCCTCGGGGACGGGTTGGACATGAATCTGCTCAATCGGCTCATCACGGGCAGAGCAATCGTGGTCGCCGCGATCCGGACTGAGCAATGGGAGACGTATCGGCCACAGAATAAGCTGTGGCCGCCCGAGTGGGACGTGCTCCAGCGGTTCAGCGAGATCTCGCTCCAGCGCCGTAACACCAATGCCGAACTCAACCAGATCCAGGCGGCGGTGACTGATCCCCGTGTGCTGGCTGCGGTGAAGCACTATGGGCTGGCCGAGTACCTCGGAGCCGGACCCGAGGCGCTCGACAAGTTCGAGAAGGGCGAGATCGCCAATCCGGTTGGTCATGCGCTTGTGCGGGCCGCTGTCGACTGGCGCCGGACCGGCCTCACCCGCCCTGTCTCAGAACAGGTCCTCGCCAGGGGGCTGCCTACCTATCTCGCCGACCGGCCGGACGTGCCGAGGACCAAACAGGCGATTGATGAGGGCCTGGCCTGGGCCACGGCGAAGATCAACCAGACGGTTGCTCTGCTCGGCCAGGTCTTCACCGGCTCGAATGGACCTGTCTTCGAGGCCTTCGACTACCTGGTCGACCAACTCACCGGTACCAGCACGCCAGTTCCTGACCCGATGTGGTCCCTTGCCTTGGAGCAGGCGGAGTCTACCGAATTGCCCGTGATCGGCCTGGCTGCTTATGACGCTGGCAAGTCGGCCACGGCAGAAACCGCTTGGCGGCAGGCTGCCGACGAGGCGCCCGGGGCGGCGAACAACCTGGGAGTGCTGCTCGAAGAGCAGGGCGATCTCGAAGGAGCCAAGGCCGCCTGGCAGCGGGCCATCGACAGCGGGCACCCCGAGGCGGCGCCCGGGGCGGCGTACAACCTGGGGGTGCTGCTCGAAGAGCAGGGCGATCTCGAAGGAGCCAAGGCCGCCTGGCAGCGGGCCATCGACAGTGGCCACGCCGACCAGGCCCCCAGGGCGGCACGCAACCTGGGGGTGCTGCTCCAGAAGCAGGGCGATCTCGCGGGAGCCAAGGCCGCCTACCAGCGGGCCATCGACAGCGGGCACCCCGAGGCGGCGCCCAAGGCGGCGTACAACCTGGGGGTGCTGCTCGAAGAGCAGGGCGATCTCGCGGGAGCCAAGGCCGCCTACCAGCGGGCCATCGCCAGTGACCATGCCGAGGCGGCGCCCATGGCGGCGTACAACCTGGGGCTGCTGTTCCAGGAGCAGGGCGATCTCGCGGGGGCCAAGGCTGCCTACCAGCGGGCCATCGCCAGTGGGCATGCCGAGGCAGCCCCCTTGGCGGAGAGCAACCTGGGGCTGCTGCTCGAGGAGCAGGGCGATCTCGCGGGGGCCAAAACTGCCTACCAGCGGGCCATCGACAGTGGGCACCCCGATGTAGCCCCCCGGGCGGCGGGCAACCTGGGGGTGCTGCTCAAAAAGCAGGGCGATCTCGCGGGAGCCAAAACTGCCTACCAGCGGGCCATCGATAGTGGCCACGCTGACTACGCCCCCTTGGCAGCGGGCATCCTGGGGCAGTTGTTAGAGAAGCAGGACGACCTCGCGGGAGCCAAAACTGCCTACCAGCGGGCCATCGACAGTGGGCACGCTGACTACGCACCCTTGGCGGCATTCGGGCTGGGGCTGCTGTTAGAGGAACAGGACAACCTCGAGGGGGCCAAGGCCGCCTACCAGCAGGCTATCGATAGTGGGCACCCCGAAGCCCCCACAGCCGCGTATCACCTGGGGGCGCTGCTCGAGGAACAGGGCGATATCGCGGGGGCCAAGGCTGCCTACCAGCGGGCCATCGACAGTGGGCATGCCGAGGCAGCCCCCTTGGCGGCCAGCGCCCTGGTGGCGCTGCTCAGGAGCACTCCGCCCCCAGCGGTCTCATAAGCGAAGGAGTATCGCTCGGTGCCAATAGTGAACAATGCAGACGGCCTTGCTATACCACTCGTGGCATACTCCCGGTGAGTGTGGGAGGTCCGGTACCTGGACGAGGCAGCACAGGAGCGCGGGACGGAGTGCATGGCGCGCCCTCTACCGTCGCGTCGGCGACAGTCTTTGTGATCGCGGCTGTGGGACCGGAAGCACAGGCCAGCCCGGGTGAGTTCGAGCGCATGGTCAGGTTCGCGATACAACGCATGGAGAAGCTGAGCGATGAAGGTGAGTGATCTCAAGACAAGCAAGGAGCTGCAGGCCGGGGACCTCGACGACCCCGAGTACCGGGCAGAATGGGAACGCACCCGTCTGGCACATGAGGTTGCCATGCGCGTTATCAGCTACCGCGTGGAGCACAAGCTCACCCAGGCAGAGCTGGCGCGGATGTTGGGCATGCGCCAGCCCCACATCGCACGACTCGAGGCGGGGGAGCATGAGCCCTCGCTTGCCACGTTGTCACGGCTGGCTCGTGTGTTGGGTTTGGAGTTCCACATCGACATCACGCGGAGTGTCTTGCGCCTCAGCGCGTAGAAATGGAGGCCTCTTTGGCTGCACGATCACCTATCACCCTGCCCGGCTACCGCGCCGGGGTGTCTCCTGCCCACGCAGGGCAGACCCTCCCACCCGAGGTGCTAACGCCCGAGGAAGCCCGGTCGCTCCTCCGTGTGCCCTCACCGCGCGCTCCCACCGGCATTCGCAACCGTGCGCTGCTCGCCGTCCTCTACCGCGGAGGCCTCCGGATCTCAGAGGCCCTCGCCCTGGAGCGGCGTGACCTCAATGCTGCCGCGTGCACGCTCACCGTCCGCCACGGCAAGGGGGACCGCCACCGGGCCATAGGCATGGACCCGGCCGCCTTCGGCCTGGTCGCCCGCTGGCTCGACGAACGCCGGCGACTCGGCCTGGGCCGCCCCAGCGTTGTCTTCTGCACCCTCGACGGCCATCCCCTCCAGGCGAGCTATGTCCGGGCTCTCCTGCCCCGGCTGGCGCGCAAGGCCGGGATCGAGAAGCGCGTCCATCCTCACGGCCTACGCCACACCTGTGCTGCGGAGCTGGCCGTGGAGGGGGTGCCGGTGCCGCTCATCCAGCAGCAGCTCGGCCATGCGAGCCTGCACACGACCACGGCCTACCTGCGTCACATCGCCCCGGTGGAGCTCGTGGAGAAGATGCGGAGTAGGAGCTGGAACCCATGAGGCTACGACGTTCTGCAGCCGATTCCGGCGATCCGCAGGAACCGGAGGTCGGGAACGAACTGACTTTTTATGAGGATTTGCGGACCCCGGACGAGAGGACGCTGCGGTTCACGCCCTTGGGTCTTGCCACAGCGCACATCATGCGGCCCGAGTCGTCTGCCGACTACCTCCGCAGCCTCGTCGGCCTGCCGATCGCCGATGCGGTCCACCCAGACATCCAGCAGGTGCTCCTCCGGCTGCGGTCGGTCTTCCATCACGGCCTGTTCGACTACGAGCTGTTCACAGCAGCAGGGGACCTGGCATACCTCGCGGTGGAGGGGGCGTTGCGCCGCCGCTTCATCCTTGCCTACGACGGACGAGTGCCCTTCGTCAGGAACGATCAACGTGAGGAGCTTGCGGTCGCGGACTTCGATGACGTCCACAGAGCGCTCCGCAGAGATGGCGCCTATGCACTCAGCAAAAGGTGGCGGCTGGCAGGGGTTGCGACCGCCGTCCATCCAGGATTCGATGCGAGCCTCACAGGGCTGTTTCAGTGGGCGCGTCGCGAGAAGCTGTTGTCTGGCCAGCGTAACCGTGTGATCGAGGGTGCGATCGTCCGGCTGCGCAACTACGTCGCGCACCCGGAGCGATATCATCTCATTACCCCAGTCGACGCTGCGCGCGCCGTCCGCGATGCCATCGAGATCGTGAACCGCCTGTGGGGAGCGACCACCGAGGGTGGTCGACTCTACCCCGGCCCGCTCCGGCGTGAGCCGGTCGTCCTGGCGCGAAGCCCTGACGCATCGAGCCAAGCTTTGTTTCATCCGTCACTCTTGCCGCAAGATGTCGGCGAGAACGGTGACTGGAACACAGTCATCCTGCTGGCGGTCCCGCACGAAGAGTTGTGGGGCTACCACGTCGGCTTCGAGACGACGTTCCACTCGACACGGCTTCTGTGGGGGCCAGGCTTGATGACTGAGGCACTGGACGCGTGGCAGCGGGAGGGCGAGTCGTGGATCGGTGACACCGTTGAGGTGCTCGATCGTGTGTTCTTCGTGCGATACCCACCAGGCGTCGACGAGCCGGAGTTGCCCCGCAGTCAGGAGAACGTCGCAGCCTTGCAGGAGGAAGAGCAGATCGGACGATGGCTGGTCATCGTGGCGGACACACCGTTCGCTGCCGTTGCACACGCACGTCGGCATGTGATCGGACATGACGCAATGCAAAGCGGATGGTGTGATGAATGCCAGACCACGTCATTCGGTGTGCACAAGACGCTCGCCGAGGCGTTAGCGGATGGGCACGAACGGGGCTGACCGTGTCTGACTGCCGACACCGCTTCTGTGAGCTTCTGATCCTGGACGTGTCGCTCGCCCATAGCGCACCGTAATAGCGGTCTGGTGGCGCTTCTCCGGCGCCCGATAACTGTCACTTATCAGACTATAGAGTGGGGGGTGAATGGAGCCGGCCCCATTCCCTCTGTTTTGACCCTTCGAGGAGCTCAAGGTCCGCTGCATCGTCGTTCCCCTCGGTCATGCAACCCAAGCTGACATCAAGCATGATCCGGAGGGGTGGAATGTGGCTCCAGGTCTCTCTTGCCCTCCTGCTCTTTCAGGAACTGGAGGAGGGCTTTGATGTCCTCCTCCCAAAGGTAGCGACGCACAAAGGTTCTGAACTGCTTCTACCCCCCCGGCGTCGAAAGCGACACTCTTTCGCTCACGAGGCGGTAGGTGGCTGAGTGCCCTTGAGCAGCCGCTCGAGGTTGACGGCCGCGATGGGTACCCACTCGGCGTGGCCGCTATCAATGGCCCGCTGGTAGGCAACCTTGGCCCCTGCGAGGTCACCCTGCTTCTGCAGCAAATGTCCGAGGTTGACGGCCGCTCTGGGGGCAGCCTCGGCGTGGCCGCTATCAATGGCCCGCTGGTA
>Ga0207684_10002854_pt1 | contig 17169 bp, 8 predicted proteins | sample KBSK5501metaG_FD_184342 | JGI IMG/M metagenome (GOLD analysis project Ga0207684, IMG submission 184342) | Corn, switchgrass and miscanthus rhizosphere microbial communities from Kellogg Biological Station, Michigan, USA - KBS K5-50-1 metaG... | ecosystem: Host-associated > Plants > Roots >...
ACAGAATCGGCACCAAGAGCGGCGGCGCGTTTGGTTCGATCCTGGAGAAAAGCGTTGCCGTATTACCGTTCCAGAATCTTAGCGAAGATAAATCGAACGCTTATTTCGCCGATGGAATCCAGGACGAAATCTTAACCAAGCTGGCCAGCATCGCCGACCTCAAGGTTATCTCACGGACTTCGACGGCGAAGTATAAGAGCAAGCCGGAAGATCTGAAGACCGTCTCGCAACAGTTAGGTGTGGCCAACGTCGTGGAGGGGACTGTGCAAAGGGCCGCCGACAAAGTGCGGGTGAACGTGCAGCTGATCGATGCGCGCGCCGATGCACACCTCTGGGCCAAGACCTACGACCGCGACATTAAGGATGTCTTTGCGGTCGAAAGCGAAGTTTCGCAGGAGATCGCCGATGCATTGCAGGCCAAGCTTTCGCCTAACGAAGCTAATACTCTCGCCACAGCACCGACCAAGGATCCAGAAGCGTACGACTCATTCTTGAAAGGCGAATACGAGGAACGCGAGGCAGAAAGCTCGCTCAAAGCTGAGCCATTCGATCGTGCCGCCTCCTTCTATCAACAGGCGCTGGACCGCGATCCGAAGTTTGCTCTGGCCGCTGCGCGTCTGGCCGAAAGCCGGCTGTTTCGACACTGGTTCGTCACGAGACTGAGCGAGCCTGAATTAGCCGAAGTGAAGAGCAGCGTGGACCACGCCTTGGCTCTCGCGCCAAATCTTGTCGAAGCACACATTGCCATGGGGCAATTCTACCAATACGGCAAAGGGCAGTATGACGATGCTCTGAAGGAGTTCAGGCGCGCCCTCGAACTGCAACCAAACAACGCCAACGCGCTGCAAGCCTGCGCCTACATTTACCGTCGTCAGGGCCAATGGGAGCGTGCCCTGTCTGAATTAGCCAAGGGCGAAGAACGGAGCCCGCGCGATGCATCGTTGCCAGCCAACATCGGAGGTTCCTATTGCTATCTGCGCATGTGGGAAGAGTCAAGACGCGCCGGTTCGCGCGCACTTGCCCTGGACCCGCACAATTTCCTCGCGATGCATAGCGTGGTTCTCAGTTACCTTTTTGGAAAAGGCGATATCAATTCGGCGAAGCAGGTCCTGGCCACCTTTGGACCGGATCAGAGGTTGGTCTATTTCGGCGCGATCGGGAACAGCGGAATGGAGTTCTATCTTCACGTCATCGAGCGTGACTTTGCCGCCGCTTTGAAGGTCTGCGAAACGGAGACCGGCAATCCCGACGAAGACCGAGCGCGACTTGCGGCACGCGCAGCGGTTCACGTGCTGGCCGGCGATGCCGCCAACGCGCACGACGATATTGAGAAAGCGCGCGGCCTGCTTGAGGCGAGACTGCGGGAGCGGCCGAGTGATGGGTTCGCCATGATGCAGTTCAGCTGGGTGAATCTCGCGCTCAAACGCAACGCCGAGGCCCTTCGCCTCGCGCAGCAGGCGAGTGAACTCATGCCGGTGGAAAAAGACAGCCTGACCGGTCCCGCCTCCCTCGCTTTGTTGGCGGAAATTCAAGCGCGCGCCGGCGAACCGGCCGAAGCAGTCAAGACACTCCATCGATTGCTCTCAATCCCTGCCGGCCTTTTCATTTCCCTTCAGCAACTGAAGATCGATCCGGTCTGGGATCCGATCCGCAACGATCCCGGTTTCCAACAACTCCTGGCCGGCAAGGAACAGATCGGGCCTAACAAGTGAAGGACGTAATCCAGAGGGAATATGACGCCTGACTCCGAGAGTAACCTGCGGCTCGAAATCGGACACGTTCTGTTCATCGATCTGGTGGGCTATTCCAAGCTCTTGATCGAAGAGCAGAAGGAGTGGCTTCGTCAACTTACCGACATTGTCCTGGCTACAACGCAAGTCGCCGAAGCCACCAACGAGCAAGTCGTTAGGTTACCGACCGGCGACGGCATGGCGCTCGTCTTTCGTAATAGCGCGGAGGAACCGGCGCAGTGCGCGCTCGAAATTACAGAGGCGTTACGAAAAGACTCGGGGTCAACAGAAAAGCCTCAGTTGAGGCTGCGTATGGGAATTCATAGCGGTCCGGTAAGTGAAGTAACTGATGTCAGCGGACGAACGAACATCACGGGCGGTGGAATTAACATGGCCCAGCGCGTGATGGATTGCGGCGATGCCGGTCACATTCTGCTCTCCAAGCATGTTGCGGATGATTTGCAGGAACATCGGCAATGGTCATCCTGGCTTCACGATCTTGGCGAATGCGAAGTGAAGCATGGTGTCCGGCTGGACATCGTTAACCTCTACCGCGACGGCGTCGGGAATTCCCAAATCCCAAAGAAGTTCCGGACTCTCCGCAAGCGTCGCGCTGGGATGCGCTGGGGGACGGCGGCTGCCGCAGTTCTTTTAGTGGCTGCTACAGTCGCTGCTTTCTTCCTTGTTTTGCGCCGGCCTGCGCAATCCATCCTTAATCTTCCTACCTGGGAGAAAAGCATCGCGGTGCTGCCATTGGTTAATGCGAGCGGTGATCCTAAGAATGAATACTTTTCCGATGGGCTATCGGAAGAACTAATCGCGGTTCTCGCCAAGCTCCCTGCTCTTAAGGTCATCGGCCGCAGCTCTTCGTTCCTTTTCAAAGGAACTAGCGAGGACAGTCGCGCGATCGGCAAAAAGCTTGGAGTAGCAAACCTACTCGAAGGCACGGTGCGCAAACAAGGCGACCGGGTGCGGATCGTGGCGGAACTGATCAGCGCAGCGGATGGGCGAGAGTTATGGACGGAGACTTACGAGCGCGAGCTCAAAGACGTTTTTGCCGTGCAGAGCGAAATTGCCAAGGCGGTGACAAGCCGACTCAAGATTAAACTCCTTGGCCTGCCGCCGCAGTCCGACGCAGCGCCGCCGAACGAAAACCTCGCTGCCTACACCGCCTTACAGCAGGGCGATTTCTATATCGGCCGCAATAACGAGGAGAATTTTCGGAAAGCGATTGAGTTCTACAACGAAGCCATCCGGCTCGACCCGTTCTACGGGCTGGCCTACGCGCGCCTCTCCATAGCTTGGCAAATCTTGGGCCAATATCACCTGGGGGGTGACGAGCTTGCAGCCGCATACAGCAAAGCCCGCAGCGCAGCGCAGACTGCTTTGTCGTTACAGCCGAATATTTCGGAGGCGCATCAAGCGATGGGTACTACCTTATTATTCGCAGATCACAATTACGACGAGGCCGCCAGCCAACTCCGGCAAGCTGAGGAACTGGCTCCCTCATCGGCTGAACCGAAACAATTGCTGAGCTATCTCCTCTTCATGCAAGGCCGGCTGCCGGAAGCCGAAGAGATGACTCGCAAATACCTGGCGCTCGAACCTGTTGTCACGGGAGCTTCCCTGACTCTTGGACGTATCTTGATTGCGCGGGAAAAGTACGACGAAGCTGAGAGTTGCTTGCGCAAAGGGGCCGAATTGCAACCAAACGGCAGCCGCTGGCACATGCACCTCACGAACATCTACCTGCTAAAAGGTAAGCCCGCGGCTGCTTTGAAAGAAGCGCGACTCGAACCGGCGGGCTTCTGGCAGGATTACGCGTTGGCTCTGGCGCAGCAGGCGCAGGGTGATCGCGCAGCCGCGGATGCAGCCTTGCAAAAGTTCATAGGGATGTACGCCGTTCAGGGCCCTTTCCAAGTAGCGACCATCTACGCTTTCCGCAAAGAGCCAGACCAAATGTTCACCTGGCTCGAGCACGCCTATGCCGAAAATGACGCCGGTATGACTCAATTACTAACCGCGCCATTCATTCATAACTACCGCGGCGACCCACGATTCGCCGCGCTCTGCCAGAAGTTGAAATTGCCGGCGCCGCATCCTGCGGAGGTAAAACAATGAGTCGCAAGCTCGCACTCTGCAACGTTTACGATGTGGCGGTTGCCGACGCGGGGTCGGCAGGAGGGTGAATGGATATTGACCCTGAGAGCAAACTTCCCCTCGAGATCGGGCATGTGTTGTTTATCGATCTGGTGGGTTATTCAAAGCTCTTGATCGAAGAGCAGAAGCAGCGGTTGGATCAGCTGACCGAGATCGTGTTGGCAACGGCGCAGGTGCGCGAGACGACTAACGAACAACTGGTTAGGCTGCCAACCGGCGATGGGATGGCATTGGTCTTTCGCAACAGCCCGGAAGAACCAGCCCGTTGCGCGCTCGAGATCGCGCAAGCGCTTAAGGAGCATCCGAAGATTCAGGTGCGAATGGGAGTACACAGCGGGCCGGTGAGCGAAGTAACCGATGTCAGCGGCCGCACGAACATTGCCGGCGCGGGAATCAACATCGCGCAACGCGTAATGGATTGCGGCGATGCCGGACACATCCTGCTTTCGAAGAGGTTAGCCGAGGATTTGGGAAATTACGGTCGCTGGCAGCCGTACTTGCATGATCTAGGGGAAGTCGAAGTGAAGCACGGTGTCCGGCTCGGGATTGTTAACTTCTGTGGCGACCAATTTGGGAATCCAGCACTTCCGGAAAAGATCGCAGCGCGTCGCCAGGAACAGACAACCGCGTCTCGGATTGAGGAGAAACGCTCCAGCCGAAAGCGGAGATTGCTGGCGGTGACGTTTCTCGTCGTCATGGCTGCGGCGATTGTAGTCTCAATCATCGCTTACCGGATGTCCCGGCAACTCAGCCAGGAGGAGATGGAGAGAAAGGCAGCGAGCCTGATTCCCGAGAAAAGCGTGGCGGTTCTTCCCTTCGAAAACCTCAGCCGTGATTCGGAGAATGCTTTTTTGTCCACCGGTATTCAGGATGAAATTCTCACCCGCCTGGCGAAAATCGCGGCGCTCAAAGTCATTTCACGAACCTCAACCAAACAGTACGAAAGCCGGCCGGGGAACTTAAGTGACATCGCGAAGCAGTTGGGCGTGGCGACCATTCTGGAAGGCAGCGTGCAGAAGGTCGGCCCGAAAATTCGCGTCAACGTGCAACTGATTAAAGCGACCACCGATGCGCATTTGTGGGCGGAAACCTACGACCGCGAATTGATCGATGTGCTCACAGTGGAAAGTGAAGTCGCGACCGAGATCGCGTCGGCGTTACGCGCGGCTCTTAGTCCCGAGGAAAAAGCGCGCATCGATGAAAAACCGACGAACAATCCGGAAGCGTATGCACTCTACCTCCGGGGCAAGGAAGTTTTTGATCAAGCCGCGGACCTCCACGGAGAGGTGGAACGAGCCGCCGGTTTGTATGAACAAGCGGTCGCGACCGATCCAAAGTTTGCCCTCGCCCACGCCGAGCTGTCGACCTTGATGACGTCACTCTTCCTAGTTTTTGAGCCGCGGGAGGCATTTAAAATAAAAGCCAAGGCGGCCGCAGAAGAGTCTGCTCGGCTGGAGCCTGAACTGGGCGAAGCACACATGGCTCTCGGTTTTTATCTCGACTATATCGATCGGAACTACGATGCAGCGGCGCGAGAATACGAAAACGCCCGGCGCGTTTTGCCAAATAATTCCGTCCTGATTCGGCGCATCGGTCTCATGAAGCGACGCCAGGGGCATTGGCGTGAAGGACTGGCCGAACTGGAGCGCGCGGCTTCGCTCGATCCGCGCAACCTCCTCTCGATTGGATGGCTCGCGGGCACATACGAAGATTTACATAATTGGGCGGCGGCAGAGGAGATGCGACAGCGCTGTCTGGCTGGGGCGTTGCGCCTTTACCCGCGGGAGATGCCGGCGCAAGAAAAATTTCAGCTCGGCTTCTCACGCTTCCTGGGCACAGGCGATGGGACGCTTTTGCAAGAGGCGATGGCGGAAGTGCCAGCGGATTTTGATCCCGGCGGCACAGTCACTCAGTTCCGCTACGACGCTAACATGTACTTACACCGTTTCGACGACGCGGAGAAAGTACTCGACCGAAGTCCGCTCACGATTTTCCAAAGCGGCTCGGCTCCGCCTGCCGCCAAGTCTTTTCTGCAAGGCCGTATCGCGGCCGCCCGCGGAGATTCAGCGCGAGCGAAGGTCTTATTCGAAGCGGCGCTTCCGCAAGCGGAAAACGAAGTCAAAGAACATCCTGAGACTGCCAGCCGGCACGCGCAACTAGGCATTGTTTACGCCTGTCTCGGGCGAAAAGAAGATGCGCTGCGCGAAGGCCGCCGCGCGCTGGAGCTACTGCCGGAATCTAAAGACGCGTACTACGGAGTGGATATCACCAATATGTTCGCCCTGATCTGCGCGCGCCTCGGAGACGGCGACCTCGCCATTCCGTTGATCGAGCGACTGCTCACCACGCCGCGCGGCGTGGTGCTACAGGATCTACGGTTCTCTCCTGATTGGGATCCGCTTCGAAAGGATCCGCGTTTTCAGAAAATCCTCGCGAACCCAGAACCGAAGGTCATTTACAACTAATGCCTTTTATCATCTTCTCGTATTGTGAAAGTCGCGTGGAGAAAGCGCGGTTCCGGGGAGCGCACGCGCCTCGCGTGCTGGCGATGACGCCTCGTCATCGCGAACTTGTTTCTGAGGCAATGCCGCGCGGCAAAGTTCGTTTCGGCGAGGCGCCGAAACCAGCACGCGAGGGCGCGTGCGCTCCCCAGAACTGCGGTCACGTTGCTACACATTCGAGCGATACGGGGAACTAGCCGAATATGACGGAAGGCAACGCGAACGATTCTCAGCTCGAGCTCGCTCATGTCTTGTTCATCGATATCGTTGGCTACTCGAAACGTCTCATCAACGAGCAGACGGCGCTGGTAAAGCGGCTGAATGAATTGGTGCTTCAGACCGAGCAATGCCGAACCGCTGATGCCGCAGGGAAGTTAATCCGCATTCCTACTGGTGATGGGATGGCGCTCGCCTTTTTTACCAGCCCAGACGCGCCGGTGCGTTGCGCGATGGAGCTGAGCCAAGCAGATCAGGCCGACCCAAAGCTCGAGTTGCGGATGGGGATCCATACTGGGCCGGTCGATCAAGTCTCCGACGTTAATCAGCGATCAAATGTTGCCGGCGCTGGAATCAACATGGCGCGACGGGTGATGGATTGCGGCGATGCCGGACACATCCTGCTCTCCAGGCATGTGGCGGAAGACTTGGAACAATACGGCCATTGGCAGCCGCTCCTGCACGACCTCGGCGAATGCGAAGTGAAGCATGGAGTGCGTCTTGGCGTAGTCAATCTCTACCGGGATGACATCGGCAATCCGCAGCTGCCAAAAAGGTTCCAGGCTCTTAAGAAAAAACGGACCCGAATTCGTTGGGCCGGCATAGCAACCGCACTCCTTCTTCTCGCTGGAATCGTCGCCGCCTTTGTCATTGTTTCAAAGAAATCGGCGAAATTGGCATCAAACGCTCCGGAAAAATCGATCGCGGTGCTGCCGTTCGTCGATATGAGCCAAGACCAGGACCAGGAATATTTCTCCGATGGCATCGCGGAGGAATTGCTGAACCGGCTGGCGCAGATTCCCGATCTCAAGGTCGCGGCACGCACTTCGGCATTTCAGTTTCGAGGCAAGAATCTCGACATGGCCGACATCGGCCGGCAACTCAAGGTCGGGCACGTTCTCGAGGGCAGCGTGCGCAAGAGCGGAGGGAATCTGCGCATCAGCGCACAATTGATCCAATGTGATAGTGGTTATCACATCTGGTCGCAGATTTTCGATCGAACGGCGGCCGACGTGTTCAAGGTACAGGACGAAATAGCCAGCGCGATCGCGACTGCGCTCGAGGCCAGGCTGAGCGGAAGGGCGGGTCCGGCAAAGCCGGCTGCGTCCGTCGATCCGCCCGCCTATGACGACTACCTGCAGGCGCGAGCATTTCTGGCCCGTCGCGCCGGGGATAACCTGAAGGAGGCCCTGGCGGCTTTCGATCGCGCGATCGCTCGCGATCCGAGCTATAGCCCGGCCCATTCCGGCCGCGCGTTCACGTTAATAGTCTCGGTCGTCTGGGCCACCTTGCTGCCGATGGAAGACCTTTGTGCGGCGGCGATTGCTTCCGCTAACGAGGCGCTGCGGCTCGATCCCGAAAACGCGGAAGCCTTTCTCGTCCGCGGCCTTGCGAAGTCGACCCTGCTCCGCGAAAACGAGGCACGAGCCGATCTTGATCGTGCGTATGCTCTCGCGCCGGGGAATGTGGATGTGCTTAACCTGCTGGGTGATAACTATCGCTTCACCGGCAACCTGCGGGCGGCCGAGCGCATGAAACGTCAAGCCATGGCGCTTGATCCGCTGGCGTTCGTTCATCCGTTGAATCTGGCCGCCACCCTACGCGCCCAAGGTCGCTTTTCCGACGCCGAGGCTATGGCGCGCCGCGCTCAGGCTCTCGAGGATCACGCGTTTACCTACCATGAACTGTTCTGTGCGCAGTTGGGGCTAGGTCAATTGGATGCCGCGCGCCAAAGTCTGGCGACATTATGCTCGAAGGTCGGAACGGAAGGGCGCGGTTGTTTGATCGATGCGGTTGCGCTTTACGTCGCCGAAGGACGCCCTGCCACTGAGATGACGCCGATGTTGGCCCGCTTGTCCGCCGGTGACTGGCATGGAATCGACACGGCATGGGTGAGTTCGGATGTCGCCTCGCTCTACGCCAACCAGCTGCATGACATTCCCAAGGCGACCGCGGCGATGCGCGAATCGTTGGCAAATCTCGATTATTGCAATTTACCGCCGCTGCTCTATGGGCCGAAAGGTGCGCGCCTCCCCGAAGAGATCAGCCCGGACCCCGAGTGGCTCGCGTTTTGGGCCGACCCGAAGCTGCGCCAGTTGATGGACACGTACCGCGCAAACCTGACCGCATTTCGGAACGGCAAGTAAGATGAACTTCTTCTCCGAGCTGAAGCGGCGCAATGTTTGAAGCCTCCGGTCGGTGAAAGCTATGTCTTGACTCGGAATAGGCTCGGTAAATCGCGAGTTTTGAGATAGTAAAGAATCTCATGTCGTCCGAGCATTCTTCAGGCGTGAAATTCGAGATCGGGCACGTCTTGTTCATCGATATCGTGGGTTACTCGAAGTTGCTGATCACCGAGCAGAGCGAACAACTCCAAACGCTAAAGGAGATAGTGCGGAGGACGGAGCAATTCCGGGTCGCGGAAGCGGAAGGCAAACTGCTTCGTTTACCGACGGGCGATGGAGGAGCGCTCGTTTTTCGCAATAGTCCGGAAGCGCCGGTTATGTGCGCGTTGGAAATTAGCAAAGAGCTCAAGAAACATCCCGAACTTCGAGTCCGAATGGGGATTCACAGTGGTCCGGTCAACGAAGTCACTGACTTGAACGAGCAAGCAAATATCGCTGGAGCCGGAATCAACGTCGCCCAGCGGGTGATGGATTGCGGCGACGCCGGACACATTCTTCTTTCCAAACGTGTCGCCGATGATTTGGAACAATACCCGCGCTGGCGGCCATGTCTGCACGAGCTCGGCGAATGCGAAGTAAAACATGGCCAGAAAATATCCGTCGTAAATCTCTACGACGATCAGGTTGGGAATCCACAGAGGCCGGAGAAGTTTGGAAAAACACAGGAACAACCGGCAGCGATTGCCGCGGCCAGTCATCCGCTACGCAAAAACTTACTCATCGCCGTTGCCGCTTTGGTTGCGATCGGCTCTGCCATCGTTCTTGTGTATTTTGCTCGGCACGCAAACCAGGGATCGATCGCGATAGAAAAAAGCATCGCCGTCTTACCCTTCGAAAACCGCAGCGAGGACAAAGCGAACGCCTACTTTGCCGACGGCATTCAGGACGAGATTCTGACCCGCTTATCGAAGATCGCTGATTTGAAGGTGATCTCGCGCACATCGACGCAGCATTACAAAAGCGCGCCTGAGAACTTGCCCGAGATCGCCAGGCAACTTGGCGTCGCCCACATCCTGGAAGGCAGCGTGCAGAAGAGCGGTGACGCCGTGCGAGTGAACGTGCAGCTGATCAAAGCAGGCAATGATTCCCATCTTTGGGCCGATACTTTTGATCGCAAACTGACCGACATCTTTTTGGTGGAGAGTGAGGTGGCCAAAGCCATCGCCGATCAGTTACGCGTGAAACTAACCGGTCAGGAAGAGAAAGTCATCGCCGCTAAGCCGACTGACAATCCCGAGGCTTACGATGCTTACCTGCGCGGTCTTGCTTACAGTCTAAAAATAAACTCACCCGCCAACTCTCTTGGCGCACAGAAATATCTCAGAGAAGCGGTGCGGCTGGACCCGAAATTCGCGTTGGGTTGGGCGTTGCTATCATACGCCGATGCGGTCGGCTACCGCGCAGCGCTTCTTCAACCGACAGTCGCTCTCCGCGAAGAGGCGCGGCAGGCAGCGGAGACCGCCGTCACTCTTCAGCCTAATCTCGGCGAGGCACTGATGGCTAAGGGATATTACCACTACTCCTGCCTGAGAGATTACGAGACCGCAGTGCGTTACTTTGAGCAAGCACGTCAGTTTCTGCCCAATAGCAGCCGGATTCCTGAATCGCTGGCCTATGTTGGACGCAGGCGAGGCCAGTGGGACCAAAGCGAGTCGTACTTCAACGAAGCCGAGCGGCTCGACCCGCGCAACGTTCGCCTACTCACCGAGCACGCAGGGTCCTACATGTTACTCCGGCGCTTCCCCGAAGCGCTGCGAAAGCTTGACCAGGTTCTCGATATTACGCCGGACGACGTCGATACCCTCGCGGAAAAGGCGAATATTGCACAAGCGGAGGGCGACCTATCGCGGGCCTCGGCGCTCCTCGCTCCGCTGCATCCGAATGCGGACAACCCCGGCGCCTTGGAAACACAAGTTTACCAGGCGATCCTGGAGCGCCGCCCCGCACCAATCATCCCTCGGCTAAATGAAATACTTGCCAACCCCAATCCAGGCTTGGGTTTTATCAATGGAGAACTGCGCTTTTGGTTAGGCTGGGCGCAAGAAGTCGCCGGCGATCATGCCGCCGCCCAAGAAAGTTGGCGACAGGCGCGCAGCGAGCTGGAGCCTTTCCTCAAAGAACAGCCGGAAAATTATAGCCTCATGGGAGATCTCGCGCTCACCAATATGGGCCTCCAAGACAAAGCCGCAGCATTCAAGCTGATCGAGCGGGAGATGGCAGTGAGACCGATTGAGAAAGACGCGTTAGATGGTGCCGTTCCGATCGAGGTCCTCGCCCGAGTGGCGGCACGCATGGGGGAACCCGACCGAGCCATCGCCGCTTTACAGAAACTACTCTCGATACCAGGTCACGGCCCATTCACTTTGAACATGCCGCTCACTCCTGCGCTGCTCCGGCTCGATCCGATGTTCGATCCGCTCCGGAATGATCCGCGCTTCCAAAAGCTGGTGGCCGCGCCCGCGCCGAAATAATTAGAGCGATGCTGGATGCTAGATTCTGGATGCTCGATTGGGCTGCCAGCTTTGACCTGTGCCCTCTGATTTCGACATTGGACGTTGGCCTCCGGCTTCGTAGAGCCTACGGCTCGGAGAGGCGTGGGACGTTGAGCGTTTTCTTCTTCTTTCCGATGTAACGTTATAACTCTTTTAACGAATCACGTTCTTCGCTTCATTGCATGTCCGCCGAAGTTAAAAAAGAGATTGAGCTTGAAATCGCGCACGTCCTTTTCATCGACACTGTCGGTTACTCGAAATTGCTGATCGACGATCAGCGGGAACTGCAACAACAACTGAATCAAATTGTCCGTAGCACGGAACAATTCCGTGCGGCAGAGGCGGCTGGAAAACTGGTGCGACTGCCGACCGGCGACGGAATGGCATTGGTGTTCTTCACTAGTCCGGCAGCCCCAGTTCAATGCGCTTTGGAGATCAGCGATGCATTGCAGAACCATCCACAGCTGCGACTGCGGATGGGCATAAACACCGGACCAGTGGGTGGAGTCGCCGATGTTAACGACAAATCAAACATCGCTGGCGTGGGAATTAACATGGCGCAGCGCGTGATGGCTATCGGCGACGCGGGTCACATCCTTCTCTCGAAACGCGCGGCCGAAGATTTAGCGCAATACCGGCAGTGGGAACCAAATCTCCACGATCTTGGCGAAGTTGAGGTCAAACACGGAGTCAAGATCTCGTTAGTTAATCTCTATACCGACAAACTCGGCAATCCACGACTACCCGAGAAGCTGAAACAATTTTATCGAAACAAGGCGGCTAAACAACGTCGCAAGTGGATGTTGATTAGTGCTGGCGTTCTCCTCGTTTCGGTGCTGCTTGCCGCCGCATTGATACGTTCTCGTCGAATGGTTCCCATCTCTTCGATTCCCGAAAAAAGCATCGCCGTCTTACCATTCCAAAACCTAAGTGAAGACAAAGCGAACGCCTACTTTGCCGATGGCATCCAGGATGAGATTTTGACGCGCTTATCCAAGATCGCCGATTTAAAGGTGATCTCGCGCACTTCGACGCTGCATTATAAGAGTGCCCCTGAAAATCTGCCGGAGATAGCAAAGCAACTTGGCGTCGCTCATATTCTGGAAGGAAGCGTCCAGAAAGCTAACGACGCCGTGCGGGTAAACGTCCAGCTAATCAAAGCGGCCAATGATTCCCATCTCTGGGCCGATAGCTTTGATCGCAAACTGACCGACATTTTTTCGGTCGAAAGCGAAGTGGCCAAAGCCATCGCCGACCAGTTACGGGCGAAGCTCACTGGTCAGGAAGAGCAAGTCATCGCCGCCAAACCGACCGATAATGTCGAGGCTTACGATGCCTACCTGCGTGGGCTGGCTTACAATCTGAAAGCGGCAAACTCAGCCGCGAACTCTCGCGGTGCACAGAAATACCTGAGGGAAGCGGTCCGCTTGGACCCGAAGTTCGCCCTTGGTTGGGCGCTGCTGTCATACGTTGATGCGCGCGGCTACCTCACACAGACTCTTCAACCAACGGTCGCGCTCCGTGAAGAAGCGCGGCAGGCTGTCGAAACCGCGCTTACTCTTGAGCCAAATCTCGGCGAGGCCCTGCATGCCAAGGGTTACTACCACTACGCCTGTCTTAAAGACTATGACACCGCTGCGCGTTACTTTGAGCAAGCACGGCACCTCCTGCCGAATAGCAGTCGCATTCCCGAGTCACTGGCCTATGTCACGCGGAGGCGAGGAGAGTGGGACCGGAGCGAGCTGTTCTTCAATGAAGCCGAGCGACTCGATCCCCGGAACGTTTACGTGCTCGGACAACATGGGCAATCCTATATCGCTCTGCGCCGTTTTCCGGAAGCGTTGCACAAGTTTGATCAGATTCTCAATATTACGCCGGACGACATGGACACCCTCGCGGTAAAGGCGTCAGTCGCACAAGCCGAAGGCGACTTGCCGCGTGCCTCAGCTCTCCTCGCACCGCTTCACCCGCCGGCCGACGATTCCAATGTCCTGTACACGCAAGTTTACCAAGCGATACTGCAGCGTCGCACTGCGCAAATCATCCCTCAGCTAAAGGAAATACTTGCCAAGCCTGATCCAGCGTCGGGTTACACTACCGGCGAAATGCGCTTTTGGTTAGGCTGGGTGCAAGAAGTCGCCGGTGACCAGGCCGGCGCCCAGGAGAGTTGGCAACAAGCGCGCCGCGAACTGGAACCTTTCCTCAAAGAACAGCCGGAAAATTTCAACCTCATTTACGATCTGGCGCTGACCAATATGGGTGTTGGTGACAAAATCGCCGCGTTGGCCTTCTCCGAGCAAGCCATGGCTGTGATTCCAGTCGAGAAAGATGCGTTTGATGGTCCCGCTCCGATCGAGATCCTCGCTCGAGTGGCGGCGCGCATGGGGGAATACGACCGCGCCATTGCCGCTTTACAGAAAATACTCTCGGTACCCTACGAGGGTCCGTTGGGCGGGGGGCAGTGTCCGCTCACTCCGGCGTTGCTCCGGCTCGATCCAATGTTCGATCCTCTCCGGAATGATCCGCGTTTCCAGAAACTCTGCGAAGAGAAACCAAAGTGAGTCACGTGCCTTCCGAGCAGTCCTCAGAAGTGAAATTCGAGATCGGGCACGTCTTGTTCATCGACATCGTCGGTTACTCGAAGCTGCTCATCAACAAGCAGAGCGAACAAATTCAGAAGCTAAAACAAATTGTGCGCGGGACGGAGCAATTCCGCCTGGCCGAAGCCGAAGGCAAACTTCTGCGCTTACCGACGGGCGATGGCGGCGCGCTCGTTTTTCGAGACAGTCTGGAAGCGCCCGTCTTGTGCGCGCTGGAAATTAGCAAGGAACTGAAAAATCATCCCGAACTTCACGTTCGCATGGGAATTCACAGTGGCCCGGTCAACGAAGTCACCGACCTGAACGAACAAGCGAATATCGCGGGCGCTGGCGTCAACATTGCCCAACGGGTGATGGATTGCGGTGATGGCGGCCACATTCTGCTCTCGAAACATGTCGCCGAAGATCTTGAACACTATCCGCGTTGGCAGCCGCTCCTGCACGAGCTTGGCCTGTGCGAAGTGAAGAATGGCGTGCATGTGGACATTACCAGTCTCTACTCGGATGAGCTCGGTAATCCGAAACTGCCGAGCAAACTCCAGGCAATTAGGAAACGTCGCGCCCACGTGCGCTGGGCAGAGATTGCGATTGGACTAGTTGTGCTCGGCACGATGGTCGCGGGCGCGTTCCTCTTTTTACATCGGCCCGCGCGCTCGCTCGCCGGCGTTGTCGAAAAGAGCATCGCCGTGCTTCCGTTCGAAAACCTGAGCGAGGAAAAACAAAATGAATACTTCGCCGATGGTGTGCAGGACCAGATCTTGACCGACCTCGCGCAAATCGCCGATTTGACAGTCATCAGCCGCATGAGCGTGATGCAATACAAAAGCAGTACGCCGCGCAACCTACGCGAGATTGGTCAGCAATTGGGTGTGGCACATTTGCTCGAGGGCAGTGTGCAACGTGCCGCCAACAAGATTCGCGTGAACGCGCAGTTGATCGATGCGCGCACCGATGCGCATATCTGGGCCCAGACCTACGATCGCGACCTCTCGGATGTTTTTGAGATTCAAAGCGAGATCGTCAAGGCTATTGCCGACCAGTTGCAGGCGAAGCTTTCCCCTAACGAGAAGAAAGCGATCGAACAGCCGCCCACTACCGACTTGGCGGCGTTCGACCTTTACACCCGGGCCAAGTTACTTCTCCTCACCGCAAGTTTCAGCGTGACTGGCCCACCAGACACACGGAAAGCAATTGAACTTCTGGATGAGGCGGTGAAGCGCGACCCCTCATTTTTCGACGCTTACTGCCAGCTTGCATGGGCGCACGAAACGCTCTACGGAGCGCTCGGAGATCATACTCCAGCCCGGCTTGCATTGGCTGAAGCTGCTCTCCAAGCCGCGACACGACTGCGGCCCGATGCTGCGGAAACGCATTTGGCGCGCGCGCAATATCTTTATTATGGGCGGCGCGACTATGCCGGAGCATTGGCAGAGTTGGAGAGCGTGCGCCGAGCTTTACCGAATGATCCGCGTCTGTTCGAACTAACCGGCTACATTTTGCGCCGGCGGGGCCAGCAGGAGGAAGGGCTGCACAATCTACAGCGCGTGGTGGAGCTTGATCCGCGTAATTTTTACACTCTGCAACAGATCGCGCTCAGTTACCAACACTTGGGGCGTTATGCCGAGGCCATCGCTGCGCTGGATCGTGCGCTGAGTATCGTGCCCGACAACGTCGAAACGCGAATGCAGCGTGAATTATTTTATCTCTTCTGGAAAGGCGACACCAAGCCGCTCCACCAGGCGATTGATGCAATCCTGGCGCAAGGGCCGGGCGCTATTGCCAGTGGCGCCAACACGTGGTTCGCTTGCGCGCTGGCCGAACGCGATCCGGCTGCGGCCGAACGAGCTCTCGTCGCCCTGGGCGACAATCCCTGTTGGGGCGAAGGCGGGATTGATCTGAGCCATAGCTTTGGGGAAGGGCTCCTGGCGCGGATGACCCAAGACGAGGCACGTGCGCGCACTGCTTTTGAAGCGGCTCGCGCACAGCAGGAAAAGATCGTCCAAGCGCAACTGGAATATGGGCCACCACTCTGCGTCCTCGCGATGATCGATGTTGCTCTGGGACACCAAGAGCTGGCCTTGGACGAAGGCCGTCGAGCGATCGCGCTCTTGCCGTTGGAAAAGGACGTCGCCAACGGAAGCTTTGTCAGTCAATACTTCGCGATCACGGCGGCGTGGGCAGGCGACAAGGAGCTAGCCTTGCAGCAACTGGAGACTGGGCTGCGTGCTCCCGTCGCATCTCAGGCGCTGAGTTATGGCGCACTAAAGCTGCTGCCCTTCTGGGACCCGCTCCGGGGCGATCCGCGCTTCGAAAAAATCGTCGCCTCGCTTGCGCCCAAAGGCAATTAAACCACGGATCACACGGATAAAACGGATGAAGAGATGATTCACGAGGAGTTGAGTGGCAAAATCATCGGGGCCGGAATGGATGTGCTCAACGAATTAAGACCGGGCCTGGATGAAAAACTCTACGAACGCGCAATGATCATCGAATTGAAGCGGCGTGGCCACAGTCTTTCGATCCAAAGAGCATTTCCTGTTTTCTATCGCAGCGAATTAATTGGCAACCTCATTCCTGATCTGATTGTTGATGATGCTGTGATCGTCGATCCCAAAGTGGCGGGCTGTTTCACCGACACGCACGTAGCTCAAATGCTCGGGTATCTAAATATCACAGGGTTGGATCTGGCCCTGCTGCTTAATTTTAAGAACGCCCGATTGGAATGGAAACGCGTATTGCGCCCGCAAGAGGCTGGCGAACACGACACGCCTGATCTTCATGCCTGAGCCTTATCCGTGCTATCCGTTTAATCCGTGGTTCTTTTGAGACTTTGAAAATCGTCGCATCTTTGGCGCCGAAGTGAGGCGCAATGCGCCCGTTATCGGTTACTGGTTATTCGTTATCCGTTGTCTGAGCTCTGACTTCGACGCCTGCTTTCGAATGCGTTCGGAGTTTCGCGTTGGGCGTTCGATGTTCGGCGTTTGCTTCTCAGCCGTTGCAACGATCATCACCAGAAGTTGTCTGCCGCAGTCAACGGCAGCGGCTACAACGTCGCGGGATGACAGTTGATGGTTGAGAGTTGCTCAAGCCATGCTTCTTCTTGTAGCGCCAAGGAATGAGGAAACCCGAAGCCAAGCTGGACTTCGCCGCCATTAGAGCGGCGCACCGACGTATTCGTCCACACATTCATCGCACACCTGTGTTGACCAGTTCGCGGTTAAACGACGCGAGCGGCGCCTGTCTTTTCTTCAAGTGCGAAAATTTTCAGAAAGGTGGTTCGTTTA
>Ga0207684_10002855_pt1 | contig 17159 bp, 12 predicted proteins | sample KBSK5501metaG_FD_184342 | JGI IMG/M metagenome (GOLD analysis project Ga0207684, IMG submission 184342) | Corn, switchgrass and miscanthus rhizosphere microbial communities from Kellogg Biological Station, Michigan, USA - KBS K5-50-1 metaG... | ecosystem: Host-associated > Plants > Roots >...
TCAGCCCGAAGGACACAATCCTCGGCTTCGCGATCGCCGTCAGCGCCGGCATCGCCGCCTCCGCGATCAAGCTCGTGGGCCGCACGACCCCCCGGGCCGTGGGGGGACCGACAGCTGCTGGACGGGGCGCCGATTCTCCCGGCGGCAAGCCCGGTCACCAACCAATTGACAAACCCAAAGAACGGAGGGCCCCCTGATGTCCGGCACAACCAACCAAGATCACCGTGTCGCGGTCGTGACCGGCGGCGCCGGCGCCATCGGCGGCGCGATCGTCGCGCGGCTCGCACCCGACCACACCGTGGTCGTCCTCGACCGCACCGGAGATGTCGTCGTCGACCTGGGCGACACAGATGACGTACGCCGGGCGGCGAAGCTCGTGCTCGACCGTTACGGCCGGTGCGACGTCTTCGTCCACGCCGCGGCGACGTTCGCGTTCGGGCCGCTTGAGCAGGTCGAGCTCGGCGCCTGGCGCCAGGTTCAGGCGGTCAACGTGGAGTCGGCGCTGCTGCTTACGCAGGCGTTCGTTCCCGGAATGCGCGATCGGGGGTTCGGCCGCGTGATCTTCATCGTCTCGAATACGTTCTGGAGCCCGCCGGACGGTCAGATGCTTCCCTACGTCGCGTCGAAGGGCGCGCTGATCGGGATGACGCGGACGCTCGCCGCCGGGCTCGGCCGCGACGGGATCGCGGTGACTGCGGTCGCGCCGGGACTCACTCGCACCGCTGCCAGCGCCACCCGGGCGGCGGCCGAGTTCGCAGATACCGAGGCGCACATGGCGCTGCACCGGCCGCTCACACCCGACGACACCGCCGCGGTCGTGGCCATGCTCGCCCGCGACGAAGCCGAAGCCCTCACCGGCCAGACGCTCACCGCCGACGGCGGCCTGGTCATGCGCTGAGCAATGGCCGACGAAACCTTCACCGCCAGACCCGTGCTGGGCGTGACCCGAACGGCCTGTTCGCCGACAACCGCTCCGGCCCGGGCTGGTTCTGCAATCTCAACGACTGGGAGAAGCGCTGATGACTGAACAAATACGCCGACGCGGGTCGGGTTCTCCTGCCGAGCCGGGCCGGACAAGCCCGGCCGATCCGGCGGGTCAGCCAGGCCGGGGATCGGGCGAGATGCTGGCGATGGTGCTGACTAACGATCGCAAGACTCGCCTCGAGCGCCGGCCCGTGCCGACGCCCCGCGACGATCAGGTGCTCGTGGACGTTGACCTGTGTGGCATCTGCGGAAGCGACCTCGATGCCCCGGATCTCCGCGAGGTCTACCTCGGCGGATTCATCATGGGACATGAGCCGGCAGGCCGGATCGCAGGCGTGGGGCGCGACGTCATCGGCTGGCGCACCGGACAGCGGGTGGCAATCAACCCGAACGGGTACATCTGCGGTGTCTGCGAGGCGTGCCGCTCCGGGCGATGGAACCACTGCATCCCGGCCACGAGGGAACGGGCTGTCGGCCTGCAGGCCGACGGCGCACTGGCGGCATACGTGGCGGTCTCACCAAAAACCCTGCATGCCTTGCCGGACGAGATGGGCCGCGTCGAGTCTGGCTGGGTGGAGCCAGCCGCCGTCGCGCTGCGCGCCGTGCTGGCCGCCGGGGAACTCAGCGGGCGGTCGGTGCTCGTCGTCGGTGGCGGTCCGATCGGGCAGTTGTGCTGCCGGCTCGCGCGACACTACGGGGCGGCGCGCGTCTGGCTGAGCGAGCCGTCCGCCGAACGCCGCAGCTACGCCGAAGCCTCACAGGCCGATCGCGCGTTCGATCCGACAACCGAGGCGGCTGACATCGAGCGCCTGAAGGCCGACGTAGTCCTGGAATGCTCCGGCAGCGAGCCCGGCATCCGCTCGAGTCTGGCTGCAGCCAGGCCCGAGGGCACCGTCGTCGTGGTTGGTGGCGGGCGTGCAGGCCTCGATCCGATCACGATCCTGATCAAGGAGCTGCGCGTGCTGGGCAGCTTCACCTACGCCGACGAGTTCGCCGAGGTAATCGCCCTGCTGGCCGATGGAGCGCTCCAAGTCGCCGACCTGACTTCGGAGATAGCAAGCATCGACAGCGCTCCTGCCGCTTTTGAGCGGCTTCGCGACGCGAACACCATGAAGATACTCATCGCACCGAACGGTCCGTGATGCCCGACAACCACTCGATCATGCGGGCCGAGACCTCCCTGGCCGTCCTTCTATCACCCCCCCTACGGTTACTCGAACGCCGCCATCGGCCTCTCCGGCCTGGCCCGCGAGCGGGGTGCCAGGGACCGACCTGGCCGGGAGCTTGGGCCGCAGCCGACCGAACGGCGCTTTACGACGGCCGTCTGGGCGGCGAGCTGTCCATATCGGTGAACACCGTCAAGACGCACCAGCGGCACCAGTACCAAAGCTCGGCGCTGCCGGACGCGATCCAGACCAGCGCGCCGATCAACCCGGGCAACAGCGGCGGGGCGCTGGTGACCACCAGCGGCCGCGTGATCGGCATCCCGACGCTGGCGGCCGTCAGCCCGCGAGGCGGCGGCCAGGCGCAGGGCATCGGCTTCGCCATACCGTCCAACCTGGCCCGTGACATCCCCGGGCAGATCATCTCCTCCGGTCATGTGACCAACTCCCACCGGGCCGCGCTCGGCGCCCGGGTCGCCAAGGTCATCAGCGTGGACGGGACTGCGCGCGGTGCCGTCGGGGTCACGGTCACTCCCGGCGGGTCGGCCGACCGCGCCGGGCTCCGCGCCGGAGACATCATCCGCAAGCTGGGCCTGGCCCCAACACCGGACGCGAGCGCGCTGCTACAGGCGCTGGCCGCCGCCGGACCCGGGCAGCGGGTCGGGCTCACGATCGCCCATGATGGCCAGACGCACACCGTCCCGGTCATGCTGGGCACGCTGCCCGCAAGCTGACCATGATCGGCGGAGATCGGCAGGCGGCCCGGACCGGCGTGGCGGGCGCTGCTGGAGGCCCAGTGGCGGGCCCGCCTGCAAGAAGTCACCGAGTTTTCGCTGGCCTGCCACGAGGCGGCCGCGGTCACCGCCCGGGCGCCGGCCGGCCCGGCGGATGAACGCAAGCTGCGCCAGTTGCTGCGGCGCGCGGTCGCGGCGCGACGGGCGCTGGCCGACACCGACGAAGCGCTCGGCCGGCTCGCCAGCGGCCGGTATGGCCTGTGCGAAGCCTGCACGGACGCGGTCCCGGCCTGGCTGCTGGCGGTGGCGCCGGACGCGCGGTTCTGCCCGCGCTGCCGGCCGCCGCCCCTGCCGGCCGCCACGAGCAGCGTCCGGTCCACTATCTGAAATGGACTGGAGCTGGGCCGGGGCGCCGCTCGACACCCCGCCGGTTGTTCCCGGCGGAACGCGCCGAGTTCGTGGCCAGGCTGAGGTTCACAGTGGGCGCCTCTACAACGCGCTGCAGCGGGCTTCGACCGGGCCGGTGAAGCCGGTGTGGAGATCAGATGGCTGAATACACCACAGACGGAGCGGGGCGGGTCAGGGCAGCGTCTGGGTGACGGTGACATCGTCGAGGGCGATGTCGTAGGTCCGTCCCGTGGTGGTTTCCCCGAGCTGCAGGCTCGTGATGGGGTTGGTGCCGAAGTCCTGGCCGGCGAGGGCCAGGTCGGCCACGGTGGCGCCATCGAGGGAGACGTCAACGCTGCTGCCCGCGCCGTTCACGATGACATGCAGCACTACCTTGTGCCAGCCAGGGGCGGGCATCGCGGTGGCGCTGGTCGTGGTGACGCCGCCCGCGTTGTTCCGCAGTGCCAGCTTCCCGGTCTGGCTGAGATACAAGTTGATGATCGATCCGCCGTTGCTGCCGCGGAACCCGATGAGGTTCGCCGACGTGGCCCGGCTCACCACGTAGACCCATGCCTGTCCCCATAGTTCGGAGTAGCTGCCGGAAAGGTTCTTGTACGCGTAGGTCGCCGCACCCGTGCTGGTCTCCCGTGCCGCCTCGCTGCCGGTGTGGGCAAGAGCAGACTGAACGGTGAGCCCGCTGACCGTGGACCACTGGGAAAGGTCACCTGTCTCGAACCCGTCGTAGAAGAGGGAGTTCGGGGCCAGGGTGGTGACCGCACGGGTGCCGCCCGGCGTCGTGTTCCCCGCGGCGTCGTAGGCGACGATCTGGTAGCTGTAGCTCGTGCCCGCGGCCACCGTCGAGTCGGTGTAGCTCGTGCCCGGCACCGTGGCGATGGCAGACCCGTTCCTGACTACGAGGTAGCCCTCCACGCCGACGTTGTCGGTGGCAGGCGTCCAGGACAGCCCGACCTGCGAGGAGGTCACGCTGGTCGCGGCCGGAGTTCCCGGCGCGGTGGGCGGGCTGGTGTCCGCCTTGGTGGTGACGGTGGCCTGGTTGCTGGGCTGCGACACGTTGCCCGCCGCGTCGGAGGCGGTCACCTGATAGCTGTATCTGGTGCCGGGCACCAGGCTGCTATCGCCGTAGGATGTGCTGGTGCCGGGCACAGTGGCCGCTGTGACTCCGTCGCGCACGATCGTGTAGCCGGCCACCCCTACGTTGTCGGCAGCGGCCCCCCAGGACAGTGACACGGTGGTCGGCCCGGTCGCCGCCGCAGCGAGGCCGGTGGGTGCGGACGGCGGCGTCGTGTCCGAGGCGCCGCCGTTGACCGGAACGCTGGCAGTCGCGGCATTCCCGGCCAGGTCGCGGGCGGCTACCCGGTAGGTGTAGCCGGTGCCGGCGGTGGCGGCCGAGTCGGTGTAGGTAGTCGCGCCGGGTCCGACGGTGGCCAGGTACGTCGCGTCGCGGTAGACGTCATAAGCGCTGACGCCGATGTTGTCGGCCGCTGGGGTCCAGGCCAGCACGTTCTTGGTGGCGCCCGCGGTGGCGGTGAGGCTTCCCGGTGCCGACGGCGGCGTGGTATCGGGTGTGAAGTTGTAGGTCTGGACGTCGAACGTGCGGCCGCTGGCGTCGGTCGGGGCGACGGTCACGGTGCTGCCGTGCACCGTCACCTTGAGGAAGTGGTAGACCTGCGAGTCGCTGGCAGGCGCGACAGCCGACCCGCACGCCGAGCCCTTGGCCTTGCTGTAGGACCAGCCGGCCGCGTAGGCATCGGTGGGAGTGCAGTTGCTGACCGGCTCCGCCTTGGCGCCGCCCCCTCCGGACACGTAGCTGGTCACGCCGCCGGGGGTGGCGATGTTGCGCTGGTAGATGTGCGCGTGGCCGTTGAAGATCAGTTGTACGCCGTTGGCGTTGAGCAACTCCTCCAGGCTGCTGGTGCTGCCCGGGATGTTGGCCAGGTACGGGTCGCCCACCTCGGTGGAGTTGTCGGTGTAGAGCGGGAAGTGGAAGAAGGCGAACTTGAGCCCGCCCGGGTGGGCGGCCAGGTCGCGCCGGAGCCATTGGTACTCGGCGGACGCAGGGGTCCAGTGGGCGTCGTAGTCGACCTGGTACATCGCACACTTCGCGCCGCACGCGCCACCCGTCGCATTGCCGGTGTTGGAGTTCCCCCAGGACGCGTCCAGCAGGTAGAACCGCACGCCGCCGGTGGAGAAGGCGTAATAGGAGGTCGGGTAGCTGGCCGGCGCCGTGCCGTCGATCGAAGGGTAGGAGACCATCGCATACGAGCCGCCCGACGCGGCGGCCGTCGCTGCCTGCGGCCAGTTCGTGAGGAACGTCGAGTTCAGGCCGTGGTTGCCGCTGACCATGAAGTGCGGGATGCTCTGGCCGGGCTTGGCCCAGTACCAGGGCCCGAAGATCGCGCTGATGTTAGGGCCGGTCTGGTTGAGGTCGCCGTAGCTGGTCTGGGTGCCGCCCGGGTAGGCGGTGTCCCCGGTGGAGATGGCGAACTGGGCCCCGCTGGCGGCGATCTGGGCGTCGACCCCGGCCTGGTTGGCGTTGACTGAGCCGTCGTTGACGCCGCTGTTGGTGGTGTCGCCCCAGTCCCCGAGGACGGCGAAGGTCACAGGCGCCGTGCCTGTCGCGGGCTGCAGGGTGCTGAACTGTGGTGAGGGTTCGGTGCCGAGCAGGTCCACCGGGCTGGCCCCGCCAGTGGTCACGCGGTAGCAGTACGCCATGGCCGGGGAGAGCCCGGTGACCGCGGCCGAGTTCTGGTACTCCCGCATCCCGTTGACCGTGATGGGGCCGCCCAGCGTGGACGAGGTCACCGACTGGGCCGTGCAGTTGCCCGCCGGGCCGTATTGCACTACTCCCCGGAACTGAGCGCTTGTACCCCAGCTCACCTGTACCGACGACGTGGTGAGGTCGGTGAGGTAAGGGGCCCGGGTCAGCAGGGAACTCGTGCCCGGCAGCGAGGCGAAGGCGGGGGGACTGGCGATCAGCCCTGAGGTGGCGAGCGCGGCCGCACCGATCAGCACGGCGATGGTACGGCGGGCTGGACTGGTGATCATGGTGCCCCCCGGGGCGCGGTGCGTTTCGTGGTGGTGCGCCGGTGCTGGTGCGGCGGCCTGCCGGTGGGATGCGCGCGGGCCCGCCGCCGCGTGTAGGCGAGGAGCGCGACGGCCGCCACCAGGACGACGGGGAACCCCGCGAGCAGGAGCAGGTTGCCCCCATAGACGGCGGTGGATGCGGAGCTGCCTGGCCGGCCTGAGCCGTCGTCGCTGGGAGCGGCCGGGCCGACTGGCGCGGGCACGCCGGTGTTGCGCAGCTCGCGCAGGCTGTCCAGTGACTGGTGGCGGTAGCGGATGGACGGCTCGACGTGGGTGTTCTCGCTGAACTCGTTCCAGCTGATCAAGCCGAGGATGTCGGGCGAGGACCGGAGCGCTGTCCCGTACTCGGTGCGCAGGGTCTGGCCGTCCAGCCGGGGGACGAACCTCGTGCCGCCCACCATGCGGCCGTCGAAGCCCGGGGCGAACGGGGCGATCCAGTACTTTCCATCGCGGTGGATGGCGTTGCTCATCTCGTTGAGCTTGCCGGCGTAGCCGGGGTAGGTGGCCGGGTTGACCGAGGACCAGTAATAGGCGTCGCCGTCGGTGAGGCCGGCGACCCGCCGAAAACCGGCTGAGTCTTTCTCTGTGGCCAGGACGAGCAGGTCCGGCCGCACGGCGCTGGTGACCCGCGCAACGTCCGGGAGGGTGAAGGCCCAGATACCGCTCCAGATCGTCAGTGGCTTGCCGCCCAGCCGGAAGAAAACCGGGCTGCGGGCGAACTTGTCGCGGAACGTGACAAAGTCGGTGGCCACCCGGGAGGCCGGCAGGGGCCGCCGGTGAAAGTCCAGCCCCTGGTAGATCATGGCGAGCTTGAAGTGCTCCTGGGCGGCGGCCGCCATCAGCAGCCGCAGCCGCCTGTCGTTGAGGGGGGTGTCCTTCCAGCTCACGATGAATCCGTCAATCCCGGCGGCCTTGGCCTGCCTGATCTGCTCGCGGATAACCCTGCGATCGCTGCTGGAGTAGGTACCGATCAGCGGGTAGTCCTTCTTGGCCCGGTTCCAGGAACTGTGGTTGAACCACTGGTAGAAGTAGGCGAGCAGCGGGGTCGGCGGGGTCGCGCGCTCGCTGGATACCGGGTGGGCCTGCTCGGCCTGGGCGGGCCCGGCAGCGAGGGCCGTCACCAGGCCCGCGGCGGCGAGGATGCTAGCTTTTGCCGCGCCCGCTCGCCGGGTCGTCCAGCCGCTCATGAGGGTTCTGCCCCCTTCCGTAGGCGCCGGAGATGACCGGCCACCCACCTGCGCCGCGAGCCTGACAGCAGGGGGAGGCCGACCGCCGCTGCGAACAGGCCACCGCCCATGGCGGCGAGGTCGCCGGGGCTGACCGCGGTGAGGTTGACCGTCACGTCCCTGGACAGCCGCAGCGTCTGGGCGGAGACGATGGCGCCTCCCGCCTGCACCCGCACCTGGTAGGAGCCCTGCGGCAGGTTGCTGAGGGTGGCCGCGTGCCCGGGCCCGAGCGGCTCGGCGACCACGGTGTGGTCGGGAAGCGTGACAAGTGCCTCCTGGCCGGTGCGGCGGCCGAACAGCGCGTCGTGCGCGGTGATGGTCAGGTCGTGGAAGTAGCCGACGATCGTGGGCGCCCGGGTGCGGCCCGGCCAGAACCGCTCGATGCCCGCGTGGACGACGTTGGTGCCGGACACCATGACGCTCTGCACCGAGTACTGCACGTCTCGGCTGCGCAATGTGCTGCCCTGGGCGACGGGCCGGGTGCACTGGAGCCAGGTCGTCCCGGACGGCCGAATGCTCGTGGACTGGCCGGTGTCACTGCGCACGGTGACCTGAGCGATCTGCGCCGGGTCGAGCACGCGGCCCCGCTGATCGGTGAAGTGCGGGGTCACCAGGCACCAGCTGGAGAAGGCGGCCGTGATGGTGTAGTTGGCCCGCATCGGGAGGCCATGCACGGTGGCCCGGAACGCCTGGCCGGGATCGCGCTGCCCCGCCCAGCGGGTGAACTCGTACTGCCGGTCCTGCCGCACGACCTCGCTGTCGAGCAGCCTGAGGATGTGCTGGCTGAAGTTGTGCTGCTCGGTGTGCGCGGCCGTGCCGTCCCGCCCGGAGGTCAGCGTTGCACCATCGAGCTTGAACCGGACGCCTGGCAGCGCCGGGATGGTGCGGATCGTGAGGGTGACCGGCCACGGCGCGGCCGAGGCGGGCAGCGCGGTGGCCGCCCTGGCCGGGTCCGGGGCCGTCACGGCCAGGGCGGGCGCGATGACCACGATCCCGCTCAGCGCGGCCGCCAGCGCGGCCCGGCTGGGGAGGATGAGTCGGCCCGTCATCAGTGCTCACCGCCAGTTCGGGCGGCTCGCTTATCGGCCATGGCCAGGCGGCGCCGGGTGGGCCAGGGCCGGCCGGTGGCCAGAACCACCAGCGCGATGCTCACCGCGGCCGAAGTCCCGTAGAACCCGTACACGGCCGCCGCCGGCGCCGCCGGCGCGTGCGGGACGGGCGGTGGCCCGCCCTGAGCGGCGGACAGCGGCGGCAGCACGGTTCCGGGGCGGGGCCCCGTGGTGAAGTCGAAGGCGCTGGTGAGGCTGTTGGCCGAGGCGTCGCGAGCGGTGAGCGGGGACAGGCCCCAGTTCTCTTCGATGAACCTCAGTGCGCTTTCGTAGCTGAGGACGGTGTGGTTGACCCGCCCCCGCACGGCGTAGGCGCTGATCAGCAGGGCCGGCACGCGGAAGCCGAGGGCGGCCGGTCCGGAGCGAGGCGGCCGGACATGGTCGAACCAGCCGCCGGACCCGTCGTAGGACACCAGCAGCGCCGAGCAGTTCCAGTAGCGGCTCTGCGTGAGCTGGGTCGCCAGGTTGCGGACTAGGTCCTGCCCGGCCGTGATGGTCCGGGCGGACCGCTCATTGTCCCCCGACGAGCTGGCGATGTAGGCGACGGCGGGCAGCGTTCCGTTGGTGAGATCCCGGTAGTACTGGTTCAGGTCGGCGATGTGCCGCCGCAGGGCCGGGTCATGGGTGAAGCGCGCGTAGTCGACCAGCGGCACCCGTGACGTCTGGGCTTGCGGGTTGACGGGGGATGCGTTCTGGTAGGTCTGCCGGGGGTCGTAGTTCTGCACGTAGAACTTCCAGGTGATACCCGCCGCCTGGAGCCGGTCGAAGATCGTGGGCAGCTTCCCGTACGCGCGGGCCGGGACCGCGCCAGAACCGCCGGGCGGTGGCGCGGCCGAGACCCAATACGACCTGTTGGCACGGATGCCGTACGGCACGGATGAGAAGAAGCGATCGAAGAGCACATAGCGGTCGGCGATGCCCCAGTAGAACGGCAGTTGCCGCCGATCGTAATAGCCCATGACGGGCACGCCGTTGCGGCCCTGCTTTTGGTACGCCGATACGAAACCGTCCATCTTCCCTCGGTCGTACTGGCCGGTGATGATCGTGCTGCTCGCGCCCAGCGGTGGCGGCCGCCGGTCACCTAGGGGGAAGGGCTTAACACAGCCTTCCTGGGGACGGCCGACGAAACGCGGCTGACATGTGCCCGGTGGCGGCCCATCGGCACCGGGATAGGTGGCGAAGTAGTTGTCCAAGGTACGGCCGCCTTGCATCAGAAAGATGAAGTGCCTGATCGGGGTGGCCGTGCGCGTCGCCGCCGCGGCAAGGCTCGCGACCGGGAGCGTGGCCAGGACCGCCGCGGCGAGGACGGCAACCCGGGCCCTCATGGCCGCACCTGGTAGATCACGAAGGCCGGCTCGGCATGCCTGGCCCCACCGGATGCCTGGACGGTGACGGTCGATGTGTAGACCGCCACGCCGTGGTACCTGTTCGCTAGCCGTCGTACCTGCGCGGCGAAGTAGTGGGTGCGGGCGGCGGTGTAGGCATCCCAGACGACGTACTGGAAATCACCGCGGCGCATCGCCAGGTCCGGGTTGGGCACCGGGGTGTAGGCGGGGTTGCGGTTGCGTGGGTCAGAGCTGACGGACAGGGCCGCGACCGGATGGTGCCCGTAGAACTCCAGGACGTTGGCCGCGGAGGGGCCCATGGCCAGCAGCCGGGCACCGTGCGGAACGGTGCGCAGGATCCAGAGCCCGGCCGCGCGGCCCCCGTTCAGCCCGCCGCTGCCCGCCAGGAAGGTGGCGCTGGCGGAGGGCTCGATGCGGGCCCAGGCCGGCACCGCAAGGCTGATGACGGTGGCCACGGCCAGCAGGCCCATGGTGGCACGCTGCGATCCGGGAGAGCGCAGTAGCATGGCCAGCCGGCCGGATCGTCCCGCCCGGCCGGAGACCCGGGCCCAGGACGGCCAGGTCAGCCATTGGGGGCGGGGGAGCGGCCGGGCGAAGACGCGGCCGGCCAAGGCGGCAAGCGCCGGGCCGATCGGCAGCAGGTACTGGAATCCCTTGACCGGCCAGAGCGTAAAGAAGATCACGGGCACGGCAATCCAGGCGAACAGAAGGCGCTCCCGCCAGGTGCCCTCGTCCCGCAGCCAGACGAGCCCGGCGAGCGCCACCAGCAGCACCGCCGGGCCGATCCAGGGCGGCAGCGTGGTGAAGTAGAACCACGTTCCGTGGTTGGGACGACGGAACAGCTGCCACAAGAGATAACTCTGACCCGTCTGAGAACGCCCGGCGATCCGCAACGTCAGCGGCCACGACGCCACCAGCGTCACCATGACCAGTGACGCCAGGAGCAGATGACGGATCCGCAGGCGGCCTGGGGTAAGGGCGAAAAACGCGTACAGGCCACCGAGCAGGATGACGCTTGTCTCCTTGGTGATAATGGCCGCGCCCATCATGCCGCCGCCGGCGGACAGCCAGATCATCCGGCCGGTTTCCACGTAGCGCACGACGCAGCACAGCGCCACGGTGGCGCACAGCGTCATCAGCCCGTCCAGCAGGACCTGCCTGCTCACGACGACGTGGTAGGGCATGACGGCGAGCACCAACCCGGCGTGCAGACCGGCGGTCCGGCCGTATAGGGAGCGGGCGAGCGCGAAGGTCGCGGCGACCGTGGCAACGCCGATCACGGCCGCGAAGGCCCGCGCGGTCCAGTCGGTATCATGGAGCCGCAGTGCGATGGACAGCAGGCTCTGGAACAACAGCGGGTGGGCACGGAAGACCGGGAACATCGGGCTCAGCGTGGTGTTTCCGGCGAGTGCCGCCGCCGAACCGGTGTAGACCGCTTCGTCACTGTTGAAGCCCACCGCGCTGAGCTGCCAGAAGCGCAGGAACCCGGCCACCGCGAGGATGGCCAGCAACGGCGCTTGCTGGCCAAGGAGCCGTCTCGCCTCGGCGGTCATCGAGACCCGTGGCGGGGCGCCGGCTACCGGGGTCCGTGGCGACGCGGCGGCCGCCAAGGCCGGGGGCGTGGCTGCGGCTACCGGGCTCGCGGCGCCTTCTCGCGGTGGCCTCACCTGGCCCTCCCGTAGGCCAGCCCTTCGGTCCATCGCGGCCAGGCGTCTGCCCACGGCTGCTGGTCCCGTACCAGGGTGTCCCGGACAGCACCGGCAGGATCGGCGTCGGTCCCGACCAGGCGCGGTATCTCGTCTGCCCAGCCGAACGTGTCGGAGGACAGCAGGCGGATCCGGAGCTGGCTGAGGAAGCTGGCCAGGATGTCTCGCTCGGCTTGGCGCAGCTCCTGGTAGTTCCGGCCGCCGATGGTGATCGCTGGCGCGAGGTAGCGGAACGGCGGGAAGCCGTAGGCGTCGTCGGTGTTCCGGATCACCTGCCCGAGAGCGGCTTGGTGGTCGAGCCTGGCCAGGTGGGGGGCGCCACGCTCGATGATGAACAGCTCCCGGACGCGGGTAGAGCGGGCCATCTCGCAGGGCACCAGGCGGTCGGCGGTGTACTTCGGCGGCGGGACGATCATCTGGGTGAGGGCGTTGATGCCCATGATCGGCAGGTTGAGGCGGGACAGGGCGATGCCGATCGAGCGCCCCCCGCGGGAGTGCAAGCGGCTCTGGAGCTGCAGCCGCCGCCATTCCAACCGGGTCAGGTCGTTCGCCCGGATCGCGCGCAGGGTGTGCGCGCTGATCGTGAGCGGCTTAGGGAAACAGCACGCATTCCCCTCGGCGTCGACGATCGTCATATCGTCGGACAGGAATCGCGCGCCGTGCTCACGGAGCAGCCGCAGCACCGTGCCGGTCTTGCCGGTGTCGGTCAGGGCGGAGAGCATCACCCCGATGCCGTGGAACTCCACGCAGGCCGAGTGCAGCAGCATATAGCCCCGGGAGACCATGGCGAACCGCAGCAGCGGCTCGATGATGTTGGCGTAGACGACATGGCTAGAGCGCGCGAGGAGCGGCCCGACTTCGACCGAGATGGGATCGCCCAGGCAGACGCGGAAGTTTGCGCCGATACGCCCGAGATGTTCTTCATAACGAATGGCGGCGGGGTCGGTGTACTCCGTCATGGCCGCGCGCCTGCGCGGTGTCCTGCCGCCGACATCGCCCACCCGGATCGCGAGGTTCACTTCGTGGTCAGGAACCCATTGCGCCCGGAAGAACTCCATCTCCGGAAGCAGGATCTGGGACCCGATGGTCAGCACTCCGGCGATGTCGTAGCGGTAGGGCAGGTACCGGGACCGCTTGCGGCCGTCTGAGCCGGGGCTGCCGGGCTCGCCGGCCGGGGAGGAGGTCAGGTCGACCAGGATGCGTACCGGGCCGCGGCTGTTGTCGGGCCTGGCCGCGCCAAAGATCGCCCGGTCGCTGAGCACGAACCTGACCACGAACAGCAGGACCAGCGTGATCGCGTTCGCAGTGAGCAGGCTCACGCCCCAGCGCACGAGCCCTTCGAGTACGGGCAGCCGGGCAAGCAGCAGCAGGTTGTTCATGAGGAAGAAGCGGATCGCCCGGCCGCCCCGGCTGCCATGCGCCCGCCTGCGGTAGATCAGGCTGTCTACCAGCAGGAAGTTCCAGCCCGTAGAGCCCTGGGTGGCCAGCGAAGCGCCGAGAAGATGGTTCAGGCTCAGCTCGTGGTAGAAGAACCACAATGCTGCCGTGTTGACGCCGATCCCAGTGAGACCTACGAGCCCGAACCCAACAAAACGCACTGCTTCGTTGATCCGCCCGGCGCGAGTGCGGGGCCCCTCCCGTAGCTGCCCCGCCAGCCGGGCCCCGCGCAGCCTGGCCAGGTGCCCCAGGAAGGTCAGGCCTTGCTGCAGCGATGCCTTGGACCGTCCGGCATGGCGTGCCGAGAAGTGGTAGGCGACCTCGGCGACGCTGGTTTTTGGGTTGCGGACGAGGATCTCCAGCAGGATCTTGAAGCCGGCCGGCCTGAGGGCGTCGAGGTTGACCGCCGCCCGCCGGAACGCGAAGAGGCCGCTCAGCGGGTCGGTCATCATGGCGAGCCGGCGGGGGAACAAGGTCTTGGCCAGCCAGGTGCTGCAGGAGGAGACCAGCGTGCGGGCCATGCCGCCGAGGCCGTCAGCCGCTGATCCACTGCCTGCGTAGCGCGTGCCGACCACGATGTCCGCGTCGTGCCGCACCGCAGTGCTTGCCAGCATGGCCGCTGCTTCCGGCGGGTGCTGGAGATCAGCATCCATCACCAGGACCCACTGGCCCCTTGCCCACCGGGCACCGGCAATGACCGCGCTGCTCAACCCTCCTCTGCGGGCACCGGGCCGCCGGTGGAGGAGCCGGACCGGCAGTGGTGACCCGGCTGCACTGTCGGCGAAGGCCCGCGGGGTGTCGTCGTCGCTGTCATCGACGACAATGAGTTCCGTTTCCGGGCAGGCCAGCGCGGCCGTGAGCCGACCGATAAGCGGCCCGGCATTCAGTTCCTCGTTACGGGTGGGTACGACCACGCTGAGGCTCGGCCGTGCGCTGGCCGCTGCGGCATTGAGATCCACCAGCGGGCATTGCCCGACGGGCGATGGTGGCGTATCAATATACTCTGAGTAATTGTTCGAATGTGCATAGTGAGCATCATTGTCCGCATGCAAAGGCGGATTGGCACGCAACAAATGTCCCCCTGATCGTGGCGCCGCCGGCGTTTGGCGGCACCGACCGCGTTATGGCGTGTTGTCCTTGTGCGGGCACAACGGAACTACCGATGGCGGCCAGTGCGCGTCAGAGATATGGCGAGCGGGGGCACAGGCATCTGGGGGGCCTCATGCACCCGCCAGGCCATAAGTAATCCGCTTTGCAACCCAGGCGCGGCTGCGCCTGGCCGGTGGCGGTGATTGCCTTCCCCTGTATCACCCCCCGATGCCGATGCTCACCCTGATCGAGCGGTCTTTCTGTGACAGATCAGCCCCAAACTCAGTCCGTGAACGTGACGACCGGATGTAAGTCATGTGCAGTTCATGTGAAGTTCGTCATTTGCTCAAATGGCCGACACCCTGACCACGAAGCTGCTCAACACCCGCCGATCCGGCCGAGGGACGGTCTCAGACTCGCGGGCAGCTGTAAGGCTATGGCCGCTATCGGGCTCGCGGAAGGGCCCGGATTTCGGTGGCGGGGATTCTCTTAGCCGGGGCTGGTCCGGCCTTCTGCCATGGGCGGGATGCCACCACCCGCGGCCCGGTGCCCTCGCCGCTGGCCAGCCGGGCCCAACTCGGCCAGCAGTTCCTCCCGGCCAGCCAAGAACGGTGGCCGCGGCGCCAGCCGGAGCACCGGGCCTGCCGCCCGGTGGACGGCGGCCCGCACCCCGCTCGGCCGATTGCCCGGCTTCTCCAGTTCAGCTTGGGCCCCGGTGCTCAGCTCCCCGATCAAGCTGCTCTCGTCATGGAACATCGCTGGGCGGACCTCGCGGCTGACCTCGTCCCGGAGCGCGATTACTAATGCTGCCCACTGCGGGTCCTCCATATCGGAGAGGCTGACATCGGGGATGCTGGTAGCTTATGGACACGATGGGCATGTCCATGGAGGCGCAAGGCCGCTACGGCTTTTTCTCCGGCGCGGTCAAGGCGAGCTTCGTCGAACGGACCAACTACAACACGACCTCGACTTTCCTCATCGCCCAGTGCCTTGTGCAGAACCCGATGACCAGGGGCCACGGGTTCAAGCTGGCTCCCGCGGCCAAGACCCTGCTGGACTCGAACCGGGAGGGGGAGTTCCGGGCCGGATTCGGGGACAGTTTCGTTCGTGGTCTGCAGACAGGAGGCGAGTTCTACACCGTCATCCGGATTACCTCGGCGTCGGCCGAGACTCAGCGCGAGTTGGCGGCAAAGCTGCAGGCTGAGTAGAACGGTTTGGAGATCTCCACGCCAGCTACACGGGTTCTGCGCGCTGCGTGCACGCCACTGTGTCTTGTTAGCTAAGGAGCCGGGTTCGCCGCTGCATTGGCGGGCGATGACGGCAAGTGCGTGGGACTGCGGCCTGCTCCGATCATGGCCCGGCCGCGCGAGCCGGCGGGTCCAATGAAGAGCGGCGTCACCGCGCGACGGAGTAGGGCCAGGGACACGGTTATGTGCCGGGGTAGCCAGAAGTGCATGGCCGAGGCCGCGGAAGCCGCGCCCGGTTTAGGCGATCATGACCCCGCGTGACGGCGCCGGTGATCTGCCGTGCAACGACCCGGGACGCCTGCTCACGAAACAGCACAGCGGGATAGTCAGCTCGGCTGACGTGCCAGAGCCTCCGCGCGGGGGCGGCGTGCGCCCGATGATGATGTTCCGGTGGGGTCTGTACGTGAGCTTGGGTGTCCTCGCCGTGCTCGCGGCGGCGACCGCCGTCTACGCCACCCGGGCGGTGCTGGTCCGGGTGATCATTGCGCTGTTCATTGCGGTCAGCCTAGACCCGGCCGTGCGCATGCTGACCCGCCGGGGGATGCGGCGCGGGCTGGCCGTTCTAGTGATTTTCCTGGTAGCGGGCGCTCTGGTGGCGGCCTTCCTGGTGTCGGTCATCCCGGCGATGGCCCACCAGCTCCAGGCCCTGGTGCACGACTTCCCCGGCTACCTCGCAACCCTTCAGGAGCGTTCAGCCCAGTTCCGCGGATTGAGCGACCGCTTCCACCTGACCAGCAAAGTCCAGAACCTGCTGACGAGCCTTCCCGGCCGCCTGGGAAGCGGGCTGCTCGGTTTCACTCGCCGCCTGTTCGGGGCGCTGTTCTCGGCGCTGACGGTGGTGGTGCTCACCATCTACTTCATGGCCGACCTGCCCCGCCTACGGCACGGCGTGCTACGGCTGTTCCCAAAAGCTCATCGTGCGCGGTTCGGCCGAATCTCTGATGTGATAGTCGACAAGGTCGGCGCCTACATGATCGGCAATCTGCTGATCTCCCTCGTGGCCGGGGTGGCATCGTTCGCCGTCTTCGCAGCTCTTGGGGTGCCGTTCGCGGTGCCACTGGCGTTTGTCGTGGCGCTGTGTGACCTGATCCCGATGATCGGCGCGACGCTTGGCGCGGTGGTCTGCGTGCTGGCCGCGCTGCTCACCACCGAGCTATGGCCGACCGCCGTAATCGTGGCTGTCTTCTTCGTGGCCTACCAGCAGCTGGAGAACTACCTCATCGCGCCGCGCATTCTGCGGCACACCGTCAGCCTGAGCGCGGCCGCGGTGCTGCTGGCCGCCCTGATCGGCGGTACCGTCTTGGGCCTGGTCGGCGCCCTGATGGCCATCCCGGTCGCTGCCGGGCTCAAGGTGGTGCTGGCCGAGCAGTTGCGCGCCCGCGACACGGTCGGCGCAGAAAACGGCGGCGTAGATAGCGGGGCAGCCGAGCGCGCGTAGCCCACCCAGCCCGCACGCCGCTGACGGTCAGTCCGCAAGTCCTGCTTCCGTCAGTACAGAGCCTGGCTGAGCTTGAGCAGTACATCGCATTCTTGCGCTCCCTCGGCGCCCCAGACGATGCCCACCCCAAGGTCGGCGTCAGTGACGACCATGAAGTCACCGTGATGATCTGCGTGGTAGAGCGGGCC